>Ga0247837_1000640_pt1 | contig 75007 bp, 53 predicted proteins | sample LaCtaG_2_FD_187115 | JGI IMG/M metagenome (GOLD analysis project Ga0247837, IMG submission 187115) | Freshwater microbial communities from meromictic Lake La Cruz, Castile-La Mancha, Spain - LaCruzMarch2015_14.5m | ecosystem: Environmental > Aquatic > Freshwater > Lake | place: Spain: Castile-La... | reverse complement strand
TAATGTCCTTCAACATGCAAGTGGATAAATGTCCTTCCGGCAACACCGTCTGCTCCCAATGCAGCCGCAACATCAGCACAGGCTCTCTGCGGGCGAAAAAGAGCTGCTACGCCTCCACAGCCAAGTACTACCACCTCTCCTGCTTCAAGCCTGCAGAGCCGCGGGCCGTGGACCTGGACAGACACGTCACTTTGAAGGGAGTGACAGAGGACTGGGAAGTGGCGAAGGTCAGGAAGTGGGTGGAGAAGTGGAACAGTCGCTTTATTGCCAGGGAAGAAACCTTGCCAAGGCGGTTTAGGACGAAAGGGGTGGAAACAGTCGGTAGTGCCCTGCGCAGACTGCTGTTAGAGACGTTTGCCTACCTGGAGCTGCGGGAAATCGAGCAAGTTGCAGCCTTTGTCAGCAAGGAGTGGTTCCACGTCACTCGCGACAACGAGTTCTGGAAAGCCAGGTACCTCTCCACCTTCCACCCAGCAGACACTAGCGAAAACGACACCTTTCGAAGCAAGTTTATAGTGCAAAATCAAAGTTCGTGCTGGATTTGTCACCTCTTTGTGCCTTTAAACTGCATGAAAATGATGTGTCCATTGAGGAAAAGACCGCTTTGCTTGCAGTGCTCTCGGAAGGACAGAGGCCGGATCATTACTTTGAATGCGTATTTTAAGGAGAGACAGGTTTCTGCGTCACTTGTGGCTAGGTTGCGATTTAAGCACTTCATTTACCGCAAATTCAAGCATAACTATATACATAATCTGGCGGATACCATCATTCCCTATGCGGAAAAGCGCAGAAGAGACCTACTAAATGCTCTGCAGGCGCATAAGGCTTCGAAAATAACGGCGAAAGTGCTGAATGCTGTAATGAGCTTCGATGTGGTGGGGTACTATCAGTGCGTTCAGGGCAGTTATGGCGGTTTGTGTTGGAGCATAGGGCGGTTTTGTGGGAAAAACGACCAATATGAGGACTTGGAGACGAGCTGGACTCAGTTCTTAAGTAGCCTTGGGCAGTTTTAGACCCATACAACAGGCAAAGTTAGGCTTAGTCAGGTGAGTAACACTATAGCAGTGCAAAAAAATGTACACAGACTGGTAATTTCTCTTGAAATGCGTGGAAATCTCAGGTAACTCATTGCAATTTTAGTCTCGTGCAGAGTTCCAAGCCTTTAGTGCTGAGAAACAAGGCACGCGAAAGTCAAATTAGCCTAATAGTCTTTTACTTGCACTGCTTGATCAAATTACTATTTAATCTCTGAAGGTAATAAGCATGCTTTATCAGCCTGGTGAATAAAGCGCTGGGAAGGCCGCTGAGTTAACTTAGAATTAAGTTTAACTGAGTCAAAAGTCGTTGAAATGGGTATATGCGGAAACAGGAATCCGGTGATTAGTTGTTACGCTGCTTTTTGCTAGTGTAAGCAACCTGTCCTATTAACTTCCCCGAATGAAGAATGAGTTTAGGGTGAACACTGCCTTCATACCGATAGTCGTCTCAAAGTAGTGAATGCAACACGTCTCTCTTGCAGCTGGTTCAGGCCACATCTCCTCTCAGGTCTCCGCACTATTGCCGCTAATAATGAAAGGTGGCTTTTTCCTCCTATCACTCCCCTTCAGACTGCTCTTATGCTCTGCGGGCACTTCCAACTGCAATGAAAACTGCTTCACTTGCCAAGGCGCGGCCATCGGCCAGTGCATGTCCTGCGCAACGAATGCTGTTTTGACCTCCCCTGCACCTGCGAGTTGCATCTGCTCTCCTGGCGCTTTCTCTACGAGCGACGCACAGCACTGCACCCTGTGTAACTCTCTGTGCGTCACTTGCTCCGGAACACCCACGTACTGCCTGTCTTGTCAAGCGAATGCGAGTCAGGTGGGAGGTGTGTGCACATGCAACGCTGGCTTTTACCCGAATCCAACAGCGCTTTCCTGTGCTGCGTGCGATGTGAATTGCTTGACTTGCACTGGAGCTGGACCCAATGTCTGCGCTAGCTGTTATGCCAATGCTGTACTTGGACTAGTAACACCTTTTACTTGTAACTGTGTGGTGACCCACTCGCCCTTTCCTGACGCAGCACACTGCTTAGCACTGACTGCTTGTGCTCCTTCATGCTTTACTTGTGGGGCTGCTTTGAATGCAAACGCATGTACAGGGTGCTACTCCAACACTATTTTAGTAAGTCCTGGTTCTTGTGTCTGCCGGAGTAATGCTGCGCCTATGCCGGATGTAGCCAACTGCCAGCTTTGCGACAGTTCCTGCCAAACCTGCTCTATAGGAGGAAACGCTTTAATGTGTACCACCTGCTACGGAGCCGCTGTATTGACTGGCACTTCTCCGAGCTCTTGCATCTGTCCTGCGGGTTTAGCGCCTTCTCCAGATGTCACGAACTGCCAGACTTGTCATAGTTCCTGCAAGAACTGTTCAATTGCAGGAGATGGGTCGAAGTGCACAGATTGCTACGATATGGCTGCTTTGAGCGGATCTTCACCCAATTCCTGCGTCTGTCCAGATGGCACTTTTCCCAATCCAGATGTGACGAAATGTGCTCAGTGCGATAGCTCATGTCAACTGTGCGTCGCTGTGGGCACAGCCGGCTGCTCGAAATGTCTTAGTGGCGCCTTTTTAGCAGGTCCTCCGCCCAGTAGTTGCCAGTGCTCGCCTGGCTTTTATGCGAGTCCCGATGCCTCCAACTGTCTGCCCTGTCTGAACACTTGCCAAACCTGCCTCGACGCCTTGGAGTGTCAAAGCTGCTACTCCCACGCTTCCCTACTCACTGGACAGTGCCAATGCAACAGCGGGACTTTCCCTTCCCCCGACGCTTCCCTGTGCCTTCAATGTCCAACAGGCTGCCAAATCTGCATTTCAACTAGTTGTTTACAGTGCAGTTCTCCCTACATTCTGCACCAGGGAGCCTGTGTATTGGCCTGTCCACAGGCATATGAGTCGAAAGAGGGTATTTGTATGCCAGCGAATTCGACTCCGCCTGTGCCTTCTTTGGAGGTTGATTTGGACAATGACCTGTATATATCCTTCGATAAAGACATGGCTTTGAACTTGGTCGCCTCTGATATACACATCGAAATAACAGTAGGAAATATCGTCTACAACCTAACTTGGAGCATACCGATTGTGGAGTCCAAAAGGCTATTTTATGTGATTTTACGCATAAATGCAACATCGCTGCCTGCAGAAAATCGAGTGAAGTTTGAGTTTCTGCACCCAGAATCAGTACTGGATTCAGCCTCAGTGCCTATAGCCACCTCCATTCTATATGGAGTCCTATACCCATTTGGCGATTCCCAGTCTTCCAACAGCTCCACTTTCACTCAAGCAGCTACCATTATCGGCTCCGCTACTGTGACTACAGCTCTTATAGGCGCTTCGCTCTCAGGAAGCTCCTCTAGCCTCTGGTCTATGCTCAATCAGCTCCAAATAATCACATACATCCCTATGACTGCCATTCCCATTCCTTCCGGTCTAGTCAAAGTGCTGAATGCACTGACTATTGACTCATTTGTCCCGAACTTATTTGGATATATCAATGATGATAGGGACGGCTGTGCCGCGCCTCCTCATTTTTCTCGGAATTACGGACTGGATACCTCTACTTTCCTAACTAATGCAGGGGTAATGCTAGGGGCTGCGGCTTCCATGGTATCGTTCTTTTTACTGGCCTACCTGTTGTCTCGACTCAAACTTCCCCTATTGGAAAACTATACAGAACGACTGTTCTCCTCCTTCCGCTGGAAAGTTCCACTACGCTGGCTACTTCAGTCCTACTTGGATTTACTGGTCTTCGCAGGAGTGCAGCTCTACACCAACCGAGACTCAGCCTGTCTCCAAAGTCCATATCAAGCCTTCAATTCCCTACTAGCCTTGATAGGCTTTATCGGCACATGCGTCACTCCGCTGTGTTTATTCGTCTTTTTCAGGACTTATCGCAAGGAAATCGCTACCCGCTTTAACCCATTTTTCAACCAGCGCTGGGACGAGCTGTACCGCCCTTTCCTCCCAAACGACTACGTTTCTTCTTTCTACTATCTCCTCTTTGTCCTTCGTCGTTTCTTCTACGGCCTGACCATCCTGCTCCTCTCCGCCTACCCTAAAACCCAGGCGTTGATAAGCACATCGCTGACTCTAGCTGTGCTGGTTTATGTAGTGGTGTGCAGGGCGTTTGTGGGAAAGATGGACTGGCTGTGTGAGGGAGTGTTGGAAATGTGTACTTTCGCAGTGTTCATTTTGTCGTCTTTTTACGTATTTGACCCTCCGAAGGAGGTAAAAGACACTGTGGAGGTAATTGCTATATGGACGGTGCTGGGGTCGATACTATTCTGTGCGCTGCTGTCTGCTGTGAAAATGGCAATGGCAGGATGGGATGTAGTGCGTAAATACAGGCAAATGCAGCATTCCCTGCAGATTTCGCTATCTTCCAAGCCACTCGGAGAGACATCAATAAGGACGGTGGCTCCTACGCCTACTTTGACTTCCCAGAAATCTCATTCCTAGCGTATACACAGTAGAGAGGATTGCTTAAAATCTATTTTCCTAGAGGATTTGTAAAAACTAACAGGTAGCTCTTTTCTACTTCTTCATACATATTTAGCAGAGCTATTTCTCAATTTGGCAGAAAACAGCCTTGCCTGTACCCGTATTCTTTCTCAGAAGACACTATAAAGTCAAATGTGCACTATAGCGGCAAAAGTCAGTCGATAGTGGAATTTCCCAGCTTCATGCATACTAGTCAAGTTGGCTGACTCTATAGCTATAAGTCGAAATCTGCCTTTTGATTCTCCCCCTGGTGCTAAAATCCCTTGTAATGGGTGAGCCGAAAGTAAGCAGCGGGTCTCCTCCCCACTTCGAAGACCTGATCAAAGAAGGCTCCACAGGCCACGACGTGCTCTCAGTGCCTCGCTCGCCCACTAGTTCCCTGGCCTCTCTGTTTGTAGTGCTGGACTGCGTGCACTATGTGGCTGGCGACCGAGTCACTGGAGAACTGCTACTGAGCTTGCCGCAGGCGCTGCCTGGAGGGAGTTTGGTACTGCTGTCCAGTGGACTGGAAGAAGTCTGCATATACGATAGAGAAAGGAAGAATGCGCGGAAAGAGGCCTTTAGTCAGGTATACAAACTCGAGCAAACTGTGAGTGAATGGGAGGATTTGACTCCTTCAGGACAGTACGTGTTTCCCTTCACTTTCAAGCTGCCGCAGTACTGCCCCGCCACCTTTTCCTTCCAAGGCGACGACCAGCAGGGCAATTTCATGAAGGGAGACATCACCTACTCCATCAGTGCGGAACTCAGAGTCGATGACAGTCCACATCTGACCTTGCGCCACTCCCGGCCAATGCTTGTGCGCAACTACCAGAGCCATGAAAAGGTGAATGCGAATTGTGAACTGGATCATGTAGTGACTGGGTGCTGCTGGAGGTCGAAAGGCAGGACGCATTTAAAGCTGAGTGTGAAGAATGAGGAACACTGTGTGGTAGCGGGTAATGTCAAATTCAAACTGGACCCTGATAACTCCCATTGCTCGGTGCCGATTAACCACATTACAGGGATTATTACGCAGGAAGTCGTGTTTATGCTGCCGGGGAGTGCTCAAAATCGGTTTGAACGCACTATCTGCAATATATCGCGAGCGACTTGGATCAGTCCCAGCACTAGTATCGTGTATGAAAAGGACTTTGAGTACTTTGCCGAGCTGCTAATGCCCAGTGCAGACCTAAACCCTAGCTCCAATGACACTCCGCTCATCCACTGTTGCTATGATGTCGAAGCGAAGGTGCACTACGACCTGTCCTGCGGCGACCCAGAAGCCTCCATCGTCCTGCCCCTGCATGTAGACCCGAGAAACTCTCTGGAGCGACTGGAGCCTGCCCTTCCCAAAAACTGGGCCCCTGTGGAGAACTCCATTCTGAACATGATGGTGGAGATGACGCCGAGGACTGTGTCCGGGGATATGCTTCCGCAGCTGCCAGTGCCTAGCAGTGTCTAATAATGGGGTGTCGCTCTTCCAAGCCGGAATATCGTGTAGCCTTTATTCAGATTCGAGTTCTCACCGATTTGATGCGAAGCCATAGTCTGACCCCCGATTCCCTCAGTCCCAGTGACGCTCAGCTCCAACTCCCAAACGTACTCCCCACACAGACAGGTTGGACTCTGCTGCACATTGCCTGCTGGTACGGCCTTGCAGACGCTGTCCAGGTCTTACTCAACTCCGGCCACAACCCCAGTGCCAAGGACCACCGAGGCCGCGAAGCCCGAGAACTCGCACTTCGAGGGGACTACGAGGACTGTGTGAAGTTGCTATCAGACGATATGTCCCGGTCGCTGTTTTACCTGAGACAGAAACAGGCTTTGGACGACACTGCGCCCAGCACGGAAATGACCTCTCGCTCGCTGTATGCAGGGGGGAAGACCACCAAGCCTGTGATTTGCTTTGACGACTAAGACACATCTCCCTATTTAATCGAGCTGTAGACTAACTGAGTCGCTACTGCGGCCTCAGCGACTTTAGCAGCTTTCGTAGTACTCATATAATGCATGAACAGGCAGAATACCCAGGCGAGACCTTCACCGAGTTCCCCTGCTGGGAACAGCCCAACCGTCCTCGCAAGGACTCCTTCGTGGACTTGATGCCTCAGGAACACTGCTTTTCTGACTCCCTGCCCTGTCTTGAAAGCGCTGTCAGCCTCATTTCCTCTGATGACGTAGATGTGTTCGGCCGCTTCCTCACTCCCTACGGACCAGACATCAGTGAGATGTCTTCCGCGGAGTCGCTGGAGCTGCCGAAGCCTAGGAAAAGGACAGTGAGGAGAGCGCCAGTGCCCTCGCCTCCTGTCCTGAGTCTGTCTCCTTCGCCTGCAACACGCCAAGTGGGCCCTATCAGCGTGGAGGAAAGGCGCAAGAAGATTGAGCGATACTTAGAGAAGCGCCGCAAGCGTACTTGGGGCAAGAAAATTGTCTATGACTGCAGAAAGCGGGTAGCGGACCACCGCCTGCGCGTGAAAGGCCGCTTCGTGACGAAGCAGCAGGCTGTTTCGCTGCTCGGGCCTGAGCAAGTGAAGCAGCTTTTACAATCGGACTAGCAATTTTCCCTTAGAAATATGGGCTGTTTTCCCTCGCGAGGGGCCAAAAAGCTGGCCCCAGCCGCTCAGCCACCCCCCGCCTCCTGGATCTTCAAGGCCAGAACTGGGTCCCAGCAAATGCTGGCCTACGACACTGCCCGGGGAGATATCAGGGAGCTGCCAATTACAGGAGATTGCCAGTTCCAGCAAGGAATGGCGCTGTGTCTGTGGGCTGCAGGGATGATTTTTCTAGTGGGCGGAGTGGAGGATGGCCTGGCGACGCTCAAGGTCGATATGTCCCTCAGCCATGCTTCGAGGGTTGTCAGCCCGCCTTATCCTTTGGCGTATGGCTATATGCACCGACATGGAGGCAAAATGTACCTGGTCGGTGCACTGACGCACAGTAAAAGCGCGGAAATGGAGGCAGCGGCGCAGCCCCTGACCTTCAACCCTGCACTGGGCAAGTGGGAGCCTTTAAACCCCCTGCCTGAGTCCGTAGCCCTGTGCGGCAGTTTCTTCCTCCGCGATTGTTTGTATTTACTGGGCGGATTTGTGGACTTTCCCCAGATGCCGCGGCCTTTCCAGCAAGTCCTGCAGTACTCACTGAAAGACTCTGCGTGGACTCTACTGCCCTTCACTACTAGCATTGAAAACGCTCTGCCTGCGTGCATTGCCGTTAGCGACCACACAGCTCTCATAATAGGCGGCTTCGACCCTACAGACCAGCTCGGAGAAAGCTACAGCGTGTACAAGTTCCAGTCCACCGGATTCGAGGCTTTAGAGTCTCTGCCGGACCTGGGCCAGAGGCGTTTCACTGATAGTCCCTGCTTGTCGAATGGTCGTGTGTACTTGTTATCAGAGGATGAGACACTGTTCATATATAACCTAAGCACATTGGAGTGGGATGCGGTGGATTTAGTGGAGAAGCTAGGGAAAAGCGTACCGGAGGAGAGGTCGACCCACCCTGTGCGTAGCTCTGCTGCCTATGTATACCACTACCTGGATTCTGAGTGTGCGTGGCTGGAGTGCTGTTTGGAGGACTTCTCTACTCGCAAAGTGGAGCCCAGCGTGTTTCATAGTTACTTGAAGCATCCTGGCTTGATGTTGTTGGAAAACGGGACTTTGATGCTTGCTGGAGGACTCAAGCAGACCAGGGATATACGAGAGGCAGTGGACTCGGTGTGGACTTTTGACCCTGCGACGAAGCAGACTTGGGATATGATGAATTTGCCCAAGAGGCAGTATGGACTCCGGCTAGTTTGCAGTGAAAAGGAGATATATGCGATAGCGGGGATTACAGAGAGTGAAGCGGGCGGCCGTTGCCAACACTACAACCCCTCAAATAAGGAGTGGAAGTCGATGCCAGCCATGCCTTATGCGACCCAGTTCCCTGGAGTGGCCTTCTTCCGCAACTGCATCTACGTGCTTTGCGGCTACGCAGAAGTGATGGAAGGCGCAGCAGCCCTGAACCTGATTCAGGTGTACAGCCCCAGCACACGCCAATGGGACCTGCGCAGGACCGAGTACCCGCAAGGCGTGCGCTACCTGTGTGTATGTGTACTGGATGCAACTCACTTACTGTGTGCTGGGGGAGTCTACGCCTCCAACGACCCCTGTCAAACTGCCTATCTCTTCGACGATAACTCCTTCGAAGAACTCGAAAGTCTGCCTTTGGAAGGATCAACCAAGGCCACTAGCCACTTCTGCGACCCTGTAACTTACAGAGGGGACTCCCTCTACCTGTGTGCGCAGTCCGGAGCACTGTACATCTTCAACACCAGCTCCAAAGGCTGGTCCTCGCAGGACTACCTCATCTCCAACCGTCTGTAACTAGCTAGTACATAAATAGACATATGCGTGGCGGGCTGGCGCTGATCTTCCGTGACCCTGGGCGAGTCATCGTCCTGGACAAGTCCGGCTGTCTGTACAACCTCAACTTGCGAGAAAAGGAATGTTCGTGTGGAGAGGAAACAGGTCACTGTATGCACCTGGACTTCGCCTTGAAGCCTAAAGGCCCTGAAAATTGCCTAATTTGCCTGAGGAATAGTGCGGATTGCGAGGCTTTGTGTGAGGGCTGCCACACTCTTTACCACCAGCACTGCTTAGAGCGGAGGAAGACTTACGGCATGAGTGTGTGTCTGCACTGCGGACTGGAGTGGTCGCAAGCAGTGCTAAAGCTGTGCTATTACTGTGGCTGCCAAGTGAAGGGAGTAGGCGTCATTTGTGCCTTTTGCCCTGGATTGGACCTATGTCTCGCCTGCTACCAGAGCAATAAACACGGACATCCGGCTTACTTGATGGAGGAAGAAGGACTGGTCTGGGCGCCTCACTGTGTCCCTTTGCTGGGCTATTTCCCTTCGCTGTTTCCCAAATCAGATCAAACTACCACGAGTTGCGCCTTTTGTGAGGACACTGCAGGCAGCCTGATCCACCTGAAGTGCGGGCACGAGGTCCACATAGACTGCCTAATCAAGGCAATTCAAAGGCGAGAAGCCAGCTGTAAGGTTTGTCTTTCCCCGCTTCTCAAAGGGGTCAGCAGGACACTGCATTACGCAAGGAGACAGCCAATGCCGTCTCTTCGGTCTTTTAATAAATCAGTGGAGTATCAAGTCTCTCCCTCTGTCCTGTCCAGGTCTATAGGCCTTTCCATCACCCCTAAAGCAGGGCCTTTTCTTTGTGAAGCTACTGAGACTTTGCCCCCATTGACTCCTTTGAAGTTTAAGCATTTTCACTTTAGTGGAGGGTCGGAGCCGAGACATAGGCAGAGAGTGGCTGTAGCGGGGCCTAGGAGGGCGTCTATCAAGCGAAAGAGCAAGAAACAAAGCGATTTGTCTGTGCTCACTTTGTCCTTCAATAGCCAGACTGACGTATTTTTCAAGGATTGGAACAAGTTGCCAGGTAGGTTTTTGTCGAAAACGAAAGGGATAAAGCGGTATTTAGGGAAGCAAGAGGCCAATGTAGAGTCCTTACAAGTCTAAACTCTAATTATAACACTATCCAATTCTTAGCCCGGACCACCATAGCACCTCAACTCAGTCAGTTCCCTGCTTCCCATTTATATGGCAGTTAGCACGAATTAAGCTGCAAACTCACTGCTGCTCCGCCTTCCTCGCAGTCACAGCAGTCTTCGCACTGGCGACCTTCCCCAGTTGCAGGTTTTGACTCAGCAGCACCCTCACCTCCTCCTCCAGCCTAATCCGATGGCTTTCCTTCCTCAGCAGCTCCGTCTCTTTCTTCCACAGTTCTTCCTTAGTGGCAGCGAGCTTGTATTCGAGTTCCAAAGTGGCTCTGTCTTTGGTCTGCTTGGCGAAGGAGGTGGAGTGGAGGATGGATTTGATCTGCAAAAGGTCGGTTTGGAGAGTGTGTAGAGAGGTTCTTTGCACTTCTAGCTGCTTTTTGCACTCTTGGAGCTGACTTCGGGTGGAAGTCAATTTGTTTGCCAAAGTGAGGTTTTCCGCTTTCAATTTTGTAACGAAATCCTGCAATTGGCTGTCGGAAAATACAATTTCTCTGCAGTCTTTTTGCGATTTCTCTAGCATTTCTTCCGTTTCTCTCAGCTTTTTGTTAGAAATCTCCAGCTCGGACCTGTACTCTGTAAGTCGCAACTCCATCGTTTTCTCTAAGAAAGCAATTCTGTCCCTTTGCGACTCGTTTTCTTTGCTAATTCGGCCAAGTTCTAGGCTCAGTTCTTCGTTTTCCTTCCTTGCTGCTTTCTGTCTGTTTTGAAATTCCTCGATATCGGCTTCTCCGATTTTTCTTTTAACCTTAGGGTCAGCAAATACACTCGCCACTTCCTTCAGTCCAGTACGAATTTCCCCTTCCTGCAGCTTCTTCATGACTTCCCCCAGCTTCTGATAGGCGCTTTGGCAAGCCGCTTCCAATGCTGCCAGCTTCGCAGCGGCGTCAGGCTCGCTGACCAAGCGCTGCTCGTACCCCGCCACTTCTCTACGCAAACGGTCTGCCTCTGCTTCGTTGCTCAGCAGTGCCTGCACTCGGAGACTCAACTCATATTTGTCTTTGCTCATTTGCTCCATATCAGCATTCAGCACTTCGACTTTTTCCTTAAAGCTCGAGTTCATTTTCGACATTTCCTTCAAAATGGAACTCAATTTCCCCAAATCGCACTTCGACTCCGCCTCTACTTTCTCCTTTTCCAGCATTTCCAGCCTCAATTTCTCCCCTTCTTCCCTCAACTTCGCTCCATCAGTCTCCCAAACTTCCCTTTCCTTCTCCCATTTCCCCTGCTTTATCGCCTCTTTTTCCTCCATCGCCATAATGACAGCCTCCAGCCTCATCTTTTCCCTGGCGATTTTCTCCCTGTCTTCCTGTGCAGCCCTCAACTGCCTGTCCAGCTTAGCAGCACTCTGTCCCTCCCACAGCTTCATGACGGCTTTGAGTCCTACGATTTGGTCATTCAGCTCAGTGATGATGCTGTCTCTGGCTGCCAGTTGCTCGTCCAGCTGCTTGATGTGGTCATCTCCGTTGGAAAGCAGGGAAAGCGTCCTTTTGCGGCTTTTGGACAGGGCAGTGGGTGTAGAGCAGTTGGGAGATGGGTTGGTAGTTGAAGGGTAATTAGTGGCTCTGGTAGTGCTTCTCGCCCTTCTTTGTTTGGAGTGACTGGTGAAGACGAGTCGAGTCTGCATGGAAATAGCCATTTCCATGCGGCCGCGGCAGCTTGAGTCCACGCTGCAGAGCGCCTGTCCTGTGCTGGACTTTGAGGGCAGGCCGAGGCTGGACTTGGAGCAGTACTCCACTTCTCCACATCTGGCTGCCCAAGTGCTGTGCTACATAGAGGAGCAGTATGCAGCGATTGCAGGGAAAGTGGTTGCTGACTTCGGCTGCGGCTGCGGAGTGCTGACAGTGGGCAGCGGAGTGCTGGAGGCCGCCAGTGTGTTCAGCTTCGACGTGGACGAAAGGTGCATAGCACTGACACAGCGACAAAGCAGCAACGTGGACATGCCTATGCTGGAACTAGTGCAACTGGACTTGTCCTGTGGTCTTCCCAGCAGAACTCTGTTCGATACAGTCCTAATGAACCCGCCATTTGGTACAAGAAAGGCAGGGATTGACATTGCTTTTGTAGACTTGGGTCTGAGGACGGCGGAGGAAGTGTTTTCTCTGCATAAGACCTCGACCCGCAGGTACATCGAGAAGCACTGCGCTGAAGTAGCGGCTGAGGCAGAAGTGCTGGCAACTCTTAGGTACGACTTGCCTAAAACGCATAAAATACACACTAAGAAGAGTGTGGATATTGAAGTGGATTTATGGCGGATAGCAAAGGTCTAAATGCGTCGTAGATTTATCTATATTTTCGTTAAATCTACAGACATAGGCCTTATAATGGTATCTAAGATCGTTGGAAGCTATCGCCTGACTGAAGAACTTGGCAGCGGGAACTTCGGCACAGTGTACAAAGCTACACACACTACCAGTGGCGAGCTGGTAGCGGTCAAAGTCATCTCCCTATCCAGTCTGTCCCCCAAGATGCAAACACTACTGGGGTCGGAGGTCGAATCCATGCGGAGAATCGCCTCCCCACATGTAGTCAAACTGAAGACTACACTGATGTCGGACAGAAGTTACTACATCGTCATGGAGTACTGCTCTGGAGCTAATCTAGAGCACTTCTTGGAAAGCCACAATGCGACTCCAGACACTATTCGTCGCTGGGCGAGGGAAATAGTGGAAGGGATGATGGCTATGCAGAACCTGCACATTCTGCATAGAGACTTGAAGCTGGCCAATATCATGCTGACTTCTACCAACGCGGACGAAGCGAGCATCAAAATATGCGATTTCGGCCTAGCGAGAGTCTTAGGTGAAGACTCGTTCACTACTTCGATAGTAGGGACGCCGCTGTGCTCGGCTCCTGAGCTACTGGCTGGCAAGCCGTACGATAGCAAGGTAGACGTGTGGAGTTTGGGAGTGGTGCTGTATGAGATGATTGAGCACCGAAAGCCGTTCCCTGCGCAGTCCTTCGAAGAACTCGCGCACCTGCAGCGATCTCCACTGCTGTTTCGATCAGAAACAGACCTAAAAGCCAGAGCTCTGATTTCAGACCTACTAAACTACACTCCCTCCCAGCGTCTGCCCCTATCCGAAATCCTTCAACACCCTTATTTCGTCTTCTACTCTTCCCCTCCTTCTATCGACCTGGAGCAGTCTTCATCGAGCATTGGCAGGTCTGCCCCTCATCCACAGCTGCAGGACATATATGACTTGGCGGTCACTTATGACAAAAATACAGATGTATATAGGAGTTTGTTGCAGGTAGTGGCCGCTAAGGAGCAACTTCACGGTGGGAAATTCCGTACATTGCAGAGGAGAAGCGTGAAAGAGCAAAAGGACTACTTCCAGCGTGTGAAAGCGGTGGTCGTTGGGGATGCCAAGGAAAGGCTGCAAGAATGCGCGGCAGTGCCGCTTAATGTGGAAGTGTTGGTGAAAGAGGCAGAAGACTCGTTGGTGACTGCGATGAGAAATGAGACAAAGAAAGAAAGCAAAATTGACCTGGTTCGCAGGGCGGAAACCCTGTTAGTGGCTGGGGATGACTCAAGTCAGAGGGTCGAGAGCTGCTTCAGCCTTTGCGCTGCTCTGCAAAAAGCCCTGCTGCCTTAATGCTAACGTTTCCTATAGCTATTTCCTTAATTCCTTTCCATTAACGCCCTCAGAGCCGCTGGCCACTAGGTAAATATGGGCTGCGGAAGCACCAAGAAGACCAGTGACCCTGCAGTTGTCCACAAAAAGGAGGAGGCGAAACACGCAGAAGCCTCCGTCCAGCCCAAAGGCCAAGCCGAAGTCATCTTTTTCCTCGGCGGCCCGGGCTCCGGCAAAGGCACTCAATGCCAGAAACTGGTGGAAACAGGGAAATGGGTGCACCTCAGCACTGGCGACTTACTGCGAGAAGAGCGGAAAAGCGGGTCGAAGGACGCTGAAATGATAGAAGGGTATTTGAAGGAAGGACAACTAGTGCCTTCAGAGTTGCTAGTAGGCCTGGTTCGCAAGGCAATGCTGGCCAAAGGCTGGTCTCAGAAGCGCTTTTTGATTGATGGCTATCCGAGGAATGAGGAAAACGTGAGAGTGTGGGACCAGAAGATGCCGGATGTGAAGGTGCTGTTCCTGCTCTTCTTGGAGTGCTCGGAAGAGGTGCTCACTCAGCGCATTTTGGGGAGGAATCAGGGCCGCAGTGATGACAACCCCGAGAGTTTGAAGAAGAGACTGCAAGTGTTCGAGGCACAGACGAGACCAGTGCTGGAGATCTTCCGGAAGAAAGGGCAGAGAGTGGAGACAGTGAACGGAGAGGGACAGACGGAAGACGTGTATGCGCAGATCCTAGCCAAGCTACCCAGTTAACAGTTAGCCTCCGTCTAGTGCTGCATTTCCCTGAGTAGGAAGTTAGTATGTGACTTAGTGGTTTACGTAAGCACCTTACAATACGCTTAGTCCATTATAGCCTGGGAGCGACTAGGAAGAATTTCGGAGTAAGCTGAAATCTGAATACACTGAAGGAGTATAACTAAGGAAATAGCATTACGCTGCAGTATTAGTCCTGAATTGCTTAGCAGTTGGGCAGATATACTGAACTGACCTTCCCCTTCACCGTGTCCCGCCTTCTTCCTGCTAATTCAAAATGGGTCAAGGGAACTGCTCGCTCTGCTCCTGTGACAACAAAGAAAACGAACTGCACCTGGAACTCGGCTCCAGCGACACTCTCAAAGGCTCCAAACGCAGGCAAAAGTCCCTGACGAATGCCCTGAGTCCCGCCACTCAGCGGAAGCAAGACCTAGTGAAGCGCTGCAAAGCCGACATCGCCCGGGTCGTAAGGATCCAAGCGCTCTGGAGAGGCCACAGAGACAGGAAACAGCTCTCCCATATATGCAAACAACGAGGGGGAAACAGGTACTTCAGCCAGGCGGAGAAGCAGGAGACTGCGGACAGCCTGGGCTTCACACTGAATGGCAGGGAACTGAGACAGACCTACACCTTTCAAAGCGGAGCCAGCTACCGAGGCGAGTGGAAGGGCAGCTGTCGAGATGGCAAAGGAGAGCAAACTTGGCCTGATGGAGCCAAGTACGTAGGAGAGTGGAGAGACAACAAGGCCCACGGCCAAGGGGTATTCTACCATTCCGATGGAGATGTGTATGAGGGCGCTTGGGCGGGCGACAAGGCCAACGGCTACGGAGTCTACAGCCACTCCAACGGTTCGAGATATGAAGGAGATTGGAAGGACGACTTGCAGCATGGCAATGGAGTGGAGACCTGGCCTGACGGAAACCGCTATGAAGGCTGCTATATGCAGGGGAAAAAGCATGGGTATGGGACTTATGCGTGGGGAGACGGAGCGAAGTATGCAGGCTTTTGGGTGGATAACAAGATAGAGGGGAAAGGCACGTACACCTGGCCTGATGGTCGCCGCTATGAAGGGGACTGGAAGGCCAATATGATGGCTGGCAGGGGGGAGTATACTTGGGTGGACGGTCGTCGGTACCAGGGCGAGTACCGCGACGACAAGAAGCACGGCCAGGGCACCTACACCTGGGCAGACGGACGGCAGTACCAAGGAGACTGGAGACAGGGCCGACAGCACGGCCTAGGAGTGTACACGTACCCAGACGCCAGGGCTAGACGAGGCCTGTGGGAAGACGGCCGCAGAGTCAAGTGGCTGGATTAGTCTTTCTGAAGTAATATGAGGAAATCAGCAAGGTAGTGGATCGAGGGTGGATTTGGGCCTGTACTATAGTGTGCTTTTGGCTAATTGGAGACATTATTTGAATATTGGTAGGGAAAGGCCTATTTGCACGGCTGATGCATGGAGAATAAGAGACATTTTACATGTATTGTGGAGAAATTGCAGTTTTATTGCGCGAATTCGGCCAGTTTCTCACCAATTTCGGGGAAAAAGCTGATATAGTGCATCCCCCACTTATAGTGTTGATCTTCTCTTCTGCTGAGATAACACATTTTGCTGTTTATAACATTTGAATTTGACGATTTCCGGGAATAAAAGTAACTTCGCAGTCACTTTCGACCTCCAATCCCTCTGAAAAGGTGACTTAAAGGAGAGACTTGCAGTAAAAGTTGGATGCAAGCCAGAAACAGACCAATTCTGTCTGTATTTCAGGAAAATTCACTCTTTTCCCACTCAAAAGTTCGCAACTAACTCCACAAATGCAGTTCGTAGGTTCAAAAACAACCACCAAAGCCTAGTACGCAGAACAGCTAGGTAACAGAGGTAAAAGCGCTCTTTATAAACTACCTTTAGAGTAACAGACAGAGGGCGCATTGCGGTAGGTTGCGGTCTTCAGCTTGAGGCTCGGCCGTGAGAGATTCACTGATATCAGTGGGCAGAATTTGCTTCAACTCGATACTCCGTAGCTCTTGCTCCTGCCTGCGAAGGGCAATTTCTCGTCTCAGTTGACTTAAGTCGTCATATGCTTCCTGGCGGGGAGATGACAAAAGCCCTTCCGGACTATTCGACCCCAGCCTCACAGTGCTATCCAAAGGTCGAGCCGGGGACTGGCGACTACCAGGCAAGGACACCCGCAGTGCCAACAGCCCCGGCTCAGAGCTTTGAATCGGACCCCGCCGCTTGGATGGAGACTCGCGCTGCATAATATGGAATCTGTGCCAATGAATGAGACGTCTCTGTGCAGCACTTTGATAGTTTCTTGGAGTGGGGAAGTAGGGAACTGTAATTGGAAAGGGTGGACGGGGACTTTGAAAGGCAGGGGAAGGGATGGGCTTGCGGAGGGAGGTCTACAAGATGGGACCCGGTGTTGGCTATTCACAATGAAGCATTTATCGAGGGAGTGAGTGATATTCTACTAGCGGGTTTTAAACTCATATGTGAGAGAAGTAGGGCGGCATACAAATCTCAAATGTAACGAAACAGTACACTGAGAAGAAGGAAATACACCCAATCGTTCTTCCTCTATAAGTACCTGAGTCACCAAAGATAAGTCCAGCACTCAAAGTCTCACAGTTCCGACAGTCCTATTAGAGGTAGAGAGCACACATCTATATGGCAGGTCTGAACTCCCAACTACTCGTGACTCCCCAGGAAGGCCAGTGCTCCACTCGACTACTACTCAGTCTCAAGCATCGGCAAGCCACCCGCACCGCCATCACTCGAAGAGCTCAGCTGTCCAAAAAAAGCCCAGCCATCAGAGTGAAGAACGAATCGCCCTACGCCCTTCTCCAACACCGCAAAGACTTCCCCTTCATGCAGCAAGACGACCACCTTTTCCGCTATCTCACCGAACTTCGCAAGCGGCAAGACTGCGAGCGCAAGGGAAAGCCGCATAGTCCCGAGCCTCGCACTCGCCCCAAAAAGCCACGAGGACGAGCGGAGGACCAGGTCTCTTTGCTGCTCGCCAAGATATCTGGTAGAAGCGGGTCGGCTGGTCTGCCGTCCAGTAGTGAAAGTCCGGCTGCCAGTCGACGGCTCAGAGCTCGCAAAGAGAGTAGTTCCGCTGAACCGTTGAGAAGCCTGAGTCGGGAAATATCGGGGTCTTCGCTGGGCGGAGGGGAGTCGCCTAGGCTGGTGGACGCTAGGAAGAGGCTTTCTGCCAAAATCGAGCAAAGTCTGGGAACTACAGGCACTGTGCCCGCCACTACCAGTGGCTTTTACCTCTTCGGACACATGCTCGGCAAGGGCGCATTTGGGAAAGTCTACATGGGCATACATAAACTCACCGGTGCCAAAGTGGCCATCAAGTCCATAGAGAAAACCTACCTCAAAGACGAGCGAGTAAAGCGCAAAGTGTACCAGGAAGTCGCAGGGATGAGTCGTATCAAGCACCCCAACGTAGTCCGTCTCTACGAAGTCTTCGAGTCCACCCAGCATTTTCACATCGTGATGGAGTACTGCGGGTGTGGCACCCTGTTGCAGTATATCAAGAGCAGGGAGAGACTGGAAGAGCAGCAAACAAGGCTGTTTTTTCGGCAACTGGTGGAGGCGGTGAAAGCGTGTCACAAGAGTGGTGTGGCGCACAGAGATTTGAAGCTGGAAAACGTGTTTCTGCAGGGGGATGGACTACTGAAATTGGGTGACTTCGGGATGAGTCGAGTGGTGAAGCCGGGTCAACGGGTGCAGGAACAGTGCGGGACGCTGGCTTACTCCGCCCCCGAGGTGCTCAGTGACAGGGAGTACGAGCCTTTTCCAGTGGATGTGTGGGGACTGGGGGTTATGCTTTTTTCGATGCTGACGGGGAAAAACCCGTTCAAAGCGACATCAGAGCAGGACTTATCGCGGGCTATTTTACGCGGAGAATTGACAATTCCAGTAGTTATTTCCCCCCCTGCCGGAGAACTAATCAAGTCCTTACTAGCTATTCACCCCTCTCACCGACCCAGTTTAACTGACCTGGAAAGGACTAGTTGGTTACAAGACTTGCCGGAGTTCGACCCTGTGGCGATTCCGCCGGTTTCCAAGCATGAGGCAGTCCTGGAGTGTATGGGTGCTCTGGGCTTTGCAGGGGAAAGTGTGATGGAGGCTTTGAGAGGCCGGGAGCTCAACCATGCTACAGCGACTTACCATATTCTCATGTCAGACCGCCCTAGTGCCTAAGTCTAGCTCTATGTCCTCATAGAGAAACTATTGGAAATTAAAGCCTCTGCAAGGGCAAAATAGGGCAATTTATTTGGATGTTGACTTCTTCCTCATCTGCGTGCCTTTTCTCTTCATAAAGTCTTTAATGATAGCTTTAATTGCCTCTGCAGGTATGAGGAAATCTCCAATTCGCCCTGCAGAAGAGCTAATTTTCTTATCTGAGTGACAAGCTTATCTGCCGTTTCCCTGCCTACCAGCCGTCACATCAAATCCGCCATAAATGGAGGCCTGCGTCCGAGAGGCCTTAGAACTGCGGCTGCCCTATCACTCCTACCAGATCTACGTGGGCTCCGGCCTACACCAGCACCTCTTCCAGCACATCAAGACCCACTGCCCCGCTTCCCAATACGTACTCATCACTGACACTAATGTGCAGCCGCTCTATGAAAGTCTACTAGCCCAGGCTCGAGCTGAACTGCACGCTGCTGTGTTGGTCATTCCCGCAGGGGAAATATTCAAGACTAGGCAGCTAAAGAAGGAAGTGGAGAACTTCATGTTAGAGCGGAATTGCGATAGAAAGGCGTGTGTGATTGCACTGGGTGGGGGAGTGGTGGGAGACCTGGCGGGCTACGTAGCTGCTACTTACCTGAGGGGTGTAGGGCTTATCATGATCCCTACTACTCTGTTGTCCATGGCAGATTCCTCTATTGGGGGGAAGACCGCGGTGGACACTCAGTATGGCAAGAATTTGCTTGGAGCCTTTCATCAGCCCAAAGCCGTTTACATCGATATCGACTTCCTGCAAACTCTTTCCGATGAAATGTTAGGCGCTGGTATGGCCGAAATCATCAAATGTGCGCTAATTCGAGATGCGCAGCTATACTCACTGATAAGTCTCGGGAATGTGGCCAAGCTGAAGACCGACCAAGAGTTCACTTTGAGTGTGATACTGGCTTCTTTAAAGGTCAAGAGAGACGTAGTGATGCAGGACGAACGGGAAGCGAAGCTGCGGATGATCCTTAACTTCGGCCACACAGTCGGACACGCAATAGAGGCAGAGCTGGACGGAGTCTGGAACCACGGGTTGTGCGTGTCTATTGGCATTATGAAGGCCTTGGAGCTGGGGAAATACCTGGGAATCACCAAAGTGGATATTGACGAAGTTGCGACTGTACTGCGGAGATATGCACTTCCGGTGGAAATTCCGAAGTGTTTGAGTACAAAGCGACTCCTGCATGCGATGTTTTACGACAAAAAGAACTCCACAGGCAATGGAATCACTTGCATTGTAATCGACCACATTGGGACAGTCCACGACCCGGTCCAGGTCCATATCAACGACATGAGCTTCGTTCTTTCCAAGCGAGTCTATATAACTGGCACCATTCCCTCGGAAGTCACTATCAAGTCTCCAGGCTCCAAGTCAATCACCAACCGAGCTCTCCTGCTCTCTGCACTCGGCAGGGGTACTTGTGTCCTCAAACATCCCCTGGCTTCTGAAGACACCAAAGTGATGATGAGCTGCCTGCAGTCCTTAGGAGTGTGCCAGGTGACAGTGCGTAGTGAGGAGGAGTGGGAGGTCCAGGGTGGGAGCGTCACTTCTCAGTACCGCTGTGCAGGACTCAAGGAGCTGTACGTGTCCAACGCAGGCACTGCAGCTCGGTTCTTGTCAGCCGCAGTGATGCTGATCGGCGGAGAAGAGACAGTAATCAACGGCAGTGCAAGGATGAACGAGCGGCCAATTCAGGACTTAGTGCAGTGCTTAGAGGCCATGGACCCAGGCAGAATTACCTACCTGGAGAAGCCGGGCTGCACGCCTTTGCGGATCCGCGGAGGCGGCTTGAAAGGAGGACGTTTGGAACTGAACAGCAAGGTCAGTTCCCAGTTCGTGTCAGCGGTCCTAATGGCCGCCCCCTATGCACTATCGCCTGTGACTCTGCTCCTAGCTGATGTCGCTGAAGGCGAAAAGCCAGTTTCGTGGCCATACATCGACATGACCATAGCGACTATGAGAAGATTCGGCGTGAATGTGGAAGTCCTCAGTCCCAGAGAGTTCCGTGTGCCCGTAGGCAGCTATACCAACCCTGCAGCCTTTGAAATCGAGCCAGACGCTTCCACCGCCTCCTACGACCTCGCCCTGATGGCGCTCAATGGAGGCTCTGTGACGCTCGAAGGCATCGGCTCCCACAGTGTCCAAGGAGACGCCAAGTTCTGTGAAGTACTGCGGCTTATGGGCTGCCAAATCGAACAAGGCGCGAATTACACGAAATTAACACGAGATCCGGCTGTTGACCTGGTAGCTGTAGATGTGGATATGAACGACTGCACTGACACCTTCATGACTGCTGCAGTAGTGATGGCTATGACGCCTGTAGGCTCAATATCGCGCATACGGGGTATCGCCAATCAGAACTTAAAGGAGTGCAACCGCATCGAAGCCACTGTTTCCGAACTGCGTAGATTGGGCATTTATAGTGAAGAAACGTCTGATGGGCTGACTATCCACGGCTGCAAATGGCCCAAAATGAACACTTTTCACCCTAGTAAGACTATCAATACTCGGGGAGACCATCGCTTAGCGATGGCCTTTGCAGTGCTCAGTACTGCTTTTCACCGCTTTCAGATCGTTATTGACGACAAACAGGCAGTTAATAAGACTCACCCTGGCTTCTGGCAGTCCCTCCGAGACTCCTACAAGCTGCATCTCCACGCCTACGACTACACCCGTCCAGACACAAAACTACTAGTAGTCGTGGGCATGCGGGGAGTGGGAAAATCCACACTGACTGGTAGTCTCGGGGAAGAGTTCGGCCGAGTTCACGTGCAGTTAGATGATGAAGTGGCAAAGAAAGTAGGGAAAAGCGTACCTGAATATGTGGCGGAACAGGGCCTTCCAGCCTTTCGCAGAGAAGAATGCTATCTGCTGGAAAAAATGCTGAATGAGCATGAAGGCGTTTTGTGCACTGGCGGCGGAGTGATTGAGAGTCCTAAGGCTTTAGTCTTGCTGGCTGCGCACTTCCCTGTTATCTATATCAGCACTTCTCTCGACAATGTTAAGGAAAATATCGCGAATGACACGGTGTGTCTCAATCGCTTGCAGTCGAGAGACCTGGATGAGTTGTTTGCGCGTAGAGAGCCGCTGTATGCACAGGCAGCGGACTTCTTTTTCTACTATCATACGAGGAACAGAGACCTGGCGATTCGGTCTTTCCGCTACTTTTGCAGCAACCTAATGTCAGAGACTCTACTGCCGCTCCCCAACGACAAAAGCTACTTCGGGTGTTTGGTTTTTCCGGACTACACGACCTTGACAGAGGAGCAGACAACCGCTATAAAGCAAATTAGCGGAGGCATTTCAGCTATTGAAATCCGTCTGGATAAACTCACAGACGTCTCCAAAATGGGCATCGCTGTTGGAGTTCTGCGAGCCCTCTGTCCCAGTCTTCCTATAGTCATGACTTTGCGCACAAAAGGCCAAGGCGGGAGCTATGACGGCAAGGACTACTTCGCCATCATGCGAGAAGCAGCGAAGTACATGCCCGAGTACCTGGACGTGGAGTTTGAGCCTGACTTCGAGTGGAAAGCCCAGTACCGCAGCTTGCAGGAACACATCAAAGCCCCCACTCGCATAATCCTGTCCCGACACTACGTGAGTAGCAACCCTAATAGTTACCAAGAGCGACAAATGATGCTCCGCTGCAAGGCAGACATCACTAAAATCCTATTCCGGTCCAGTGAAGACCAAGAACTGACCAGTTTCGGCCTGACCTTTATCAAGCCTGTGAACACCAAGCCGCCCCGCAGAGAGTTACTACTGACCTTAGGGCCTCAGGGCGCTATTACCAGAGTGAGCAACTCCTTCTTCAACCCTGTAGCAGTGCTGGAAGCCGCTGCCCCCGGCCAAATGACCTACTCCCAGCTCCGAGCCCTAAAGCAGCAACTCCACATGGACTCTGCCAGCTACAACATTTACCTGTTCGGGAACAACATCAAGGAAAGTCCAGGCCTGGTGATACACAATGTGCTGTATCGGCGGGACAACCTGCCCTTTGTGTATGAAATCTACCAGACTGAGGATATACATGAGGTTGTAGGCCTGTTGAAGGCTCCTGGTTGTCTGGGAGCGTCACTTACTATGCCGTTTAAAGAGATTATTATTCCGTTTTTGGACTATATGGAGCCGGAGGCCGTGGATATGGGGTCTGTGAATACAGTTTATAAGTATAAAGGGAAACTGGTGGGGACGAATACAGACTGGCTGGGAGTGCTGCTGCCTATCAAGTCCGCACTGCAGGGACGCAAGGCGAGCACAGGCCTCATTGTAGGCGCTGGAGGCAGCTGCAAGTCCTCTCTCTACGCCCTGCGCAGACTGCAGGTTCCCAACATCATCGTCTTCAATCGCTCTTCGGAGCGTCTTGCGACCGTCCAATGGCCCAACAAAACCACTGATTTGGACTCTATTGGGCAGGTGGACGTACTGATTAGCACAGTTCCGGGCTCTTCTGGCTTCACCTACCCCCACCTCACCAAGGACACCATCGTTATTGACGCAGCCTACAGTCCTCGGCAGACTGCTTTGATGACGCAGGCGCAAGCCCTGGGCTGCGCTGTGTTCGGCGGACTGGACTGGTTCCGTGGGCAGTTCTACTACCAGTTCCAACACCTGACCGGCCGCAGAGCCCTCATGGAAGACATCCAGGAAATCCTTAGAACCCTTTAGTTCTAGTCATAGGCAAAAATGAGACTATGGACAGTAGTGCTGCTGGGCTGGGTCTGGGCTGTCGACCTCCGACAGACCCAAGTGCTGGACTCAGCCTTTACCACTTGTGATGTAGACGGCAATTTGGGCTTGGATCAGTATGAGTTGGCGAGTTGTTTGGAGGGACTGAGGGGAGTGCCGGAGGACGAGGAATTCGCTAGAACTCTCATAGGCCTCTTTGACCAGGACGAGAATGGAAGACTGGAGGACGGGGAGTGGAGCGCACTGTGGAATCAGACTAATCTTACTTAGATTTACCAGGGAGGACACTGTGGGAAAGCGTGGAAATGCGGTAGAAAGTGCTTTGGGAGTCGTAGAGGGTCGTGAGGAGAGCGAATGTGAGTGTTTGAATGGTGAGTGAGCCTGTAATTACCATCAAGTTGCGGTAGTAGTCAGGGAGTGCCCAGGAGCCCACGACTAGCAGGGGCAGGGAGAGAAAGTAGCCAGTCCCCACTAGGCCGAAATAGCCTATAAACAGCCGTTGCTGCCCTCCAGTTCCCTTCTCCAAGTCTCTCATGCCCACTACAAACCAGGCGAACAGGCCCAGACGACAGGTCAAAAGCAGCACTCCCGGCAGTCCTTCGTAGTCACTAAAACTAGAGTCCCGCACCCCCTTCGCCAGCAAAATAGTGCAGAAATTCACTAATAGCAGCACTGTTAGTATCGGTACAAAGGTTTCGGGGGCTGGTAACTGCTTGTGCTTCAGTGTCCAGCCTGTGGTTACCAGGATCAGCAGCAGGGAAATGATAAATTGGCTGAGGAAATCGGCAATTTGCGCGAAGAAATCGAAGAAAAGCAGGCCGTAGCCGTCGAAATAGTACAAAAGCCAGTGCAAAGTCTCTAAAATGAGTCCTGTCAACTGCACTCCTATTGCCAATATCAGCGCCGTTAGATTTATTTCCAATCTTTCTGTTCGATCATATCCCTCAATCGCTTTGTTCACATTTACCCCAATCCCCAGGCCAAATATCAGCAAAAAGACGCCATAAATGTATACCAACCCTTGCTCTTCAAGGGACCAATGACCTCCATCACTGTTCAAAATCATCAATTCCGCTTCGATTTCTATAGCTTTGGGTTGGGCGGAGGTACATGTGGACAGGGAGAAGTACCAAATTCTCGGCCGGTCATACTGCGTCAAGGAGCCGTCTAGTCGTCTAGTCCACTCCCCAGTGCTCGGCACTATCAGTGTTCTATCCTTCGTCGCAAGGTCTGTTTTCTGAGTGCAGGTAGGGGCGGTGAGTGCAGCGGGCCAGCTTTCGTCCAAATACACTCCCAAGTGAATGTGCCAATCGGGGCTTTCTTGGTCTAAGGGAGAGACCAATTGCAGCCGAACTGACCAGGCGCCTTTCCCTGTGTCCATAGCGAACTTGGTCAAATACCGCCACTGGGAGTCCGGAGTGAGCACTAGCCTTTGCAGCACTAACTTGGCGGAAACGAGCGTAGCAAGCCACAGCGCTACTCCCATCTTTTAGCCGACTTTAGGCTAATTATGAAGCTTGAAGCCTCTGATTTGGAGGTACTCCGGGTCGCTGGGCTCGACTGGGACGTAGTACGGAGCCGAGTCTCCACAGCGCAGCACGCCCTCCACCACCAAGTCCGTGAATTGCGTGCTCCTGCCTTCTAGCACTAGGCACGCCTGGGGCGCAATCCGCCAACGCCCTCTAATCCGCTCCTTCAGTTCGTATAGCGTGCAGGCGAAACTAGGCTTGATCACCACCTTCGGATAGAAGTTGTAAGTAATGCCCGCGAAGGACTTCGTGTCCGAGTCAGGTCCCACCTCCACTCCTAGCAACTGCATCAAACGGCAAGTCGTGGAGTAGTACTCAGCCTCCCCAGTCCCTGCGCATTGCGGCGGCAAGCCCTGCTGCGACTTCACAGCAGCGTCCACTAGGTTGTTCTTGACTGCGGAGAAGCACACCCAGCGGTCATACTGAGTGAAGCCAATGCGAGCTCCAGAGGCCAGTAGCTTGGGGTAGTCCTGCATCATGCACTCCAGACGAGTGGCGCTTTTGAACAAAGTCTTGGTTGCGTCTGCGTACTTCGGGTTCACGAATTCAGGCATAGCGCCGCCTGTGCGCTCCAAGGTCTGCAGGTACTCGGGGAGGGAAAAGACCAGGGTGTTGGAGTTGCCAGGGAAAGGGGAGTACTGGGCGAGGTCTGCGGTGCCCAGGCCTAGGGTGCCATTGCTGGCGTCGCCTTCTTTGTGCCAGCCGCTGCTCTTCAGCAAGGCTTCGATTTGGTTGTATTCGACGTTGATGGTCATGTTTTCCTCCCCGCGGGTGAGCTTCATGATCCCGCCCACAGCCTCTCTTGGGAAGCGCATGAACGTCAGGAAGTTCATTTCAAAGCGGTTGCGAGCACTGACTCCCAACAGCGAAGGCAGCACCGTGAACGCCAGCGCATTCGTATCCTGGAAGAAAAAGACCCACTTCCGTCCCTCCGCCACCCACTTCTGCGGCAGTCCATACTGGTACAGAAGCGTATGCACGTCTCCATGTCCATGCGGCTTGGCAGAGATGAGTCCCTTTTCCAGTGCGAAGCGGGCTCGATTGTCAATGAGGGCTGGGACTTTCTCTTGCTTCATGATGGTGATGAGGGCGCGGTTCATACCGAAGTAGTGGTTTTGCTCGAGCAACTCCACTGTGCGGGTGTGCGTGTCGTCTGAGGTCATGATGGCTAGAGGCAGGTCTGCGCCTGCACGCTGACTGTAGGCACGGATGTACTCAATGTAGAGCTGCAGATAGACTGTCCCTGTGACTAACTCCACAGGCAGCCCGACCTTAATGGAGCTGTAGCCTAAACGCTCGCCCAGGCCTCCAGCCACCAGCACGAATGTGCACTTCGCCATCTCTGCCATGCCCAGACGCTCCAGTTCCATGAAGTTATCCAAGTGAGCGGCGTCCACAGCCACACTTTCACCTGCAGGAATGGAGGGCTGGAAGCCTTCAAAGGGATTTACGTCTGCGGCTGAGTCCTGCAGTAGCTTCCTGGCTCTGCGGATATAGTTAATGACGCCTCCAGGGTAGGACTTGTCGAAGCCTCTGAGTTGGGCGATCAGCTGACCGGTGACTTCTTCACTTTGGCCAGCAGGGAAGAGGTGACTTTGGTCATACTCCTCACTACAGACCAGTTCTAGAACTTGGGCGTCTGTCAGACCGTCCATTAATTGCAGCCATCGGCACAGGAGAGAGTGGGTCTACTGAGATAGAGTAACGAAAGCAGCCAATTTGTAGCAGGGGAAAGGGCTGAATGGGTGTATTCAGGGGAATTATAGAGATTCAGGTCAGCTGAGAGGGATATGTGCTAATTAGGTTTAGATGAATGCAGGGGAAAGACACTGGTGGGAGGGAATTGAGCTCTTGTTCCAGGGAATTAGGGACTTTGGCAGTAGAGGCTTAGCAAATGCAGGCAGTTCTAACTATGTATCCACTGATTTTAAGCAAAAACAGCTTCATACCACTCACTCTCTATTGACCCTGGCTCCCTCGGCCTGGTCAAAAAGGGCATTTCAATACTTCCAGCAATTCTCTGCGCTGGATATTTCGCCAATCCATATACTTCACTAAGCCAAAAGTCAGGAAGCCAGGCAAAAGGCAGTGAAAACAGGGTAATAATGAGTGCAGCGGACGACCGAGACACACTCGTCCTCAACTGCAACAAAACAGCCATGGACTACCTGCGAGAGGACGATTTCAAGGAAGCGCTGGCCCTGCTAAAGAAGGCTGAGGCGCTGCTGAACTCCCTGGAAGAGGGGGAAAATGCGCAGAAGCGGCTGAAGCTGCTGGGAATCACCTTTAACAACTTTGGCTGCTTCTATAAGAGGAAGAAACAGCCCAATGTGGCACTGTACTACTTGCAGAAGGCGCTTAGTATTGAGGCTGCGCAGGGGGAGGACCAGGTAAATGTCGCAGGCACCCATCTAAACATCTGCGCCATTCACTCCCAACTGAGCAAGCACTCCGAAGCCCTGCAGCACGCCTACGAAGCCTTCAAACTCGTGGAAGGCGTCACAGCCCAGCCGCCCTCCCCCAGCAGAACCAACGCCGTCACCACCCTCATCATCGCCTACCACAACATAGCTGTGGAGTTGGAGTTCTTGGGACAGGTGAAGGAGGCGGTGGAGTTCTATGACAAGGGACTGGGTGCTGCGGTGGGGGAACTGGGCAGGGAGCATGGACTCACGAGGAGTTTGCAGGACTGTAAGACTGCGGCGAAGGAGAGATTGCAGAGTCTGAGGAGTCTCACAGAGGGGAGAAAGCAAAGAAGAGACCAGGCCCGAGTGCCTGTGCGTGCCGAAGTCAGCCTGCTGCTCTCCCCAGACCGCACCGAAAGGTCCAAAAGCACCAGCAAGGTCAGCACCGCAAAGAAACGAGTGCACCACCTGCCCGCCCTCCAGCGCAAAGTCAACACCAGTCTCCAACTGGACGAGAAGTTCCACCTCAACTCAGAGTTCCGCTCGTTTCAGTCCTATGGGGCGCTTGCTCACTCTAAGGAGAGTCCGCAGTCCAGAGAGGCCCGCAGACGACTGCTTGAGGAAGGCGTTGGCAGTACGCGGCGTCACTTCGCTCCAGTGGAGAAACTGAGGATGTACCTGACTCCCGCACTCACTCCGGTCCTGCCATAATCGTAACCTTTCTCCTGTGGTAGAGGACTGAGACCTGGAATAAGGAGTAATTCAGGGCATGGTGGTGTTTTGACAGAGTGCATTTTCATAGCTTTAAGTAGTTAGGCGTATATCTGCCTATTGAGATGCAGGACCAAAATGAGCTTTAGATGTATTGAGCCTAGACGAAGGTGCAGTTCTAGGCAGACTGCCTTCTGTTATTTATCAAAATCTGAGCTGTGACTGCCCAGGCAGGCTCGAGTGACATCCGTCTGCCCTCGACAGCCTCCCACATCTCCTGCACTGGTCTGAAGTAGGGCAGTCGCATAGCATCCTTGGGCAAAACTCGCTCCGCATGGTCGTATCTAAGTGCTAAATCCAAAAAAGCCAATGCGTCCTCAGACACCAAATGCTGATTTTCCCTCGTAACGAACTGCGCCCAGGGTCTTCGCGCTCTCGTCCTAATCGCGTCTTCCAAGCCTTCCTCCAGGTCAATATTGTACCTACTCAGGTAGCGGTTGAAGCTTTCAGTGCCCAGCACATTGATAATCTGCAGCAACTGGTCTGAATTGTCACTGCCATGGAAGAACGGCTCCTTGCGGAAGATCATGGAAGCGGCCATGGCCCCCAAGCTCCACATGTCCAGCGAATAGTCATACACTTGGTAGTCAACCAGCAGTTCCGGCCCTTTGAAGTAGCGGGAAGCCACACGCACATTGTACTCGACTCCCGGGTGGTAGAACTCCGCCAGGCCCCAGTCTATGACCCTCAGCTGTCTCTTCGCATGGTCAATCATCACATTATTCGGCTTCACATCTCTGTGCATAATCCCCATCGAGTGGCAGAAATCCAGTGCTTTCAGTACTTCATACAAGTAGTACCTGACTTCGAAGTCTGAGAGAGTGGGGTACAGCACCTTGAAGTCAGTGTTGTCCACGTGCTCCATCACTAGCACAGGAGTTTTGGACACAGGGTCTCGCACTATGTCGAGCAGGCGAATGATGTTCGGGCCGCCTGCGAGGCTTTGCAGGATTTTTATTTCTCGGCCGATTTTGCGCTTTTTGACGGGTTTGAGGACTTTTACGACGATTTTGGCGCCAGCGGGGTTGCGGCCTTCGAAGACTTCGGAGTACTTGCCGCGGCCTAGCTTGCTGCCCACAGTGTAGTCCTCGGGCTGGCCCCAGGCGATGGCGACGCTGTTGTAATTGGAGTAGCTGGGAGGCTTCTGTTCGCAGGCGTCACTGTAATACCGCGGTCGTTCCCAGGTCGCCATTATACTCAGCCGCTCGTTCACAATAGCGGTTCGAAGAAAGGCCAATCGATGCTTTCTCCTCGCGGTAACCCTCCAAATGTCCAACACCCACTTTACCTGTTAGCGTGCAACAACCTGATTCTGCAGTACCGGCAAACAGCTTGTTGGGGATTTCTCTGAATTCGATGCTGCAGAAAGGATTTGAAAGGAGAGAAAACGGAATGCGCAGATATACGCAAATGGGAGTATTGCAAAAATAAAGCTAGTCGACAGCTCTGATTGCAGAGAATATTGACCTCTCCAGTCCACTGATAGTTGTTTAGACCCACAGGATATTGCAGGTTTCCATTGAAAGCTGATTGTAATATTAGTATTTCTACTTATTTTCTAACTGCATGTGTATAGGAGCACTTAGCTGTCTGACTGCAAAGTAGGAATCTACTCAGAGTCATAAAGTCAAAATAGGCACTAAAATGGACCTTCGCGGCATCCCTCGCTCTGCTATATTATTTTCTAAGGCTTTTCTGACTTACATGCAAGTTTTCCTGCAGCTATCAGACAGAAAGACCCGCAGTTGTTCGATTCCTGCAAATAGATGTCAGGACTATAGGACTATTTGGCACTCTTAGTACTTTCTAAGCCTTTATCTTGCGTAGTGGATATTCGTCCGCTGTCCACGTCCACACACCTCTAACCCAGCAGTTTTACTTGCTATTTCCCCTCGCAAACAGAGACTAAGACTCATTGTCTTGCAAAATTCCATTCCCCAGTGCCCAGTTTCCCCCTCTCCACCACTCCAAACGCCCGAAAAGACCGTCAGTCCTGCACTCCAATTCCGCCTTTAGATAGTAAACAGCTCTCAGTCTTTCCAAACTTCTGAATCCCTCCTAGGCTTTATTTTAATATCCGTTACCTCGCTCGGCTTAAAAAGGGCATGCGATTTGCTGTAAGGGTAGAAAATGAATGACTCTGACATGGACAATGAAGAGACTGCGTCTCAGGGTGATAGCTCCTTCACAGATGAACTAGCGTCCGTCTCAAGTGAAGAAACGCCAATGGAGCTCAATGCAGACTTCACAAACATTTGGCGGCAGTTGCGTGAAGTCATCCAATCCCCAAGTCCGCAAGTCAAGTGGCTCGAGGCCGACTGCCCGAAACTGACCGACCTGGTGAAGAATTGCCACGACCACGTCCTACGTCCCTATACGGTGATCGTGAGAATCTACCCCTTCAGTGTTTTTGACGAGGCTGAGCCGCTGCCTCCCATCTCAGACAATCGGAAAGGCCTAACACCCTTACCCAGTATTTGTAGCCTGCGGGTATAAATCTCCTAGAACTTTCTGGTTCCACTACTTCCCCAGTCCTTATAGCCCTTATAACAACCCCATTGTCTTAGGTTATTTGATAGTTTGTATGAAAAATTGGCCTAATAAGCAGGACTCGTATATACCAAAACTATCACTAATTTCCCTGCGGAGCCTCTTATCCACCCGAATAGTGTAGAAAGCGGAGTTGTCTCAAGCCCTCATTATCCCTTTTTCAGAAAAAGAACCACAAAAGGGCAGGACTATGGTACTTTTGGGGCTTTGTGAGTAGTAGGTATGAGGGAACTCGCAGTTCTGAGCTTTTACAGAGGAATTGAGGTTTTTTCTATTTGAAGGCAACAAATTGGTGTAGACTACTCAAATTTTCCGAATTATGGCATGAGGTTTAGACTGATTCTGCAATTTTGAGGGATTTGGTAGTGACTGCTCTCCTTGAAACTCAAGAAGTGCACTAATTGTGTGAAATGTGGATAAAGACACCTGCAAAATTGCAATTTTAAGGTTAAAATGAGCATTTCCCTCGAAATCTTCAAACTTTACACTAGTAAGGAAATTTGAAAAACATAAAATCGCGTTTTAACATACTTAATCAAGCAAATTTCCATAAAATGTAGTTAAAGCATCAAATTGCGCAAACTCATCTGAAATTTTCCTAGAAATAGCTTAATATCGATTCATCTTCCAATCCCCAGCATATATCTGAAAAGCAGCCTAAATTTGCCTCCTTCCAGCACTAATATGCAGTCCGAAGAAGAAAACGACAGCGTCCCAGCCCTCAGTCCCTCCCCCCTATCCCAACCAACTCCCTTCTTCAAGAGTAACCAAGACCATAGATAGACTCTGGGCCAAGGTGCAAACCACCCGGCAGTCCGCTCACCCCGCCTTCCCCTCCCAGGTCCAAGTACTACGCAGAATTGAGGAGAAACAGAGAGGGGAGCGGGGGAAGAACAGGTCTGTGGACCTGACTATGGACTTTAGAGGCAGACTGACTGAGTTGGATTCGCTGATTCGGTCTTGTCGGAGGACTGGGAGTCTGTCCCCCAGGAAGGAGCCGAGGATGCAGACTACGAGGAAAGTGCCCAAGCATTTGATGTATGGGGATATACATCGCATGCTGAAAGACGACTTGAATAAGACGAAAAGACTTATGCAGAAGTATTTGACGCAGACACTGCGCTAATAGTGTGTATATACCTATAGACTAAGGATTTGGGCGGAATTTCGCCTCTAATGCGACCTGTTTTCCCTGAAATCCGCTTTCCCCGGTCCTGCGCTTCTACCCATTCTACCTACTTGGTCTTCTGGAAGCTTTCCAGGAACTCCTCATCGCATATGACTCGAATAGTGAGGGAACAACTGGGACAACTGGCGATTTCCTCCCCCTCCTGCAGCTCTTCCAGCGTAATTCGGAACTTGTCCCCGCAGGGACAAGGGTAGGTGAAGACCTGGTCTGCTGCGAGGAAGTCCATATCCTCTATTTCCACTTCGTCATAGACGCCCATTATAGGACGGATTCCAGGGATATGAAGGCAGGCTTTGAGCACTTGGGATTGGTCAATTCCCTCTACTGTGTCTATACCTGGAATAGTCCCAGGCCTGCCTTGAATCCGCCTTTTCAGCTGTATCGGCCACTGAAGACTGCTAATCTGGCTATAGTGGGCAAGTGGGGAAATACCTACTTTCGAGGGAGTCCTTGGATAGGGTAATCCGCCTTTCTTCCCTTGCATTACTCTGTAGGTGCACATTCCCACTATCCATGTGATAGCCGTGCTAATTAGGAGTGGCTTCCTGGGCTGTAACTCTCGTAAACGGCACTCTATGCACAGCTCTGAATAACTCCCATTAAGCCTCTTCACAGCTGAAAAGTCCACTGTCTTGATTCAGGCCACTATACACAAATACGCTTCGGTAGGCCATATTATTCTCTATTCAACAAAGTACAGGCGGAGTCTAGCGCTTTGGTAGGGAATAGACTCAAGCAGGGGAAATGCAGAGGAGAAAAGCCTAAACTAGCACTATTACTGCGGCACGATCACTCTATCAGAGGGCAGCGTGGAAATCTGAATTTCAACCCTCGTAGTCAGCAAACTCATCACAGCAGGCAAATACAGTCCCAGCGCCACTGCCACGTACTCCGAACCCGGCTCCAAGTAGTGCGTAGCCCAGTCCTCCGTCTTCACCGAAAACCACTGCCAAAAGGCACACAGACTGGCTAGGGCTGTCACTAGCAGGTAGAAGAGGATGTATGAGACTTGGCGGGAGCCGGAGCGCAGGACGGACTTCGGCTTTTGATATAGAGATATGAGGTACAAATAGGTCCAAATTGCTCCTAGAGAGGTCACTCCGACCATGAACACGAGGTGCATTTTCTCGGTCGGGCCGAAATGCGTCAAATTGGCTTCGTCGAAGATCTGCACGAAGGGAACTGAGAGACACAGGGTGAGGGCAGCGAGGTGCATTACCCTTAAGTCCCAGATATTGCCGCAGTCACTGATACTTGCGTGCATTAGCAGGTAAAAGCCAGGCAGCGCTAGGCTGTACATGCACACTGCCAGCGTCGCAAACCGATCATTGGGCCTAAAGCTGCTCATATAACTAAGCGTCGGCAGTGCGCTTCCGCAGTCCATATGAGCACTGCACACCCAAACTACATCCAAAGCCAGGATCAGCGCTGTAACAGAGGCCGTCCAGAACAGTGCTTTGGGCATGTGGATGTACAGCGACACTCCCCCGCGCTCTTCTAGAGTCCGCACAGGCTGAAACAGGGACAGCAGGCTGCTTTGAGCCATTGTATATACCCAGGGAATGGAGGTGGCAGAGGTACTGGGGGAGCTGAGGGAAAAGCTGGGACTGTTGGAAGGAAAGACGCTGGAGAAGCAGGCAGCCAAGACACTAGCGGAGGAGGTGGGTCGGAGAGTCGATGCTTTCCCGCCCAATGACTCCATGTCCAAGCCTCAAAAGGCCGAGTTCCTCTACATCAAAGGCAAGGCACTCAGTCTGCAAGACTCCTACGACCGAAGAGCCGAAGACGCCCTGGGCAGAAGCGTGAAGCTGAACCCCACCCAGCCAGAAGCCTGGAACGTCCTGGGCGAAGTGTTCTACATGAAGAAGGACTATGTGCAGAGTAAACGCTGCTTTGAAACTTCGCTGCAGCTCTGTGGACCCAATAAAATCAGCCTGAGGAAACTCTCGATGGTGTCGAGATTCATAGGGAATCCGGAGGAAAGGGCGAGTAATGTCCTGGAAAGCGTCAAACTCGCCAAAGAAGCTGTTCGTTTGGACCTTGCAGACGGCGAATCTTGGTGTAAGCCTCATGCAGATGTCCTAGGCAACGCCCACTTGACCAACTTCTTCGTCAACGAGCCCTCCCCCACAGAGCTCAACTCCGCCCTGCGCAGCTATACGCAGGCCCAGGGACATCTGGCGCTTCCGAACCCTGATTTGCACTTCAACAGGGCCACAGCCTTCAAGTTCCTAGAGAGCTATACAGAGGCGCTGGAGGACTTTAAAAAGGCGCAGGAGCTGGATCCGGAGTTGAACGCGGGTGCAGAAATCGAGTGGATTGAAGGGTTTTTAGTCCTTGTGGCCTCCAAACTGTCCACTCAATGCGGTCTGAAGCCTAAGAAAATCACCTCTCTCATCCGGCAACTGCCTTTAGTCCTCACCGGCCACCCCTTCGCCCACTCCTACACCTTCCGCAAGCTCCCCGAACTGCGCGACTTCGCAAACGCAGGCGTGATTCTGTGTGCGAAGATCACTGCGCGATTGGCGAAGGAAGGGGAAACTCCTGCGAGGTTTGTGGCTTTGGATGCCTCGGGAGTGTTCTTTGTGCTGAGCTTCTATAGTGCCAGTCCTAATGCGTATGCGGAGTTGGTCAACTTTGCCACAGTGTTTGTACGCGACCCCTTCCTTTTAAAAGTCCGCGCCATCGTCGCAGACAAGACCCTCGAGTTCCTCTGCGTCCGCGTGGGCGACCCCAGCATGGTGCTCGTGGACAACAAAGGCCTGGAAGGCAGCGCAGGGCAAAGCGTCCTAGTGAACCAGCCTCTCTAGCTACCATTACAGCTTTAGAACCAAATGACTAAGCGCACCCGTCTCCCAGGCCTTTCCGCCCTGGAAAGAGCCACGTACGCCTATCTCAAACAGCTCAACCGCAGACTGGAAAGGACGCATTTCCACTCGCTTTCGGAGTTGAAGACAGCACTGGGCTGCACTGCGGATTCAGCACTGGCGGACTTTGTGCTGCATGCAAGCGAACTGGCGGGGAAGACGCGGCCTAGGTAGAACTAGGTGCTGTTCAGACTGGGAGGGAGGGGAGACATTGCTTGGAGAGGGCAGGAAATACTGGGATGTTGTCTTTCGCTGAGAGGCATTTCGTCGAATTTTCGAATGTTTCCGAGTTGAATTGACGCATGGACGTGTTTAGCAGTGGTTATACAGACTTTTGGCTGCAATTCCCTCAAATTTAGATGTACTCTCGGGCAATTCACCGATAATTTCACAGAAAAGACAGCACATTTGGTAATTTCAATCAAAACCGTAAGGAAATGGATACATTTTCGGATAAAATTGCGCTTATCCCAGTCTTGCGCTTGTTTTCCGCACAATATAGTGCGAATTATTACCCTTCCACCAATTGGTGAATGTCTTTCTACACCTCAGCTGTCCATATCGTCAATTTCTTCGCCTCTTTCCTCGAATTTCACTGTCAAAGTGGGATTTTCCGGGCGAAATTGCCTCTCGCAGTAGAAAAACCAGTGATTCATCCCTACCTAACGGCTAGTATTAAAAAAGCCTAGGGAGGCCGAAGCGCTGCATCAATTGTCTGAGGACGAAGAGGGGAATTTGGCCCATTCCCATAGCGAAGCACAGCGCAAGCAGGGAAAGCACGAAAAGGAAGGGGTAGAAGAGCAGTGGACTGCCCAGCAGCCACATCAGTTCGTTCCACCCCACAGCCAGCAGCACAATTAGCAGCCAGGTGGGAATGCCGCGGTTGCCGTAGCCATGTTCCTTCAAATTGACCGCATCCCGATACGCAACTTCCGCCCCTGCCAAGAACCGCTCTCTCAAAGTCTCCACGTTCTCCTCTCCCAGCAACTCCTCAAAGCCCTGATCCGCCTGCGCCACTGCCTAATCCTTACCATCAAACCCCTCCTCACCCAGTGGCACCAACTTAAACCAGCGAAAAACTTCGAGCATTTGAAGCGCGTTATCCCGACTTGCCTTATACACCTCTTCTATATTGGTCTTTTCCCAGCTTCTAGGGACGTCCTGTTCGTCCTTTAGAAACCACCGATTGAAGCGTTTGGTCATGGAGTCGACTAGGTTGGAGTTGTGCTTGACTACCTTGGATTTGATCACTTCCAGACATCTGCTTCGTAGGAGGGCGGTGAAGGCGGACTGCTCTTCTTCGGAGTCGCCGAGCCCGGATATCACGCTGAGGACGTAGGGCTCGAGGGGCTGGAAGACGGAGACTTGGAGAGCGTATAGAGAACTCCACATAGAGTCATCCAAAGCACTATCAATGATTTTATTGATTTTGCCCGTGAAGTCGCCACTGAGAGTTTTCTTAATCACGTCTTCCAGCAGCGAGCGCTGTTTGGAGATTTCCGTGCGCAGCCACTCTCGTAGGCTGTCGTGCAGCTCTTCCAGGGCCATTTCAGCGTCCCACCCGCTGTCTTCAAGCACACTGCTAGCGACGATTTCCATAAAGCGCCCCACAGCCTTATCCCTAACTCCCTCTGCCTTGCTGATTAAGTCCACTGTGGGTTTCCCTTTCTCTAACCGACTTGTCATTTCTGCGCGGAACTTGGCGATGCAGTCGTTCTTCAGAAGTTTGATTTGGGCTTCAAAGATGTCCTTTACTTCTGCCACTTCCATCGCTCGCAGTTCCAGCCTCACTTGGGAATACACCTCGTGGTGGTAAGAACTGGCTTTATCATCAAACACCAGCAGGGCAGACTCCATGTGGGCGGTAGACACGCTGGAAAGGTCGGAAATCAGCACTTTCCCCGCTTTCGAACGCAGTTCACGGAGACTTTCTTTGAAGCTTTGGAAAACTTCTTGTTTGATTTCGTTGCATCTCAAATTCGCCAACATTTCCTTCTGCGAGGGGATATTTAAGTCCTTTTCGCTTTTGATCAAAGTCCAGATTTCCCTATAGTACGTGTCCAGTCCATCGAAAGGGATATCCGTCCGCAGGTCCTCGAATAAGTACCCAGACTGCCCTTCCAGTGTAAATCTGTTTTGCAGGACACTCACATCCTGCTTAAACTCGTCAAGTTTGAAATCGCGTGGAGCGAATGTGAAGAATTCGAACTCGAAGCAGTCCAGGACGCTGAGCATAGTGTGAGAGGGCGGCTTTACTATTGCGGACCAGATTTCGGCCATGGTAGTTCCAATTTGCTTCTTGAGCGCGGGCAAGTTATTACTGCTCGCATTGAAATCTCTCAACAGGAACAGGATCTTCTTCCTGCCCTGCTCTGTGAAGAGCTTCAAGTTGACCTCGAAAATAGTCTTCAACAGGCCTACACTGGCTGCTTTGTAGCGACCAATTTCGCTGGTCCACATGTTGACCATGAGGACGTCGCTGACTGCCAGGGCGAAGAGAGCGCTCATGTGCTCGAAGGCCGCTCCATCTTCTCCACGTACTTGGCTATCTGTCCCCTCAATGTCCACAATGATAACCTTGTCCTTCACACTGACAGACAGATTGATGCCCTTGGTGGTCTGAGTCCTGCCCTTGCTGACATCCAACACGTCAAAGGAAGTGTCGAAAAGGAGGTTCAGAAGCGTGCTTTTGCCAGTGCTCTGACTGCCGATGATGGCCACTGTGTGGTAGTCGAGCCCTTTCAGGCCGGAGTCGGAGAAGTAGGCTGCGGAGCTGAGTGGAAGGTACGTGTATTCGCCGTCGAAGGAGACGATGTTCACCCCACCCTTAGCCATTATATCCTTATCACTACGCACTAGGGTAAAGCTGTTCCAACGCGACTTCCAAAGGCGAAGTAGTGATCAACTCCCTTGCCAGCGTGCTATTGCTAGCCTCCACCAGCACAGTCCTCGCTGCCTGCAGTAGGCTTAGCTCGTTCTGCTGTCTCTCTTCGAAGTTCCATTGGAGACTTGACTCGGCGTGAATTGGCGCTCCGGTCACTCCGCCGAGGATATCGAAGGAGGCGATGTAGGAGAAATCGCGGGTGCCGATGCCGGGACTAGATAGTTCCCCAGTGAAGCTAAAATCACTCAACGAGAACAAATCCGGCCGGTACCACGAAGCACCGATAGACCCAGCCATCGCCCTAAACCCTGCAATCGCCTGCACTGCCTCCGCATATCCACTCTGAAACTCCACATTCAGACTCGCAGCCACCTCCGCTGCTGCCTGAGTCTGCTCGCACCTCTGCACACACCCAGGGTCCATATATACACTGGCAGTGCAGCTGTATTCCCACTCCGAACACTCCGTCTCCCCAGGACTCACTTCGTACACTCCACAAGACTGCTCAGTCATACTAGCGCACACCTCAGTCCACTCTGTGCAGATGTCCATGTAAACGTCACAGATAGAAATCCAGTCCATACAGGCGCCGTTGTCGAAGGTGATGCACTGGGTGCGAGAGGTGATGCAGGTGGAGGAGGTTTGGGAGCAGTTGAAGGAGGGGGAGACGCAGGTGGGTTTGGGCTCGAGGCAGGTTTGCTCTTGGAGACGGACTGCACAGCGGGGAGTGGGTATCTCCAAGCAATTCCTCACACTCGGGCAAAAGTCCTGAGGACAGATATAGCTGCGCTGCACAGCTTCCATCAGTGTGGAATTGTCCCTCCAACTGTCCAGGGTGTCCAGCGCACTTATGCCCTGCACTACCCACAGGCCCAGGTCTTGCTGCACTGCGGCTGCTTCTGTGAGCAGCTGGTCCATTGCGATCCTGCCATTCACCGTCACATCCGCACTCTCAAAGTCCGCAAATCCCGCCTCCGCCCCCACTTCCACCCCCACCCGGTACTCCCCCGCCCTCCCCGCCCAGTTTCCACTCAACCCCATCTCCCCCACCTCTAAACTTGCTTCATTATTCATATCCCAAAACTCAATTCGCCCTTCAATCCTGCTCCTCAGGTCTGCATACGACCCTTGCACGGGCAGGGACAGGGTTAAGGAGCCAGAGCGACGTCTGCGCACTAGTATGTTGTAGTTCCCGAGGGAAAACTCGTCTAAGTCGATGGTAATGTTGGCTCTGCCGCTGCCGAGAGCGCCCAGGTACGCCACCATCCACCCGGAAACTCCGTAGTACTCCACAGGACCCAGCAACTGCAAGCCTTGTTCAGGACTATAGGCGAGGTCAAAGCTATAGGAGGCGAAGTCCAGCCCTGCCAGGGCTACTGGCAGGACAGACACAGGGGGCAGTCCGAGGAGAGTGGAGAGGAACTGGGCCTGGGAGAGGGAGTTGAGGCGGAGAGTGAAGGAGTTGAAGGAGGAGTTCGAGGGGGTTAGGGTCACGGCTAAAGTCCCTGCGAAGCATCCCTCCACTGTCTCATCCCCTCCACACCCCTCTCCCACTACCGCCGGTCCAATAACACTCGATTGCACCAGTCCTCTGGCTGCATCCACAGTTCCCTGCACCATCAAGGACCCTGCAAACAGCCGCTCAACACCCATTGGAGTGGTCCAGTTGCTGTCACTACGGGCGTAGAGAGTGGCGTTGCCAGAGGTGTCGGTGAGGTTGGCAGTGAAGTGAAGGGCGGAGTTGGACTCAGATTGAAGGGAAAACCCGCCTGCGATGTAAAGACTATTTCCCTCGAAAGTGACCTCGAGCACCAGTGCCGTTTCCGTCATCACCAAATCCTGAGCCAACACAACCTGCGGAAAGTCCGTCCTCAAGTTCAGTCTCCCCTGCATAACAGTTCCACTGAGTTCGAACTGAGCCAAAGCGGCACTGCTCCTAGCCAACAGCAGGCAGAACTGACTCGAGTCGCAGGCTGAACTGGGGACTAATTGTGCGAAGGCTGTGAGGCCGAGAGTCCGGGACTGGACGGTGGAGAGGCCTTGCATGTAGGGGTAGACGGAGAGGTCGATGGAGGCAGTGCTGGAAGTGAGGGAGCAGGAGAGGACTGTGAGGCTGGAGTCACCTGTAATGAAGTCATTCCTGCCACTCACCTCAAAAACCACCACACTTTCCACAATTCCCCGCACCCAGCCCACCAGTACATCTACCCTTGTCCTTTCACTGCCCGCCCAGTTCGTCTCCCCACGTATTTCCATAGACAGAGTGTCTCCCACACTGAAGCGAAGGGTGTAGGGCGATAGGACCGCTGCAGAAATGGAGGCCAAAAAGTCACTATTGTCGTTATTCGCGTATTGCGGTAATATCCCCGCCCCATACCCCATGAAGAAATCCCGGTAGTAACTGTTCTCTATCTCTCCGATGGATATTTCACTGGGCTCCGCTTCTCCGAGGATGTACCACTCCTCAGCTGTCGAAATGACCTGGATTCGCAGTGGATAGGTGTAATTGGCCGACCCAGCAGCTATAAGACTGCAGGAGTGCTGCTGGATGTCTATCTGCACCTGTCCCTGCACATCCACCAGTCTCAATAAAGGCACTGGAGACAGGGCTGGAAGGGGGAAGTAGGCGATAGACTGGAGCAAAGCAGCCGTATTTGCCTGAGAGCGGTAGATATATAGCAGATTTCCCAGTGAAATCCTGCTAGAATACACATCTGACAGGTCAGGAATCGGCACTAGTCCCTGGCAGTCGGCCCGACTGTCCATTAAATTGGCCCATTGCAGCGCTGTAAAGGCTCCCAAGGGGTTCACACTCACTGCAAAAGGCGTCCTAGCCTCCCGATCATAGGGCACTTCTATCGAAAACGGGTAGTTTCGGCTTGTTATTTGGGCTGATCCCGTGTATCGGACGCTTGCGACTGCGCCTTCGGTGGCAATAGTGACGTATTCGAGGCTTAAAAGGACACTGGGAGTCGCTTGGAAGCTGTCTTCAGCCCTGTAGCCGAGCCTTAGGTCTGTATATTGGTAGGGAATTCGCGTGTCAGAGGTGTGAATCGCCACATAGTCCAGCTCTGTACTGCCTTTCAGCGTAAATATCTCCGGCACTTGTAAGTCTCTTTCCCTGATTTCACTGAAATAACTGAATATGAGGTGGAAGTTGGGCTGGGACTCGAACTCATGCGCAGCCACGCAGATTTGAGAGCCGCTAAAGGCGAGCGTGTAGTTGGCTATGGGGAAACGCACGGCTATGTCGTCTAGGGCTCTGGCCAGCATGGCCTGGTCTTCGGAGTACAGACTTGACAGGTAAGACGTTTCGCCATGAAAGACCGTATAGGCAGCCTGCGCCCCACACATTTCACACACCACTCTGAGTCTCGGCAGTCTAACAGTGCTGCAGTCGTACCCCACCGCGTACTGGTCCAGCGGGATGGCCTGGTCCATTTCCAGCTGCAGGAGTTCTTGGTGGACTTGCAGGGCTGAGACTGTGAGGCTGAGAAGGGAGAGGAGTAGAGGGACCATATTCGTTTTAACACTAGTAAAACGCTAGGGATGCGGGGTTGGCAGGAGGAACTATGCAATTCTCATCTAGTCCCTACTCATCCTAAGCAGCGGCAAATCGCCAGTCAGTCTCATCTTTTCCAAATCCGCTCTCACAGTGAAGTCCAACATCGCCACTTCCACCTCCTCTTTCCCAGTCTCCAGCGCCCTTTCCAACGCCTGCACAGCGTTTGCGTCGAAGTCGTATATTTCCGTGTTGAGGCTGGAGACCCAGCGAGGGGTGGCGCAGGGCCGCAGGTCCACACGCTTGGCTTGGATGTGCAGGGCTTTGTTGAAGTCGGAGGTTTCGAGGAGGGCGGACATGTAGAAGAGAGTTGGGAAGCCGCGGAAAGTCAGTTGAATCACATCTTCCAGTCTTTTCCTGGACTCCAGCACCTCCTGCACTTCCCGCGGGTACTCCACCCAGCCACCTTCCCCGGAGTCCCAGAACATCCACATCACTCGTTCCTTCATGTCCTTCGCTTCTTCCTTCGGCTGCGGCTGCTCCGCTACAGCCTCCTCACTCCGTCCCTGTATCTTCCCAGCAATAAACGCCACCAACGACAGTGCCTTCAGCTCTCTCACACTCGCCTGCCGCTTGACCCAAACCTTCGGCTCTGGATAGGGAGTGAAATACACCACTCCCGGCAGTCCTTTCTTAATCCTCACCAGCACCACAAACAGGTCCTTCTCTGTGCGGCCGCTGGGCAGGAAGACAGGCTGGAAGTCCACGGCAACCAGGTCGGATACCACTTCGGGCTGGAAGCGGTTGCAGCAGTGGTCGATTCCCAGGCGCAGGAGGTCTCTCATGTGGGCGTCGAGCTGCAATCCGCGGACCACGTGGTCGTCTCGAATGCCGTAGTAGAGAGTTCCGCCATCAGTGTTCAAAAAGGCGCAAATATACTTCGCGATCATCTCAGTGGCCCAGGTCTGGTCGAAGTTCTGAGGTCTGCAGGCTTTGAACTCAGTGTGCAGTGTTTCGTCCTTGTTGAAAAGAGTGTTGAGGATGAAGTGGTCCTCGGAGGAGGCGAGGGAGCGGTTAAAGGGCTCTGGGAAGGCGCGGGGCTGGACGATGGGGTCTTGGATTGGGCGGAAACCGTAGGAGGGAGCGGGGATTTCGCCGAATTTTCGCTTGGCCTCCGCTTCACTGGCAGAGGCCAAGTCGCCCCAGTTCTGAGACCGCGGCTGGGAGTGAATCCTTTGGTCAGCCAGACTTTCTGGAAAGGCAACTTGAGGCTTATAGGCTCCTTGCAAGCACCTTGCACAAAGTATCTCCTGCCCCACCACACTCAAAGTCCCCACGATTTCCCTGCATCCCTTACATCTGGGAGTGAACGCCATAATTGTCAATGTCTGGGTCGGCAACCCTCATACGGAGAGTAGGCACAGACGCCAACGACACCAATGTTATCCTAGTGAGACAGGTGGATAGAGTGGCGGCGAGCTTGAAGTTGCTGTTTGGGTTTTTGCTGGCTTTTCACTTTGTGGTGGTTGTGTGTGCGCTGGGGAGGGCGCTGGTGCCGCAGGAGACTGAGCAGAGTATTCTATGGCTATTCGACCTCATCATATCCGGCCTAGGCATCGCAGTCTCCGCCCTTGGAGTCTTCACTATGCAAGGAGCCTCAGACGTGCAGCCTCACGACTCCACTCGGCTGCTATACAGTGTAGCGGGGTTTGGGGCGCTCTATACAGTATATGCGATTATATGGGCCACTGTGCAGTTCGCTGAGTTGGCGGCCTATTTGCAGAGGCAATATCACGTTTCGAAGATTAGTTCGATGACTGCGGTGTCTTTGTGTATCGTGTTTGTGGCTTACATCATGGCGTATTTCTCTCTGAAGACCTATATTCTCCATAGCCTTATCAGTGAGCTGAAGAATGTAGACCCCAGGGCTCGGTTTGCAGCAACTCTCGGGAAAATCCTGGATAGATAGGCTAAGCTTAAGGCTTTTTGGCCTTATTATAGCTGGGCTTGAAGGCGGCTACGCCTGTCATTTCTCTGCCGGCCACGAGTGCGTTTACGTCATACGTCCCTTCATACGTGTAAACCGCCTCCATATCCGCCATCGCCTTCGCCATATAGAAATCGATGAGAATGCCATTCCCCCCCAGCATTTCCCTGCCCAGCTTGCAGGCTTCCCTGCCCATCAGCGAGTTCCACCCCTTCACCTGCGACACCTGTCCAATAGTCACAGTTCCCCCCATCTGAAGAAGTCTCATTCCCTGCAGGAAAATCGCCTGGAAAATGCCCATAATTCTGCTCAGTTTCTCCTGGTTGAGCTGCATAGCAGCCAGCGGAGCTCCAAACTGCGTCCTTTCCCGTAAGTACTTGACTGCATGCTCATACACTCCAGCCACTATCCCTATCGGAATCCACGCCACTCCCACCCGAGAAGCCAACAAAATCGCATTCGTCCCTGAGGCGAAATCCCTGGCTCCAGGCAACACTTCACTCTCAGGCACAAGCACATCCTTCAGGGAAATCATACCGTTCTGCACGATTCTCAGACTCATCTTCCGGTCTATTACTTTGACGGACACTCCCGGGCCTTTGCCGTTCACTATGAAGCCTTGCACTTGGCGGGTTTGAGTGTTGCGCGCCCAGATGATCATTACGTCGGCGAAGTGGGCGTTGCCGATCCACTTCTTGGAGCCGTTGAGACGGAAGCCGCCGGGCACTGGCTCGGCTGTGGATTCGATTGAAGAGGCGTCGGAGCCATAGTCTGCCTCCGTGAGTCCCCAGCAGCCAATACTTTCGAACGTCATCAACTTCGGCAGGTACTTCGCCTTCTGCGTCTCAGATCCCAGCATTTCAATAGTGGGCGACACGAGCGACACATTGAGCAGGTAAAAGGTGCACAGCGAGGCATCCACCCTCGCCAACTCATATATATACGCCGCCTTTTCCACATTGGTCAGCTGTCTGCAGCCGTAGGCAGCTTTGCTGAGTCCGGTTAGGTTGAGAGAACGGAGTTTGGGGAGCAATTCGTAGGGGAATTCGGCTCGGTCGTATAAAGCGGGCAGCAAAGGAGCGATTTCCCTCTCTAGGGCTTGTCGTAGGACCATTCGCTTTTCGTTGATTTCGGCAGGGAAGAGCTCTCCGAGACGCAGGTAGCTCAAGGCGTCTGCGACATAGGCAGTTTGGAGGCCGCTTTTGTGGAAGTAGCTGGCATCGTGGTGAGGATTTGCACCAAGGTGGTGGGCGATGACGTGCATACGCCGAGAACCCTCCATATTACAGCCACACGAAGAGAAACTGAGGCTATAGCAGCTCACAGGAAGGGGAAATCGCCATTAGGAGAGGCAGACTAGGCAATTAGGAGAAAGCCACTTCAGAGAGACAGGAAAAAGCCGGATTTCGACGGATTTTATGGGAAAAAGCTAAATTTTGAGAAATAAGACATTAGTAAGGCGCAGGGAAAAGAGTATTTTTGGGAAATCTGCCAAATAGCCTGCTGAAAAGGCTCTAATAGTGACAGTTGCATTAAATATTGATACATTGGGGGAAACTACTAATATCCAGCAAAGTGGTTGTCTTTATGCCAACTTTTACTGATGAATTGCATGATATTGACTCAAAATACAGTAAAATACGTACTAAAGCACCACTATTTCGGGCATTTTAGTGCATAAATTAATCTCTTACTGCAATTAACTGCAGAAAAGCCTTTGAAAGCAAGTGATTTTACGCAGAAAAGGAGCATTGTGGTAATTTCTAGGCTATTTCTCGCTATACCTCCTATTAGAGCCGAAATTACTGTGTTTGGAAGCAGTCCATACAGATATGGAGCAGTTAGGTCTCTCCGTAGGCCTCCGTGAAGCCTATATCCCTGGTTCCCCGTCTCTCCCTTTCTCCCTGCACCTGCACCTATTCAGCCAAGTGCTGAAGCTGAAGGCAAGTTCCACTCAGCTGCCCTTCAAGCCCGTGCCTGTGAACACTGCGGAGACAGCTAGGGGCGACACTGTGGTCAAGGCCCAGTTGGTAGTGCAGGACAGTGTGAGGGCGGAGGCGGAGTTCCAGCTGCAGGAGTTCTTTGCTGCGGGGCTGACGGGGGAAAGCGAGAACTGGGTGCTGCTGAATGAAGTGGGGGAAGAGAGCAAAAGGAAGGAGTTCACCCAAGTTAAGCTCTGGATGAGTGTGCAGCCGAAGCCCAAGTCTCCCCGCAAAGGCCACACGAAGTCTCTCTCCTCCGGCGGCCTGCAGGCCGACCCTCTCTCCCCCAGTCTGAGCAAGGTGGAAACAGTGGTGAGGCAGGACAGAGAGGGTGAGAACTAGACAGCGAAGGAAGTACTGGACAGACTCAATAGGGAATTAGCCAACTTGGGCGTGCAAGCAGAGGACCGGGAGCGGATATATGTCCGGTTGGAGGAGGGATTTGGGGAAAAGCCGGATTTAGACGTGGAAATTCCCAATTTAGCCACTCAAGCGACCCTGGTGCTGTCCCCAGAGCAGCAAGACCACCTCAAATCCGTGCTTTTCGCGCTCTCTGAGAAGTTCAAGTCCCTGCAAGTGCTCACTTCCGAGCTCAGCAGACTGCGCGTAGCCAACGAGTCTCTGACCCAAGGCCGGGTGGACCTGGAGGCCAGTCTGGACGACACTACGAAGCACCTCAGAGAAGAGGGGGTCAAGACCAGTAAACACGTAGCCAAGGTGCAGGAAGAGAGAAGTCTGATGGCGAAGACCTTGGAAGGACAGATGGCGGCCAACAGAGAGATGGAGGTAGAGGTGGAGCGACTCAAAAAGCAGGTGGCAGGCCTGCAGAGGGAAGTTACAGCGGGGAAAGGCAGGGAGGTTGAGGCAGGGTGAGGCCTAGGTAGGAACTTGCAGGAGGAAGTGGGCAGCTTGAAAGCGAGTCTGCAGGACTCTGAAAGCAGGCGAGCAGCGCTCCAAGCCCAATTCAGCCAGACCTGCTCTCTCCTCCAAGGCGAAACCCAGCGTCACAGCAGTGCGCAAAGCCAATGGCTCCGTGACAAAAGCGAACTTCTAGAGAAACTCAGACTGCGGGAAAGAACTATTGAAGAGCAGCAGGCAGCTATTGCCGATTTGGAGGGGAAAGGCAGAGTAATGACTGAGGAAAGAGTCTTGCAGAGGGATTTGGAAAGCCAAGTCGGTAGTCTCCAGCATGATCGATCTGAAGCCCGCACTCGCGAATCTCAACTCAGAAAGCAGCTCGAAGACCTAAAATCCGACTTACAAGCCCACAAGGACGACCTAGACCGGCGCTCCTCCCTCTACCTGCAGGACAAACAGCGCCTAGGCGAGCAACTAGCGGCCATGACCCGTGCACTGGAGGGCAAAACGCAAGAGTGCATGGGCCTGCAAAGAGACCTAATGGACGCTGGAAACAGCATTACCACCCTGGAACAGCTGTGCTGTGATACTGAGGACTTGCATCAAATGCATGAGGAGGCGGTGAAGCAGTGCCGTACTTACCAACTGGCTCAGGACTTGCTGGCGAGGGAACTGGACCTACTGGCGGACTACTTGCTCAATTCCTCGACTTCACGTCTGCAGCTTTCGCAGGCCGCGCAGACACTTTCCATGAAAATGCACTCAAAGGAAGACGAAATCGACCAGCTGAAAGAAGTGATTTCCAAGCTAAAAAAGCGTATGGTGGTCTATGTGCCAGTGAAGGTAGAGACTAGACAGGACGACTCCACAGACGTGGCTCTGGCGGAGTACTTGAATAACAGAGACGAGGCGCTGCCTGTGCCTTTCAAGCGGGAGCAGCCGGAGATATACACGTTTGGGTCCAAAAGGATATTTGTCAAGGTGGAAAATGGGAAAATCGCGAGTAAGCGGCTAAATAGTCCGAGTTGGAGGCGGTTTTATGACCATAGACGAATTTATCGAGGTCTATACTCCAATTGAGCAGGAAAAGGTGGATAAAGCCATGAACAAGACCGTTTCCCCTGAAGACCGGCGCAATATGGGCCGACTCGTGACGATGGCCGCTTCTTCCTCGGAGGAAAGCAGTCCTAGGAGACGGGCGGGGGAGAAATCGGGCTTTACGGCGCTGTTGGGAGTTAGGAAGGGCAGTAGCAGTCCTACGAAGGGAACATCCCCCACCGCTCTCCGCCACTCCTCCACCCTAGCACTTTAGCTCACTTTCCCCTGAAATCCTCTAATATGACTGACGCCTACGTGTACTGGGAACAGCAACGAAGTGACCAGCTCTGTGCAATGCACGCTGTAAACGCACTCTTACAGGCGCCTATTTACACGGAAATCGACCTGGGACAAATCGGCCAGGCACTGGATGGCGAGGAACTAGCAATGAGCGGCAGAAAAAGCAATCAAAATGTGTCTCTGGAAGGCTATTTCAGCATTCAAGTCATAATTCGCGCTCTGTCCATCCAAGGCATTACCCTGGAGTACCTCGACCAGGCCAAGTTCCTTTCCGGGCAAGTCGACCCTACCGAGGAAACAGCCTTGATTTTCAACCTCTACTCCCACTGGCAGACCTACCGCCAGGTCGCAGGCGTATGGTTCGACCTGAACAGCCTCAATGCACTGCCAGGTCCGCAGGTGGTGAGTTCCTTCGCGCTCGCCTCCAATATCGAGGCGATGATAGGCAGCGGGTATACAGTTTTCCTGGCGAAAGGGAGCTTCAGAGAGCATAGAAAAGAGGAATACAGGAGAGAAAGTTGGCAGTTTTGGGTTCCAATTAGTGCGTTTGCCAATAGTTACCCTAGTTCGCAGTACGACGAAGAAGCAGCTATTCAGCAGGCTTTAGCGGCTAGCAGGCAATTCAGTCCCCAGGCTGGGGCTAGTCCAGAGCTGTCGCAGGACCAGGAGCTGGAAGCTGCAATTGCGCTTAGTCTGGAGGGCGCGGGGCCGCCTCTGCCTGTCCTGTCTCCCGAGCCTGGGCTGGACTGTGGGGCGGTGGAGTTGAAAGTCAAGTTCCTGGATGGCGTCTCTCATACTCGAAGGTTTCTCCCTACGGACACTGTGGAAAAGGTGGCTTTGTGGGTGCAGCATGAGACGAAAGCAGAGGTGAAACTGATGATTGGCTACCCGCCTAGAGAATTGGAGCTGGGGAAACGCCTGGGAGATTGCGGGATCAGCGCCAGCACCAATGCACTGCTGGCTGCCAGACGATAGCTTTAGCTTTACTTAGGATCGCTATTTGCCTTTGGAGACGCTGAGATATCGCCTATTTAGCTCAAAGGATTTTGGCTAATTACAACTTGATGCATTTTTCAGTCCTTCATGAAAAGTCCTGAACATCGGCTCATCAAAGCCCAAGTGCGTCTCCTGCTTGTGCAAGTGCACCAAGTCCTTCCTCATATCCCCCTGCTTCTTCCTCACAATCCTCTGCGCCCACTTCGCCTTCCGCAGGTCTCTTTGCGTCAGAAACAGGCCTCGGCCAATAGGCATGTTGTTGATGTCAAAGGCGTCTAACATGGCTTCGGAGGAGACTTGGATAAGTCGCTTTTCCCGCTCTAATTCGTCTCTTAAGTGGCTGGTGTTAGGGCGCAGAAGACTGACTTCGTCGAGGGCTTTGCAGTCTTTGTCAGAGAAGATTTCGCGGAAGAAGTCTTCGATGATGATAAAGAGGAGACAGCTTTCGGAGGCGCAGATAGCATTAGTACTATGACACCCCTTGGTGATCAAGTCGTGCTCCCCGAAGAACATGCCCCTGTCACAGTCTTTCAAGCTCTTCTCGTATTTATGCGTCATTTGCACCTTCGTCCACTCATGCGCCTTAATAGGCCATCTATTGCTCCGTTCCATCCTCACTTCCACCCTCAAACTCACCACTCCGTCCCTCACAATGTACAAATCATGGGCACTTTCCCCTATATTGTATATCCGTTGGCCGGATTTGTAGTGCTTTACGATAATGACGGAGGCCAGACGGTACAGTTTACTGATATTCCAGGTCGAAAAGTACTCAATGGACCGAAGAAAAGTCGCCACGTCGTAAAAGTCCTGCAACTTGAGGCGGTACACCACTCGGTCATAGTCCTCATAGGTCAGTTTCAAGGCCTCTACGAGCCTGAGCGCCTTCACTGTGGCGGTTCTTTGGTTTTTCCGCTGCACTGCGGCCTCTCCTATCACATTCCCCTCAATCACCTCGTCCTTCACTATGCTGCCTTCTTCCAAGTAAATCCCCACTTTCCCTCGAATTAGCAAGTACATGCAGTCCGCCTTTTCGCCTTTTTTCATCAATGGCACTCCTGATTCGAACCGAATTGATACCATTCTGTCAGCGATTTCGCCCAGTTGGTGTTCCTTCATACTGCCGAAGTAGGCGCAGGCCTTCAGCAGCTTCATTACTGCCTTGCGTTCGAAGTCTGAGCGCAGTAAATAACTCTTTTCGCAGGCTGCAAAGACGTCTATTCGGTCTAAGCACTCATACTGCATCCGCAGGTCTTGGAAGTCCTTGCGACAAAGCAGCCACGAAGGGTACAGCGAGGGAAAGTCGTACAGCGAGGCTTTCGGGGAGAGAGACAAAGTCGAGGTTTCCGAAGACAGCATGGAAATGCCTGCAGCGTGAGAAGGCAGTTTCCGCTTCCGATAGGTCTGTTTGTCGAGTTCAGGCAGCGATTCTGTCCGAATTCTGAGTTTGGGCTGCTGGGACTTTTGTCTTGTGGCCATTACTAGCAGCCATATGCCTGCTTTCCCACTCCCAGGTCAGTCGCTAAGCTAAAAACTGCCTTTGTGAAAAGATAGTACTCGCAGGGAGATGAGACTGGAAAGGGTGGTGGACTAGGAAAACAAGCATAAAATAGGAATTTTCTACTAAACAGGGAACATATTGCAGCAACATTATCATTTTTCACCAATTTGCAGGGCAAAAGTGTATTTAGTTGTTTATTTCTCGGGAATCGGACGAAATTATCTACCAGAAAGGAGACTTACCTAGCGACTATATACAAAACTAAGATGAAAAGTAGGAAAAGGACGACTTCAAGTTGTGGATTCCGAGTCACTTAGTAGCTTCAGAGAAGCAACTCTCTCCGGCTTCTCAGGGCGAAACCTCAAAAAGGGATTGGAAGTGAGCAACTCCCCGCCCTCTGGCAGTGCTCTCGAGAGTGGCGGCCTCGGCGGCACCAGTCCGCTGGCCAAAGTCTTAAAGGACACAGCAGTGCAGGTTTCTGAGAGGCGGTATTTGAGCGTTGCCACTTCCTGCAGCAGGCTTTCTTCGTGGATTTGCAGGGAGGCGTTGAGGTCTGGGAGTTCCGTCGCTCTCGGCATTTCTTCGAATTGGAAGAGGCGCTCGGCGCGCAGCTTGGCACGGTCGAGTTTGGACTTGGGACGGATGTGAGGGATAGTATATGTATTCGAATGTTTCCGTCTGCAGTTAATTACAGTGGGCGGCCTGGAGCGACTCTTCACCTCCACCTCCTGCGGCTTTACCGCCGCCTTCACACCTATCCGGTACAAAGACCTCTCTTCGGCCCGGGACTTGGCCCTGCTCCAGGACCGAACGGCTTGTCTGGACTCCACTAAGTCCCGTAGAGACTTCATTTGGGCTTGCCGGTACTCGTCTAGCTTTTGGGAAAGGGTAGGGTTGAGCGGCACTGCGGGGCCTTTGGGATAGACGAAGGCCATATCAGGCCTGAGAGACCGTAATTTGGGCGGACTTGGCTCTTTCTGCTGGGTGACGGGCGGCTTTGTAGGGGCGGAGTCGATACGCTCGTTTAGGCCTGCTTTGCTCTTATTGGTTAGTAGCCAGGCGTAGGTCTTTATCAGCATCTTCTTGCGAAGCAGTGCATCCTGCGCCTGCGAAGTGAGCACCAGCGCAGTATAGAGCGTACTGAAGAACAAGTCCCTGCGTGTGGGAGTGCCAGGCCGAAAAGTCCCAATGTAGTCCACCAATTGCCGCTTGATATCGACGTAGAACTGCTCCTTGCTGTCCGTCAGCAGCTTCTTCATGTCCATCTCCTGCATGCGCTGTCCATCCCTCACATTCAAGCCCGTCTCCGCCCTTACCAAGAAGGTGCACAAGTCCGCATACAACTCTGCCATCTAACTACTTGCCAACTACACTGGTGCTAGGCCGGGCTGACTCAGGCCTGCGGGTTTCTTGCGTGCCGCTCACCAGTTTGCGTTCGTTGTACATTTGAATGTTGAGGTGCTCCTTCGGAGATAGGTACGCAAGAGGACGAACAGAGTCGATAATGGCGCGATCGCCTGTGAAAAGGACTGCGCAGGCGAAATCACCGGAGCCGGGAGGAGGCGCCGGCCTCAGAAAGCCGTGATACAGCAGTAAGTCATCAAGCAGAATTTCGTACTCCTTCACTCCTCGAGCCGGCGTTTTCGCGTAATTCCACAATAACACGTAACTAATCGCCACCTGCCTTTCAAACGTCAGCACCACTTCATTGACCCTCGGCCCTCCAGTCGGCATGAATTGGTCACTGTTAGCGAAGGGCGCCAGCCACATGTGTCGATCGTCGTAGGTGTTGTTGACACTGTCGACTAACTTGTCGATGGTGCGCTGGTCTCGCTCGTGGCCGGGGAGGATTTGGATGGAAGGCGGGTTTGCTTCGAGGGAGAAACTGGGCTGGGCGAGGAGACGTCGGCCGCGCTGGTCGAATAGTTCGAGTCCGTTTAGACCGATAAAATGCACGTCTCCCCAGGTAGACAGTAGTCTTAGCTTTAAAGTGTACCCAACAGGCATGCAGGGTGTTTCATAGGTCTGCTGCACTATATCACTCGCAAACCTCGTCCCTCCAATCCCTACCTTCATCTCCTCCCCCAAAGTATCCACAAACGGCAATTGAAACACTTGCCCGAAGTCCACACCAGGAACCCCCGGTGCTTTGCGCAGCGTCAACACTCCTGCAGGCTGATTGTCAATATGCACTTCCAAACTACGTACTCCTCTGCAAGTATCCTCCAAGTTTTTGTTATAGTTCCAGAGACGGAGTCCAGTGATAGGAGTGGGAGACTGCAGGTCGATCCAGAGTAAGTGAGGCTGGCCGGGGTTGAATGGGACTAGCCACATGTGGTGGTCGTCCATGGTGGCGTTGCAGCTGTCGAGTAGTTTGTCGAGTGTGCGGTAGTCGCCGGAGTACCCAGGGATGCAGTTCATGTCTCGGGGCTGGCCATCAACCCAGCCTGGCTTCACCTGTATCGGTCTTCCTCCTGCTCCCAGCACTTCCACTCCCGTCAGTCCTACATAGTACTTGTCTCCCCAGGTACTCACTATATTCAGTCTCAGTCTTTGCCCTGTCAAGCCAGCGCTCATCTTCACCACTTTCGCTGCTTTCGGAACTCTAATCGCACTGGTCATCGGCCTGCCGTCCTCTCCCACAGAAGCGGAGTTCTTAGGCTCCTCTCTAGAGGCAGTGCCCGGCCTGTTGCTAGGCCGTATGGTCGTCATTAGCTCCGCTTCGATTTCTTGACTATTGGCTTCTTCGAAGCCTTTCACCCAGTCCCGCCTTTCGATGGCTTTTAGCAGTTTTTCGTCCTGTGTGAAAAGGAGATACTCGCAAAACTGGTCCGCTTCCTTCATTCTACCCGGCGCCTGCGCTATTTCCCCTCTAAAAATCGTCCTGTTGTCAAGGGTTATTGCGAGTCCACGGACTCCTCTGGCTGAGTGTATCCTTGATTTGTTGTAATTCCATATCCGAATCAGTGACAAAGTGACCTGGTGGTCCATATCAATGGTGATATAGTGCTCCTGGCCTGAGGAAAAAGGCGCGAGCCACACATGCAAATCGTCGCAAGTCCAGTTAGTGCCGTCAAGCAGGTTAGCGACTACGCGAGGGTCACTGCCGTAGCCGGGCAGCACGTTCACGTCAAGCGGAACTGCGGTTATTGACTGGACAATAGACCGGAACTTGATAGGAGAGCCACGATCATCGAAAAACTCTAAGCCACACAGACCCACGTAGTGCTGGTCTCCCCAAGTGGACAGGATAGAGAACTTGAATCGCTTGCCAGTGGGCAGACTGGGTACCTGCACAGGCTGCACCGGCACTTTCGCCTGCCTCACAATGAACCTGTCCAAAGGGTCGTCATAGGGCAGAGCCGGCTCCTCCCTTTCCCCCTCTTCCTGCACACTCACTTCCTCTATCGGTTTCCCTATCAACGCATCCAGCGGGTCGCCCTTTATCGTCCCGTCCAACTTCTGTCTCCCCCCTGCGATTCTCCCTTTATGCGACAACTTGAAATACTCCAAAGAGTCCAGACTTTCCTTCAGGTTTTCTTGCTCCTTGGGCTTGACTTCTTCCCTGGCTGTTTTGCTGCTTTTCGGGAAATGCAGCACACTGGTGGACGCAGGGTCTTCGAATTGGATGTCTGCAAGGACTGGCTCGGGAGGACGCAGGCGGGCGGCACTGCGGTTTCGCCTGCTCGAAGCAGCCGTTAGCACTGGGATTTCTTCGTTTTTAGCAGGCTCTGGCCGCTTCAGCCAGGAAGGCACCGAGTTCGGTCTCTCTATCAATTCCATCTGTTTCTGCACTTCCGCGACTTCCTCAGGCTTGAATTCACTGTCGCTGGAGTCCTTCCTGCCTGAGAACTGGACGTCTGGGTGTATGGAGATCTCTGTGGAGTAGTCCGTAGCTGCATCTCCGGACCCTCTGGTGACTGTCCCACTCCATACCAGTCCTCCATCTAACACCACTTCCACTTCCTTCACTCCCTTTATCGAGTCCAAAAAGCTCTTATTATAGTTCCACACGCGAATTCCGCCCAGTACTTCAGTAGGTGGGTAGCTAAGCACTATCTCCAGACAGGCCGGGGGAGCAGGCATTTGCCCCACCCACATGTGCTTTTCGTCCTCGGTTCGTGCGACTCCGTCGACCATTTTGCTGGGGTTTGCGAGGGAGGAGCCTTCCTCGTTCCTGGCGCGGATTAAGGCGGGCGGGATGGGGATTTTTAGGCCTGTGAGACTGAGGAGTTCGATTTCGGTGAGGCCGGCTTGGTAAGCGTGGCCCCAGGTGGAGAGCACTCTGAGGACTAATTCATGCTGAGCAGGCTGGGAAGGCTGATAGGACTGCGGCTGTTGGGACTGAGATTTACGTTCCGAGCCGGAATAGGGCCGTTTGTGCTTATGCAGGACTGGCTTCGGCTTGGAAACCTGCCGCTTCCCTGCTAGCATCTCCGTCAAACGCTGCTGCTGGAGTCCATCTAAGTTCCGAATCTGGTGGAAAATCTCGCGAAGCGGGTCGTCTTCCTCTAAGGACTGGCCCAAACTTGGGATGCTCTGTCGGATCACCTCCATTTGCCGTTTGTCTGCGTGCTTCAGCAGGTCTAAGACCACTTCTTCACTCTGCTCAGGAGGCGGTAAGTCCTCCATGTCCTCTTCGAAGGAATCAGAGTATTGGTCTTCGTCGGGCTCGGTCCATTTCTTGCGCTGGGGAAAGGCGTCAGGGTGCAGCAGTGGAGCGGGGGTGGGTGTGGGCTGGAGCACTGGGGCTTCCCATTGCTTGCGGGGTTGCTTGCGCTCTTGGCTGAGTTCGCGCCCTTTGGTGACTATTTCTCGCTTGCGTTGCTCAGCCACCCGGTCTTCATTAGCGCCTCTGAGGTAGACGTTGAAGCCCTCTTCCCTCTTCCTCTGCTCTATCACTTCCTTGTGTCGTGGCTCCAGCGGCTTCCTTATTCTCGGCTTATCCTCCGCTTCACGCCTCATATTTACACTATGAAAGGCCAAACGAGTACTGCTGTATGTGGCTGATGATAACAATTCAACTCCTATGCATACAGTGCTGGGAGCAGTTTCAACCAGGTTTCGTCCTTAAGAAAAATGCTCCTATCCGGCTTTGCCTGGGCTGAAATGGGAGTGAGACGCTGCTTTGCAGACTTTTCAGAAGCCAAAGCACTAGAATATAAAGCGGTAGCACACAGGATTTATAAGTCGCAAAGGGAAAGCTCGATTTGCTTTTATCCAGCCGACCAACACAGTGATTAGATTGGAAAGAGGGAGAAATGCTCTGTGATGCTTGGGAATACCGCTGCATTCCTAGGTTGCCTCTGAACTCATCCTAATGAAAAAGTATGAAACGATAAACTAGTTCTCTGCCAAATCAAGTATTCTATACTGCTTCCTAAGTGGTAATTTATCCAGACCATGCTCCAACTTTCATATCTCCGACATTGACAGTCCACAGAGACATTTTGTGCATTATCTGTCCTTCGATATATTGTCATTTCCAAGAAAGGACTTGTACCCAAGGATCTCCCTCGATTTCCGGAACTTCGCATTGCGCTATTTCAGGTATATCGAATTCTGCAATTTCCCAGCCATTATAATGGTTCGCGGGAAGGTGCAGATTTGGAACGAAGCTCGCGGCTTCGGCTTCCTAGAGCCATCAGAGCCAGATCCCGATGGAGAATCCGCAGACGACCTATTTTTCCATATCTCCGAAGTGAACTCTGATCGAACTCCTTCTCCAGGCTTGATTGCTCTCTATGAGAAAGTCTACAACCCAGACAAAGGGAAGTTCCAAGCTGTTAACGTTCGATTTACAGGAGAACGCGAGGAAGTCTTTCAGCGGGTGAAAGGGTGGAGGTGGCATCGAGAGGAAAGGAGAAGAATTGCGAGACTTCCCTGCACATGTGGAGAAGGCGACTTTGACATGGATATGTGTCGGGCCTGCTGGAATCGTGACCAAGATTAGGCAAATAAGAGTTAGCAGCTTACCTTATTCTCCAGTTGCCAGAGCATTTTCCCTTTCTTCATAGATTTAAGTCACTTGTCAGTTAATATATCAGGCTGCAGTCATCTCTACTAGGCGAAAGTCTCAGAGGTAATGGGTTTAAAGGCAAGAACTGCAGTTTCCATTGAAGTGAATAAGCCAAATATTTCCCAAAGTGGCCTCATTCGAGCATTTCTTGCTGATTCTTCAAAAAAGCCATCCTTCATATAGTGCAAACGCTTCTCTCATCCTAAACTGCAGTTTGTATGGCATAACGACAATGCAATATGCAGAAAACGCTACTATGGGCCGCAATTAGCCTATAGTACTAAGCCATACAGGTACTTTATGTCCTAGCGCGAGTCTTCTTCGCCAGTCTGCTCTTGATTTCTGCCTAGCCATACGCAAATTCGCACTCAGGGTCTGAAGACTGTGCTGCAAAATCGCCTTTCTCTCCCCAATATGCGCATTTATCTTCTCAATGTGGGTAAATTCCTGTTCCAGCCGGGTCACTTCTTCCTGCAAAGAGGCGTTTTCCTGCTGTAGTGCAGGTAATTCGCTCAATTGCAGGGATTTGCGGGTAAGTAGCGCTTCTCTGGCTTCTTCGGAGGCGACTATATTCGCTTTAGCTTCGAATTCGGCGGATTTGGACTGGGAAATGGCTTTAGACTCTGCTTCCAACTGCCTTTCCAGCTCTTCCACTGAGGGAATTAGCGCTCTTTTCGCTATTTCCAGACTGGAAGCGGTGTTAAAACTCTCTTCCAGTGCTTTGCGCGGCGCTTGCAGGTCTCTGTCTGCAAGATACACATCTGAAAGTCGCATTAGAGCGCTTTGCAGGAGGGTTTCGACTTCTCCGCACTGCAGTTGCATCTGTTCTGTAGCAATTCGCAGTATTTTGCATCGGTGATAGTTGGCTGAAGCGGCTTTTTCCAGTTTTCCCGCAGATTCTGAGTAGAACTGTATCCTGAGACTTGCAGCAGTCTGTGTGCAGCTCACTTCTGCTAGTTGCAGGAAGTCTGCTAGAGCAGCTAACTGCCCGCGTAGGCCTGCTAGAGTCTCTTGCGCTGTGGTGGACAGGTCAGCCATGCTATTTAGGCAGATATGTATTGGGGAGTGGTGGGTTGGAATCAAAAAGATAGTATAACCAGCTAATTGGAACAGAGCGGCTTGCTTTCCAGGGCTGCCTGCACTCTCCTGTCGTTGAACACTGCGCCGTTGAGCAGGTGACAAGCCTGCAAGGCGTCTTCATACCGCTCGAACAGTACGTGGCCCAGGCCTCGCGAAGTCCCGCTGCGGTCTAAAATGACCTCAGAACGGACCACAGGACCGATTTCCCGACAGACGTCTTTGAGCTGCTGCCAGGTGACAGAGAGCGGCAGGTTGGAGAAATGCAGCTGGGCGGGACGAGGGGAAGTCGGCTTCTTGTGTGCATACGTATCGTCCTCTTTTACCACGATTTGTCGTCCTTCTAGCACAGACTTGTTCAGCATTTCCAGCGCGCGCTCTGCCGCTTCTTCTGAGCCGAACTCGACAATTGCCTTCCCGCGTGGACAGCCGGAGTCGCTGGTGAGGATTGTGACGTGCTGCACTTCGCCTGCTTGCTGCATGTGTCTTGCCAGGTCATTCTTCGATACTGAGTAAGGAATGTTGCCCACATATACGCAGCGACACGACATATTATGCTGACGACTAGTAGTGCTCTGCAGTTGCTGCTGAGAGAGAGCGAGGAGGCATTGCTCTTCGCGGACGCGAGGATGGAGTTGGAAGGGAAGCCGTGTGACTGTGTGCTGGTCTTGGTGCGCAGCAGGACTCTGCTACATGAGGCTGCATTGTTCGTGTTCAAGCGTGGACGAGTTCTCGGCAGACTCCGCGCAGTGCAAGCCTACCCTGTAGTCCAGGAACTCGTCGTGCGTCTGCTGGACAGCCAAGAGTTCCAAGTCCTGTGGCTGGACTATGAGGCTACAAGGTTAGTTGGAGAGTGTCAGGACAAGGCCTTTCTACAGCAACTCCAGCGCCAGCGGGCAGAAACGGCCGGGTACCAGCGAGAACCCTTCAGCTTCAAGGCTTCCTCACACAAGTGGCTCTGGTACTACGAATCCATCGTCTCCGCATACATCCGTGACCCCCAGTTCAGCCAAGGCTTGCTGCAGAAAGACACTCTGCCGCTGCTGCCTGAGCACTACGGGAAAGAGCCAATGCAGGCCTTCGTCCAGCTGCAGCTAGCGAAGCGGGCCGGGGAGTTCACTAAGTACAGGACCATATCAGGCTTCGCTGGGACCTGGAACTGTGGAGGCACCAGTCCCTCCGCCAGTCTCGTGCCCTGGCTCCAAACTGTGCACTCTCCAGAACTAGTGGTGCTCGGCCTGCAGGAAATCTGCAAACTGACAGCCAGCAACATGCTTGGCAACGAGGAACGGACTCAGCAGTGGACCACTTTCCTCATCAGTGAGGTGCAAGCTGCCTACAGTCTCCAGTACCGAGTTATCGATGTTAAGGCCTTGGTCGGCTTGCTGCTTGTCACGCTTGTCTGTGAAGACTTGAAGGAACTCATAAATCCGAAGTCGATTTCAAACTGTAGTGTGAAGCTGGGCTGCCACGGAACTGTGGGGAATAAAGGCGCAGTGGGGATTAGCTTTTCACTGGGAGACACTTCCATTTGCATAGTGAATTGCCACCTTGCGCCCTTCAAGGACTACTTCCAGGAACGAAACGACCACATTCACCGCATACTGGAGAAACTCAAGTTTCCCCCTAACACCGGCGTATACGAACATGACCTAGTCCTGTGGCTGGGAGACCTTAACTACCGTCTCGACAACCTCCCTGCAGAGCGCATTGCAGCCCTCATCACCAACCAAGCCTACACAGAACTCAGCCACTATGACCAGCTGCTATTCGCCCGGGACCAGCAACTCGCACTGTTGGAGTTCCAGGAAGCGCCACTAGCCTTTCAGCCCTCATACAAGTTCATTCCCAACTCGTCGGAGTACTACTTTGGCCATGGGGAGAAGAAAAGAGAGCCTTCCTGGTGCGACCGAGTCCTATGGAGAGGCGAAGTCACCCCCCAAGTATACACTTCCTTCCTTGATTTGAGCCAAAGCGACCACAAACCTGTGTCTCTGACCTTCTCAACTCCTGTCAAAACCGTCAACCCTGTCCTTTTGAAGGAAATCACTACGGATATATACGCCCAAATTGACATTTTGCACCTTAATTCTATGCCGAGACTCAAGCTTTCTTCTACTTTGTTGATATTTCCACAAGCGAAATACCGCCAAATTCAGACTTTGCCGCTGATTTTGACCAACGAAAGTGACAGAAAGGTGACTTTCCGCTTCCGCAATGAAACCGAATGCAAGCAAATCGGCAGTTGGGTGTCTATCACTCCAAACAGCGGCTCCATAGATGCAAAAGATATGCTTCAGTTGGAGTTTTCAATGCTATTAACGCATATTCACATGCAAAAAGCAGCAGTTTCGCCTGCTTGTCTCAGCTGTATCTTTGTTCTGAGTGTTGAAGAGGGTTCTGACCACTTTATTGAGGTGAAATGCGATTTTCTGCCTTCAGCCTTCGGAGCAGCCATAGAAGACCTTAAAAGAATCGTAGGACCTGTGAGAAGTCTTTCCACGTCTATCCAGGAAACAGCGAAATTGAGCACTGCGGAACTGCCCCTGCCTAAGGAACTGTGGAGACTGCTGGAGTATATTGTAGCGAATGGACAGACTGCGAGTGAGCTGTTTGCGTGTGCCGGGGAGGAAGAGGAGGAGCAGAGTGTGAGGGAAAGTCTGGATACAGGGACGGCCCTGCATACGTCTGTGCAAGCCACTGGCAGTGTACTAGTGGAATGGCTGCTCGCCCTGCCCAGTCCCTTGGTGCCTGCGGACCTGCTGGACTCCGCCTGTCTCGACTACCTCAGGGAAGCCAGACGCCGCACAGACATAGTCCTGACTTTCTCCAAGCGTCTCCCCGAATCCCCCAGCTTCATCGCCATCATGTCCATGCTGCGCTCCCTCCCCAAGTCCTGCCTCGAAACAGCACTTCCAGTGCTCACAGAAGCACTCACACAGGCGGATAACAAACAGCTAGCAGGCAGGGAGCTGCAGTTAGTACGAATGCAGAGGATCTGCTTCTTAGGCTTGTTTGTCTAATAGAGATGTGGATGTGGACAGCTGTGATGACTGCGCAGACTTTGTGGCAGACACAGAAACTTGACCATTTCCACTTGCCGGCTGTGGAGGGGGGACTGTTTCAGCAGAGATATTGGGAACTTAGCAGGCCGGAACAGCCGAATTCCGCCTTTTTACTACTATGTGGGCAAGAGGACTGTTGGGCCGACACTCCAGAATACGACTACGCCCTTACCGTAGGCAGGGAGCACAACGCCAGCATATACCTCCTGGAACACCGCTTTTACGGCGCCTCTTTACCCTACTCCCAAGCGAGTATGCTGCCTCAGCTCTTCCTCCGTCTGCACATCGACCAAGTACTGGCTGATATCGCAGCCTTTATCCAGGCCAGAAGTCTGCCGGTGCCCTGGGTAGTCGTAGGCAGTGGATACGCAGGCGCTCTGGCTGCCTGGGCAAGGACCAAATACCCTGATCTCATTCACGCAGCTTGGGCCTCTTCCGCCAAAGTGAAACTTTCCCTGGAATACTCCGATTTCGACACTCTTCTATACAAGACTTTACAAGGAAAAGGAGAAAAGTGTGCAAAGAAAGTGCAGGCTTTGACTGCGTATGCAGACCTGCTGTTCCGGGAAAACGCAGTGATTCCGGAACTTACGGACTTGCTCAATGCTACTGCAGCTTTCCAGGCGACTCCTGATGCTCGGCCTGTGCTTTGGTACTTGGCAGGGTTGCTGGGACAGGTGGTGTCGTTAGGGCATGCATCACAGTTATGTGGACTACTCGCCTCTTCAACCAGTCCTACACAGTCCATCAGCCTGCTCCTGTCCCTGAGCACTGAGTATGGCTTGGCAGAGCCTAACAACTACGGCGTAAACCCACTAAATGACATCATCTGGACATCTGCTTCAAACATCAGACAGCATTACTGGCAGTCCTGCAGTCAAATTGGCTTGTTTCCAACTGCTTCCACAGCCCATATTATCAGTCCAGAGCTGAATGTGGACTTCTGGGCCTGGTACTGCAACGTAGTTTTCGGGTACCCAGGAGGCTTGCCCTTGCCTAGAGTAGGGGAAACCCGGGCTGAGCTGGACTGGAAAGGCAGCAGGATCGTATATACAAACGGAGTCGAAGACCCCTGGTGGGCTGCAAGTGAAGAGGCCTCAGACCTGTCTCAGCAGCGCATTAGCCTGCTAGCAGACTGTCCTGGCTGTTCCTTCAGTCCCGACATGTCAGCCGCCAGTCCCTCCGACCCTCCTCAACTGACAGTCCTGAGGAACACCATCAGAGTCGCATTGACTCAGTGGCTAGGCTAACGCAGGGTGGTAGCCATTAGTTATGCAGTTCGGAGGGATAAACAACCGCAAGCCCAAGCCGTACTCCGGCCGCAACGACACGTCCCACGACTCAGACTTCGAAAAGGAACAGCAGTTGCTAGAGGCGCGGAAGTCCCGCACTGAGGCCATGGGAGAGCAGCGCCGTGTGGCCTTTTTCGGAAGTTCCAGTGAGAAGACTGCACTGCAGCAGAAGGTGAGTGAGGACGCTAGCTTCCAACTTGTTATCAAGGACCAGCGGGTGCGAGAGCAGCAAGAGCAGGAACGTAGGGCTTTTGAGACTATGGAGCAGCACAGGGTTGGAATGCTAGAGATGGAGCAAGAGCGCGAACGCCAGCGGCGTGAACGCACTCGCCAGATCCAGGAGGAAAACAGACTGGCGGCCCTGGCCAAAGCCAATGAAAGCCTACACCGCAAGGTCACTCAAGACAGAAGAGACCACGAAGCCACGACTGAGAGCATCTCCAACTATCAGCCTAACGTCTTCTAAGGAAATAACTAACTAGGCAGCCTTGGGCTTGATGCTCAGGAAGCCGATATTGAGCGCGGTAGTGAGCTCAGTAACGATACGGTAAGCGAAGACAAAGTAAGCACACGCAATTGCAAGTAGGAGCAGAGCGAGCGCAGACAGCTCAGGTAGCAGGTCTGTATAAATAGTACGGAAATAAGCGCAGTTCGCTATGAAGACGTAGAAAAAGAGGCCCTCCCATTGGAAAGGCAAGTAGTCCGTTTCAGTGATACTTGCGAGGATTAGCCGGCCCACGCACAGCGAAAAGTAGAAGGCGCAGGCCACCATGCACAGAGTGGTGTGGGAGTGGTACACCTCTGTGTAGTGACTCATCAAGTATAGGGCGCCCATCAACATCACAATAGGCAGAAGTCGACTTACTGCTCTGATCTTGTCATTTGCAGCGGTGATGCAGCTGTAGACCATCAGAACTTGGGTAGCCACTGACAAAGATACTGTGCCGTAGAGGAAGACGACTCGCAGTTCCAGTGAGAAGCTGCTGAAGTCTATGGCTTGTTCGTAGAAGGGCAAGCCCCTCAAAGCCGCCATCACAAGTAGCCACATGGCGAAGATTTGGTTTTCCGTGACTCCGAAGTTAAACACCTGCGTCCTGCACCAGTGTGTATGATACTCCTCCCACGTAGCAACATAGAACCCTGTCCAGATGCCAAATGCCAGCATGCGCAAATTGAAGTCATGGCCCAGGCCGAGAGCCTGAGTGATGGAAAGTATGAGGATAGTGGATGTCAGGGAGTCGCAGCCGTGGTCCATTAGCATGCCCAGAGGACTGGTGTTGCCGGTCCGTCGAGCGTGCTTGCCGTCACATGCGTCCAAAGTCTGGTAGGCGAAGTGCGTGAAAGCTGCGTACAGCAGCACAGAGGATGGTAGCTGCTGGCTGTAGGTGACATCGTAGAAGGTCATTAGGACGTATGAGCTCAAGATGCAGAGGAAGCCTATTAGAGTCACTAGGTTGGGAGCCATCCACAGAGGAATCAGCTTGACGAAGGCCTCCCAGAAGTGGTTCATCACATAAGTGTCCAGCACAGTGTAGCCCGTGGTTTGGTACTTGTGGTGCTTCAGACGTTCTAGACCTTCTGCCGATATCAGCCCCATCTTACAGCTACCAGGCTATTATGAAGTACAGTGTAGGGCCGCAAGCAAACTTGTCACAGACTTGAAGTCGCCGTGCAGGTCACTAAGTCGGTCACTCCACTGGCGAATTAGGTGGAACGCAGGGGAATCGATGCTGATTCCCAGGTTGTATCCACTACTTGTAGAACGGCTAAGGAGTCGCGGAATTGCGGAATTCAGCCTGCGAAGAACGGTGAATTGAGTATGTTTCGAGAGAAGGGAAGGCAAGGTTTTCGCTAATTTGGGACTGAGTTGTCTCAATTCCAGTAAACAGGCAGTGGCAGTGGGGAAATCGCCCTCACTAACAGCCCTCACAATACCCAGCAAAGCAGCATATTCCTGACTCAACGGTCCACATACCAGCACTCCAACTAAGCGATTCACTCCGTCTTTCACTTCATACAGTGGCGCTCCAGACATGCCAACAGAGGCAGATATATATACGGCTATGGAGCCTTTGCGGTGCACAGCGATTCCCCTACCCACTAGCTTCTTTCCATAGTTCTGGTACACTTCGAGATGGAGTTGCCTGGAGATACCAGCTTGAGTGTCGATAGAGTGGCGGGTGCAGGCAGGGAAGAGGTGAATGGGCAGGTCGTAGTGGGGAGTGCCTACAAGGGCGCAAGAGAAAAGGGGGGACAGGGAATTGCTCCACAGTGGGTGTGAGGGAGGCAGAACCGAGTTTCCGTACCCAATTAGCAGGGCTAGCGGCCGCTCAAGCAAAACCGAATTCCCACTAATCGGATCTTCCAGCATAGTCTGAACCCTCGGCACAGCCAATATCTCAATGCCAGCGAAAGGCTCCACAGGAGCTATCTGCATCCCTGCGCCCTCCCACTCCTCCACCACACAGTGAGCCGCAGTCACCAGTATCCCCACTACTTCCCTGCCCTGTATACGCACTCCATTTGCCTGGCCTATTTGCACAGCGGTAAAGCTGCCCCCTGCACTGGTCTTCAGCTGCACAGTGCGGCTTGCGATAGGGAAATCCTGAGTTTGCAAGGGCGCGAAGTGGACTCGTCCGTTGGATTCTGTGCTCTGTAGCAATGGCGGCTCACTCTATCCTTCAACAGGATTTAGCGCTGCAGTGCATCGAAACTATGCACATTTGATGCAACTCCTGCGAGAATCGATAGTAACGACATTATTACTAAGGTCTCGGCAGTCCCGCACATTTCCTGCATATCCACAGCATTCCCCGCGACTCTAACAGCACTCCGCAGGAGGGGTGACACAGGCGTCCACACTTCCCGCCGCATTTCGATCCGCCCTCATCCAGCGCCTTGCTACAACACGCACATTTCGCTACTTGCAGCCTGCCGCTCACTTTCCCCGCCTGCACATCCGACAACACCTCTTCCCCTATGTGACTCGCAGTGTAGTACGCTAGTGCAGTCTTTGTCATTCGAGCGAAATCCACTGCGCAGTGCCTTTGAGTGGCAGGTGGAAACGCGTCATTCCAGCGTTGAGAGTTGGGCAGGGGAGCGGGCAGCAAGCAGGTCTGGGAGGTGTGCAGTTTGGGTAGCTTGGAGGGCAGGAGTTGCAGCAAACGGTCGGAAGTCGCGAGACGAGGGCGCTTTTGAACTGACATTTAAATGGATGTTATAGGCGGCAAGCGTTGCTGCTTCTCGTGGCAGAATGGGAATTACAGTGCAGAAATAGTGCCTGTCCTTTAGCAATAGCTATGAGGTATATATACTGCATTGATGTATGAGGTTTCCGTTATGGTCTTTTTCTCTTAAAATTTGACGATTTCGACAGAATCATATTCAGGCCTATCAGCTTGTCAAGTTCCCATTCAAAGGGAAAAGTCTACACAATCGCTGATGGTGCCGCAGATTGGACGATCACTGTCAACTGCAGAAGGCGAATTGGAGGTGATTTCCATACTCTAGCGCTTCAGTAAAACCTGCTGCAGGACTAATTGTCGTTCCTAGGTCCGGGGAGTACCTCATCGAGTCGCCTCCATAATAACTATTCAAATGGCCGCTCGCAGAGCCCCTGCCAAAGCCGCTCCCAAGAAAGGCCGCAGTGACCTCACAGAGGAGCAAAAGCAGGAAATCAAGGAGGCCTTCGATCTATTCGACACGGATGGCTCTGGGTCAATTGACGCCAAGGAATTGAAAGTGGCAATGCGCGCGCTGGGCTTCGAACCCAAGAAGGAAGAAATCCGGAAGATGATCGCAGATATCGATAGAGACGGCTCAGGCACCATCGACTTCTCAGAGTTCCTGTCCATGATGACCGCGAAGATGGCAGAGCGAGACCCCAGAGAGGAAATCATGAAGGCCTTCCGCCTGTTCGATGATGATGACAGCGGCACTATCAACTTCGCCAAACTGAAGAGAGTGGCGAAGGAGCTGGGAGAAAGTATGTCGGATGAAGAACTGCAGGAAATGATAGATGAGGCGGATAGGGACGGGGACGGAGTGATCAATCTGGACGACTTCATGCGCATTATGAAGAAAACCAACTTATTCTAACGTCACTTCCGCGTATAGACAGTAGGAGTCTACTTGCCCTATCTAGCTCTTAGCTAGCGTAAAGCTTGTCGATTTCAGCCTTGAAGTGCTCTTTGGCTTCGAACCGCTTCAACTTCTGCGTGGGAGTGAGCAGGTCGTTTGCAGTCCACACCACTGGACTGAGCCACAGCTTTACCACTCTTTCAAATCCGTTCAACTATGTAGTGCTTACCTTCCGCTCCTCTCCCAAACGAGCCATATCCTTCAGAATATCAGCGGTTAGTTCAGGGTTTGAGCAAATTTCGGCAAAGGGAGTGTCGGGTGCTAGGCCGTGAGCAGGAGCCCAGTGCTTGTTGATATAGACCTCATTAGGCACAATGATTCCCACTAAATAGGCCTTGTATGAGTCTCCATATACGAAAATTTGGTTGATGTATGGACAGCCGGAGTACACTGCTTCGATTTTCTCAACAGCCACATACTCCCCTTGCGCCAGTTTAAAGATGTTTTTCTTGCGGTCAATCAATTTGACTGCTCCATTCCCAGGGAGAATTATCGCAATATCCCCTGTGTGCAGCCAGCCTTCCGAATCCAGCGCTTCCGCTGTTTTATCAGGCTGCTTATAATAGCCCTGGAAAACCTGAGGTCCCTTCATGCACAGTTCTCCTCTCGGTGCCGGTCTTCCCTGATCATCCACATCAGTGACCAAATAGCGCATTTCAGGCACACTCACTAGCTTTATCTCCAGTCCAGCCAAAGGTCCGCCGATATATCCGCAGTCATTATCACTTTCACTGGTGGCGATTGATGCACCGCAGGATTCGGTCTGGCCGTAGCCTTCGAGGACAGGACAGGCGAATGCGATTTTGATGAAGGAAATTAGATCGGAGGTGATTGGCGCGGAGCCAGAAAGCATTAGGCGGACTTGTCCACCTATAGAAGCCTGCACCTTGGAAAACACTAGTTTGTCCCACAGACGATGGTGAATGGCTTTAGACTCTTGGTAAGCGGAAGTCTTGGATGCAAGTGCTGAAGTGACGAGTCGGGCAGCTAGTCCAGTTTTGGCCTGGAATTGAGCTGTAATGGCCTCGTGAAGTCTGCCGAACAGTCTGGGAACAGAGATGAACACAGTGGGCTTCAAAGCCGCCAAGTCGTCCTTGACCTTCATCACATTCCCTCCATAGAAGCCAATCGCCACTCCTGATGACAGCATCACAAGGGAAATAATCCGCTCCATGATATGTGCCAAAGGCAGGTAGGACAAGTACTTGTCTGTGGTGTCGAAGTGGAACTCCAGCTGTGCCGCCACAGTGGTTGTAATGAGGTTCGCATGAGTTAAAACCACTCCTTTGCACTGTCCTGTGGTTCCGCTGGTGTAGCAAATGGTATAGATGTCTTTGGGCGCTGGCTTGAACTTTGGGTTGGAACCGGGTCCGTCATTGATAAGATCCACATACCAGCGTAGAGACAGGCCTGTGAACTGCTCGACTTCAGTCTTGTCGGAAAGAGGCAGCGCTTCGAAGTGGAAGATGTGGCGCAGACTCGGGATTTTGCCGGCTTTGTGGAGAGTGACGAGAGTGGGGAGTTGCTTAGTGCTGGCTGCGACACAGGTCATTTCCGTTTGGTTGATTATGTACTCAATGTTGTCCACTCCCAAAGTGTCGTACAAAGGAACCGTGGTGATGCCCTGCAGTGCACAGGCGATATCAGTGATCATCCACTCCTCTCGATTCACAGAGTAGAGTCCCAGGACCGCCAGTCCTTCGCTGTTCCTAGACACCAGGGGACCAATGGAGTCCGCCAACTTGTTGACCAGCCTTAGCACATGGCCGAAAGTCTTAAACTCATACTGACCCAACTCTCCGCCTGGAAGCACTGCTCGAGTCCCCAGGCAAGGGAAATCGCCGTACCTTTGAGCAGCACCTTCCAGCACCTCGCCCACTGTAGTAGCGCCTAGAGAGTGGACAGGAAGTGCTGAGGGAGTGTTGGGTCTGCGAAGGGGCGGAGTTTCGCTGTAACGAGCTGCAGGTCCGCTGGGCTCGGTATAGAATAAGGGTTGAATGCTACCTCCACACCCCATTATTATGGCCTAGAAGGAATTGTTTCGCTTCTTGCAGGGAACTCGTTTCCGCCCTGCTGCCACTTTGTTCCTGCACATAGCTGCTTTCGCAGGCTTGGCCTTGTCTTCCTTCAGTGTCTTTCCGCTGGGCGAATATCCGTATCTCGCAGTTTCAGCTCCTTGTGATGTGCCCAGGTCATAACTTCTTGGCGCTCTGCATCGGTAACACACCGGGGAGGTCCGAGGATTGGCGCATGAGCAATTCCGACATTTCCAGTCCTCTTGGAAGGCCTCCATCGTCCTCAGGGCTGGGGCAGAGCAGGCTTCACAAGTCTCCCGAGTCGCATGGTTCAAAATAGCACAGCGAGTGCATGTCCAGCCTTCATCCTCGTCCTTCAATTCCGGCTTCACCTCCATCAGCCCGCCTAAATCTCCCAACAAGTTGCCTTCTTTATAAGTCATTTGACTTGCTTCAGGCTCGCTTCTCAGTCTGAACTCTCCGAGTAGCTTCACTTCTTGTTTCTTCGCACTCAGCACTCTTTGAAAGTCTTCGAACGAGCGGTCTTCCAGGTGGTCAGAGAGTGAGCGGAGTTCGTCAGTGAGTTTGAGGGCCGAGTCCAGGGCTTTGGAAAGCTTGGCCTTGTGCTGGTCCAAACACTTCTGTTGGTCCCGCTGGTGGCGGGTGAGGGAATCGATGAGTTCCGATTTCCTGCATGAAAGTCGTCGAATGGCTGCATCAAATGTATTGGCGACCTTCTGAATCTGCGCCTGGTAGAACGCACTCATCCGCTTTTCCTGTGAAGACTTCGCTTGGGCTGCCTCCCGTGCCTCCGCACACAGCTTTTGCACAGTCGCTACAAGTGTCTCCGCCTCTCGTCTCAGCTCTTCATAGGTGATGGAGAAGGCGACTACGTCGTGGCCTGCGCCAGTGTGGTCGATCACGCAGTTGGAGCAGAGGTAGAGACTGTGCACGCGGCACTGGAACTTGATTTTCTTCTTAGGATGCTTGAGACAACAGACTTCTTTGGAGCGGGTGGGAGAGCGAGGCAGGTTGGACAGGATGGCAAAGCAGCAGGGAAGTCGGTCCACAGCCAAGCTGTGCAGGGTTTTGTCCACAGGACAGGTGAGTTTATCCCCGGGACAGAAGGAGGTGAGACAGGACTTGCAGTAGACATGTCCGCAGGGCAAGGAAAGGGGCAGGTGTTCCCCGTGGTCGTACTGGCTGAAGCAGATGCAGCACTCGAAGACTGCACTATCGGTCATTTCAATTACCTAGTCCTGCGTCTATTCCTAATTATGCCTACCAGTCTGAAAGGACAAATAAGCGCATTTGCATGAAGCAGCTTAACGCGATGTAATATCACAGCGGCCTGTAATGCTCAGCGCTAACTTAATTCAATAGGTTTCGACTCTATCAACTAATTATATATTGGGTAAATGCCTAGACAGTTATATGACGAATTTCACTTTCTTTGCACCAAATTGTTCGCATCTTGCCCACTTCTTGTTTTCACATGCACAATTAAGTGCAAAATCTGTGCATCTACTTTTGACATCGCAGTTTACCAGGCTATGAACTGTGCAAGGATTTGCCCTTAGAGACTACACTGCATTGCCAGTACTTTCCTGACTGTGTGACCATTTGGGAAATATATAGACAAATGGAGAGAGACGCTGCAGCTTTGACCTATATATGAGGGTGTATGAATAGGTCTCTCCGAGGAACTCTTGTTGCCTGTATAACATAGGCACACTTAGTGTTGTTTTAGGGCTCCTGCAGCAGGCAGAAATGTAGTTTAGTGAGGGCCTGCTGTTTCACATCAGCGCAGCACGCTAAATATGCGAAAATTCGGTACTACATGGGAAGAGTGCTTCAACTGACACAAAAACAAGCACTCGCAGATGGCAGATATTTGAGAGCCTACATCACAGCCCTCGAAGAGCCCTATACAAGCGACCTGCATCTACGCACCTACGCTAGTCTACTAGGATAAATGGTTGAAAGGAATCTGTTTTGTGACCAGGGCGGCTGCGGAGAGCCAGCCATCGTGTTCGGCTTCGCACAGAGTGCTAAGACACGAGCCTGTCGAGACCACGCTCTGAGTCTGGTGGACAAGCGAGTCACTCTCTTCGACATTGCAGCCTACGATTTTGTTCAGTCAGCGAAAGACGCCCCTCAGTACGAGCAAAGGCGGCGCCTGATGCAGAAGGGCCTAGGCACGGTCACTGCTATGGAAACCAAGTGTGAGAGCGACTTGGTAGAGGCCCAGACTGGCCTACTAGCTTCCACTGTGGCGGTGTTTGAGGTGGCAGTGAAGTCCTATCAAGAGCAGTGGGAGCGCACTTGCACCCGCTACAAGGAGACAATGAAAAGTCTGAGAGCAAGTCGAAGTCACTTTGAAAGGCTGATAGCGGACAAGGATTTCCAACTAAACCCCGAGGACTTGGGACTATGTGAGTCTGTTCCGTCTGGCTCGCTGTTCCGCCTGGTAACTGGAGACTGTCGACTGGCTGTAGTGAGTGTGTTGATGAGCCACTTCGTTCTGCTGCCAATCGATGAGAAGGCTAAATTGGATGCTTCGAGGAGAAAAGCCGAAGTGACGAGACTGATGGAAGAGGCTAGGAAACAAGCAGAGGAGGGAAGCACTGACATAGCTGAGGCGGTAGTCAGCTTTGCAACGGAATTAGATGCAGCAGCCTCAGGAACAGACTTCAAGTTCGCAACTGCCCAGTTTAAAGCAGCAATCCCCAAGCAACTGGCAGCACTGCTTCCAAACGCCTTCAAGCGGGACCCGAAGCAAGCTGCGGAGGAGTGCCAGGTCGCTGCAGACGAAGCAAACAAGCGAGGCGAGTTCAATAAGGCAGTAGCAGAGCTACAAGATGGCAGAGCCTTACTACAACAGCAAGCGCTAGGGTCTTCAGACCTGTTCCTGCACCTAAGCAACTGCCTCGCTGAGACGTACCACCAGTGCGCCCGCTGGCAAGAGATGTTGACTCTGTGTGAGCACACTTTAGAGGTTTGGACCCGCGACTCTTCTTCGACTGAAGGTCTGCAGGCTTTGTTTTACCTCATAACCGCCCACTACTGGCTCCAACACACTAAGTTGCGCACTATCATCGCGGACTGGCCGAACAAATTTGTGTTCCGCAGTCCTCTCGATCACTGCTTGATGCTGCATACCCAGGCGATAGAACTGATGTCGATTGAGAGGTTGGAAGAAGCTGTGGAGATAAGCATTCAGGCCTTACAGTTATGCGAGCAATTTGCCCCAGAGTCCTACTTACTTGCTTGTTCGAGAGTCACGCTTGCACGTGTGTACCAGGACATGTGCAATTTAGAAAAGCCGGAGAAGCAACTTCTAAAAGCACAGCAAGTGCTCACAGTCCACTTTCCGAATTGCTACTTCACCGGCCTTTGTCTCAGCTTCCTGGGCGAACTCTATCGCACACTGGGTAAAATGGACCTTGCAGAGGAGAAGTGGCAGCGTGCACGCCACATCTACACCCAGCACTTCCCGCAATCCAACCAACTGGTCGCTTGCCTCAAAAACTTAGCATCCTACAATCAAGACCGCCACAGACTGGATGAAGCGGATCAGCAGTTCACTGAGGCCCTGCGCATACTCTATGTAGCCTTCCCGCAGTCCCTTGAATTGGGACAGTGTCTCGCTTTACTCGCAGGCCTCTACAATAAGATGATGCACACCAAGAAGGCCGAAACCCATTACCAAAAGGCCTGTCAGCACTTCTCAGTGCATTTTCCTGACTCTTCGGACTATGCTGAATGTCTCATGGAGCTGGCAATTCTGCTCGAGACAAAAGGCAACAAAAAGAAAGCGGCTTCCAAGGTCGCTACTGCGCGGCAGATCTACCTGAACGCGGGCTGTCTTGGACTGGCAGAAGCCTGCTCGTTCTTTCTCCTGCGCCTTCTCTAGGTAAATCTCTGAGCAATTGAGCCTTAGCCTTTATAAGCAGGTAGTCACGTGCTTGATTGCATCGTTACCTTAGTATATCTTACTCACAAATCTGCTGTTTTGCAAGCAACTCACAGTAAAAGTCGGGCTGCCTGCTACACTAACTCCCCAGTGCATACAGTTATCAGCCGATGCACTCCTCATAGACTAGTTCTATTAGTTATCTACTTTCACCTTCTGGTCGTAGACGATTGGGACATACCCGAAGGTAAGCAGGTGCGTCAAGCAGGTCACCAAGCCAAAGCGCTCGCAGTTCTCGAAGTTGCTAATGTGAACTCGTCTATCCGGCTTCATCTTATCCACGCTTTGCCACAGGTAGAAAATCCCAATGCTGCTGAATAAGTGCCAGCAGCCGTGGTGAATGCGCAGGTAGTCGGAGTGCTCATCCAGGCCTTTAGCGAAGCAGTAGAAGGCTGCAATGAAATAGGGAAGGCCGAGTTTCACATAGCGCATATCAACGCGAGGCCCGCGAACCAGTAAAATTTTCCCCAATCCAACAACTACGGAGGCTAGAATGGGGATGATGGTGTTCTGCAAGTCCCAAGGGTGTTTCGTCTGCATCGTAATGGTCAGCAGCAAAGCGGAATAAAGGATGTGGTAGTCCGCTTTAGCGACTCTAGGCGAAATATAGTTCCCTTCTTCGTCCTTATCTAAGTTGTCCATACCCCCTACCATGACCATAACAAGTGCCATGATAGACCCGATGTTATCCAGCTGATGCCACTGCGATGCAGTCAGGTAGAGTTTCGGGATGCTCAAAGCTTCCAGGCTGTGGTACATGAAGGAAGTCAGGAAAGTGAAGGACCCGAGATACACGTGAAACACAGCTCCTCGACGGTAGCAGAGGAAAAGCAAGGGAATCACTGCGAAGTTGGTAAGGCCGGTTAGGACGAACATCACTGCGTGGTCTGTTGGAGTCCTGGGGATGTCCATTATAGGACCTGGAGAGGAGATATGGCGACCAATGCATCAAGGGAAGAGAGACTTAGACGGGTGGGAGGAAAGGGAGCTGCGGCAAGGGAAAATGACCTTGTTTTCGGATAGGATGGCAGCAGTGTCCAGCGGTTTGATGGTCATTATTAGCAGAAAGACTTCAGTCCTCTGAAACTCTGAGTCCTAAGTCTAGTATTGTCAGGTCGGGTAGAAAGTGAAGGCCGCAGGCTCGCACAGTCTATCTCAACACCCTGAGTTCCAATATCCCCACCGACTGTACGTCTATATATGCACCCAAGAAGCCATCGATTCTAAAAATCGAAGTCCTCTGCCTAAATATGTGGCAGGAAGTTGGGAAACAACGCATGTAGAGGACGAGTATTTGTATGGCTGCTGGCGGGCTAAGCTTGCTGAAGACTTGCTTCGGCCTGAGGTGCAAATCCATGGTTTGCTGTCTATATCTCTGGGACCGAAGGAAGAAATCGCGGCTTGGCGAGGTTCCGCACTTATTGCTTCTGTCTGTGGGCGACGGAGTGAATGATGTGGCAATGAACAAAGAGGTGCATGTGAAAGTGGGGATATGTGGGAGAGTTCCAGGATCTGTGGGAATTGGGGCTGATGCATGGGAAGTGATGTGACCTTTCAAAGCATGTGATGCTGTACTTGACATCTCAACAGCACTCTTGGCGGTTTACAGGTCAAATGCAGGAATAGATACCTTCTAACGGTAAAGTCTCGTTTTCCTTTAAATTCGCTGGGGAAGGTTCTGTGCAATTGCCTTGCTTAGTGTTTTAGAGCAATTCACAGTACCGTTCCTATTAAAGACTTCAATTGGCAGTGTCGATTATCGAGGATTTTACAAAAGTCAGATCACCGAAGTACAATATTAGCTGGTTTATCGCATAATTCTGCTTATGAGAATGCAAAAGTCATTGGCTGGTTTTTCGGTTAATACAGAGAAGAGCCGATTTCATTACCGCTTTAACGATGTATTTTACCTAAAGCTATTCTCGTATTTGATATTTACTCGTCTTCATGTATTTCATCGTCTCCAGATTCCAAATATCCACGTACCCCCTAACGGAAATATAAACCTTCGTCCCCACTACGAGAGGGGCACGGTAGCTCTGACACTCCCTCGGCGTATGCCCTTTTCGAAATCCGGACTCACTCTCTATTTTCCAGGCAAAAAACCGGTATTGAGTCAATATGATGAGCTCTCCATTGGCCACAAAAGTGACTAAGTTCCAGTAAGCCTCGATATGTTCAGTAAAAGAGACAGGCACCACAGCGAAGGTTTCAGTGTGGATATTGAAAGTCTCAATTGCACTGTGATTGCTGTACGTGATGGAAACGAGGTAGATCAGGTCTTTGTAGACACAGGGAGTAAGCGCCTTGCTAGCGTAGTTCATGGGAGGGAGGGGAGTCCAGTCGATGTGGAGGACATTGCTCTTTTCACAGAACGTCACTTCAGGAAAGTCGCCGCCGAAGGCATATACAGTCTTGCCCACCTGAATCACTCCCACGAAGTTCCTGGGATTGAGGAGAGGCGCTTGAGGAGTGACTTGCAGACTGAGCACATCCAGCGTCATCACCTTCTCCCCAACTATCAGCACCGTGGTTCTATCCACCTGTATGAACCCACTTATCACATACAAAGGGATTTCGTACTCGGTGATCTCGTGAGTGCTGAAGTTGTACAGGTGCATTCTGTGGCTGTCGATAGCCACGAAGTACTGCGGGTCTTCGAAGTAGGAACAGATTTCGCGAAGCACGTTGCGGCTCAGACTTCTGCGAGTGAGGGCAGAGAACCTGAGGTGGAACAGCCACACCTTGGCTTTCACAGCCTCCAGCATAGCCATTATTACCTCTAGACTTAGCTGCATACAATGTATGTGAGTCCCTCTATGCAGATACTACAACTCGAAGTGTGCTGTGTTGCCTTCGAAATTGAGCTTAAGTCTCAATAGATTGCGTCCTTGCAGAGAAAAACGAGTTTTCTAATAGAGGCCTTCTTTTGCCTCAGCCCTAGTTAAGCACAGGCTGCTAGATCCACTGAAGGAAGGAGTGCAGTAAATGCTCCCTACTGCTTCTTAGCACGTATTTCTCTAGGGTCCGGCTTGGACTCCTGCCACATAGGGTCCGGAGCTGAGAAAGAGGAGGTTAAGTCCCAGAGTCAAAGCGAGTGATTTCCGCTGGTTGTTTCTGCACCGCTATTTCCAGCTGTTTCCACTGAGAACTGAGCAGTGCGAGCAAACATACAGCAGGTTTTAGCCATATGGTTTTTAGCTGAAGGCTAAGCCCGGTCAATAGTGATTAATGTCCATCCTACTGCTTTTTTTACCACTCGCAGCGGGCCTTTGCCCTGCTTCCCACCAAGGAGATGGAGTCTGTGACCAAGGCTGTATGACGCTAGCTTGGACCTTTGACACAGGAACTGCAGTCTTTAGTGACTGCTCTTCAAGCTGTTTCTCTCACTGCAACTCAACACGACTCGGCAATTCAGTCTGTGACACAGAGTGCCAGACTTGGGATTGCCGCTGGGATATGGGCGACTGTGGGTACTGCGCACCTTCGTGTGAGACGGGAAAGCTGGGGAATGATAATTGCGAAGTAGAGTGTAACGTGGGGACTTGCGGATGGGACTGGGGCGACTGTTCCAATGCCCTTTCCCCTGTGGATATATATGTGGGTGGGACTGAGGCCGGAGATGGAAGTGGAACTTCTCCCTTTCCAGACCTGACCAGAACCCTCAAATCGCTCTTTCTGCCTTTTACCCATATCCACCTTCTCCCAGGGAAGCACCTTTTG
>Ga0247837_1000638_pt1 | contig 75052 bp, 56 predicted proteins | sample LaCtaG_2_FD_187115 | JGI IMG/M metagenome (GOLD analysis project Ga0247837, IMG submission 187115) | Freshwater microbial communities from meromictic Lake La Cruz, Castile-La Mancha, Spain - LaCruzMarch2015_14.5m | ecosystem: Environmental > Aquatic > Freshwater > Lake | place: Spain: Castile-La... | reverse complement strand
CAGCAGGCTCGCCGGAGAGCCTCAAAAAGTCAGCTTCCCAACGAAATCGCAAATTTGTTCCAGGGCAAAACGCAGCTGCGGGATGTTTCGCGAGTGCGTGAGTCCATTCACGGTTGATTCGCGTGATCTCAAATGAGGTGTTGGCGTAGCGATTGGGTAGCCCGGTCAGGTACCTATGAGTGAGCTTCCCACTTGTTCGTCATTCCCGCGAAGGCGGGAACCCAGTCATCACGCGCGCTCCACTGGATTCCCGCCTGCGCGGGAATGACTTATGAACTGGATTCCCGCCTGCGCGGGAATGACTTGTGCACTGGATTCCCGCCTGCGCGGGAATGACTTGTGCACTGGATTCCCGCCTGCGCGGGAACGACTTGTGCACTGGATTCCCGCCTGCGCGGGAACGACTTGCGCGTGGCTCATTGCGTGGATCATGGTGGCTCATCGGGCCATCATTTATCCTTGTTTCACTCGAAGACTCATACCGTTGTTCTTACATGAGCGCTATCGTCGGTGCAGGGTCACTCTCGGCAAGAGTCACCTACCGTCGGTCGCACCTGCCCAGTGCGAACACTGAGACTTTCATAAATGGTTTCGTACTTTTCGAGCTGTCTTTCCAAATTGAACTGATCTTGAACTCGATTACGGTTCGCAATTCCTAGCTCGAACCGATGTTGTCGGTCGTTTGCTAGCAACACGACTCGCTCGAAGAAATCGCCCCATGCTCCAAGTGGAACGGATTGTTCGTTGAATCGTTCGCCGAGTAGCTCCCGGACACCTTCTACTTGGGTCGTCACGATGGCGAGCCCCTCGGCCATTGCTTCCAAAATGACGTTGGGCATGCCTTCGTATCGGGTTGGTAGCAGCAACAATTCCGAACAAGCCATCCAAGCTCGCACGTCGTTGCGCCTACCAAGATAATGAACGCGTCCGACCAATTCTCTTCGTTCCGAAATCGCATGCACTTGTGAGCGAAAGGCTCCGTCGCCGATGATCACCAAATGGTGCTCTGCGAGTCGTTTCAGCAAGGCCGCGGCATTGTCTAAAAGAACATCAATCCCTTTTTGATGCTCAAGGCGACCCACAAATAGCAAAATCTTTGCCGAAGGTGGAAGTGAAAGCTCACAATCCTCAATCAATGCATTTTTTGTTTCGGAGGAAATGCCGTTTGGAATGATCCTAATTTTTCGGGCGTCGATACGTTCGGTTTTGACACACCAATCGGCAACGCCTTGGCTTACACAAACGACTATCGCCATTCGATTAGCGGCCCATCGCCCGATTGCGTGTCGCCATCGCCGCGGCTCCGCGACGCGCTCACCGCCGACAAGCGGGATTTTAAACGCATGAACCACAAGAGCGGCCAGGATATTGGCGTGCCACAAAAACGACTGAACGACGTCCGGGCGATTCGCTTTCAGCAGAGCTCGCAGTTTCCAGGCAATGATTGGCAACATCCACCCGTGCCTTCCACCCAAGAAATGCGATTCGATTCCCGCCGACTCCAGCAATCGCAACAAGGCAGCTTGCTCAACCGTTGGAATGGGCCCAAGTGCGATGACTCTGACCTCATGCCCTCGTGCCTTGAGAAATCTGGCAAGTTCCACGCAGCAGCGCTCGGCTCCGCCAGTATCAAGTTCCGTAATAACCAAATCGATACGCATCGTCTCTCGCAAAAATCAGGCTACCGCGGAAACCCAGGTTGTGCCAGTCCCGAATAACTTGTAATTAATCACTTTCATTCGTGATTCAAGTGAGCATGGAGGACTGGATGACGGACACAAAACAACTCATCGAATATGCACAGCATCCCGAACTGGCTTTGCAAAATCTAGCCGAATTGCTGGCTTTGTTGGAGAGCAATGACGAGACGATTCAAAATTATTCCAGCGAAGCGCTCGAGAATTGCGGACCACCAAGGCCAGAAGACATTCCCTTTTTGTGCCAACAGTTGAAATCGCGAAAGTCTTCGTCCGTGTATTGGGCTAGCACTTTGCTCGGTCGGCTCGGTTCGGGCACATTGAGCACCACCGAGGTCACGGATCTGCAGGCCAGTCTCACGACGGCGATAGCCGACACTTCCTTGGAACTCTCTGCTCGCGAAAGAGCTGCATGGGCGATCTGCGAACTTGGTCAGGAAGTCAGCTCAAATCGAGACCTTCTCGAAAAAGAGCTACAGATGGCAGCCCCAAGACTCAAACGCTTCATCGAAAGCGCATTGGCGTTGGGGCAAAAAAAGTAGCAGGCTCTTTCCAAATTGTCGTCAGCCTGCTAGCGCGAAATGCGCACGTTGAGGCTGCGATTTTTATTCTATTCGACTCACCGGAAGGCCTGCGCCTTTCCGCTACGAAGTGATCGACATATCAACCCAAGCAAGGAGGCGAGGGGAATGAAGCGACAGACGATTCAGGCATCGAACGTGCTAGCGATTTTGGTTGTTTTTGGCTTCCTCGGCTGTGAACCAGTCGAGAATCCATCGGTCGCGCCCCAATCCAGTCCGTCTGGACGGATGGTTTCAGCCCGCACTCCATCCACCTCGATCGCCCCCAGTCGCCCACAACGCTTGCCAAATCGAACGCCGCAAACCATCCTCATCGCGAGCTTCAATATTCAAGCGTTCGGTGAGGAGAAAGTGAAAGACCCTTGGGTCATGGAGCGGATTGTGAGCGTGATCCAACTATTCGATATTGTTGCTATCCAGGAAGTGCGCGCGAAAGACCAGACTCTGATTCCGCGCCTACTAAGTCAAGTCAATGCGAGGGGCGCTCGATACGACTACCTGATCGGCCCACGACTTGGCAGAAGCGTCTCAAAAGAGCAATACGCTTACATCTTCGATACGACCAAGGTCGTAACCAGTCTAGACGCATCTTATACGATTGAGGACGGTGCGGATCTACTGCATCGCGAACCGCTGGTCGCTCGCTTTGTCACGCGAGTTCCACCCAACATTCGTCCGTTCACGTTCTCGCTGGTCAATATTCACACGGACCCGGACGAAGTGAAGCAGGAGTTGCCGGTGATGCATAGCGTTCTCAAGGGGATTCGAGAATTCGAATATCTTTCTGCGCGAGAAGATGATGTCATTTTGATGGGTGACTTGAATGCAAGCCCAAAGCAATTCGGAACGTTGGCACAGATGCCAGGCATCTATTGGACCGTCGATGATGAACCCACCAACACGATTCGAAAAAGCACCTATGACAACATTATTTTCGACCGAGGCTTGACCAACGAATACACCGGCAGGAGTGGAGTTCTGGACCTGTGCGACATGTTTGCGATCAAGACCGAAGAGGCGGTTCGAATCTCCGATCACTTACCGATCTGGGCCGAGTTCACGGTGATCGAGCAATCAACTGTTGAAAATTCTCAATTCGTGGGCCTAAACGGCCAAACCGAGCGTCGATGATTGGACAGATCAGCGAGGCATAGCCCAGGGAGTAGTCCGCAGTGCCAGGAAACGACAAATGTGTTAATTGTCGCTGAATGGCGGTGGAAAGTCCATTTTGGTTTTGGGTGGTGATGATTGGTTATGATCATCTTCCAAAAAGTCTTGGCCGCCACAGATTATCGGTACCATGTGCTCCATCAGAGTTAAGAATCGCGTTTTCACGTTCGGTTCCCCAAGCAACATCTGCTTGACGGGAACAGGCAGGTTTGCGGCGTAAGAAATTATGTCGGTAAGAATTCCTAGTGGCAACTGTTGCGTTAACAAATCGGAGAAAGTCTTCGAGTTTGCAGCATCTCGCGGGATCACCGAGCGAAATACATTGAGCAGCGCACCCCGGTGCTCATCGATCGATTTTTCGAAATCTTCTGGGACAAAATCTGGCATGATCTCGACCCGAGCCTGGCGAAAACTGGTTGTGACATCCAATTCCTCGACAATCTTGGCTCGCTGGAGGCCAGCAACAAGAATGTTGTGTTTCCCATCATCGGTGGGCGAATGCGAAATGATTCGTCCGATACAGACCGTGCTGGCTAGTTTCGGTTTGCCTTGATAATGGTTTTCCCATCCCGGAATCAACAACGCCATTGTGATCAAATGATCCGATTCAAGCGACTCCGTCAACAAGTCACAATAGCGCGGCTCGAAAATATGTAGCGCTTGGATGACGTGCGGAAACAATACAAGGTTAGGCAATGGAAACATTCGCACCAATCCGTTGAAGTCGTCTGGTATTCCAGCACTATCCCAATGTCCCATTCCACTATCCTATTGATTAATATTGTCGCCGATCTTGACCAACTATTATAACGGCGAGTCTACCCCACACGCTCCAGTCGAGGCCAGAGAGCCACAATGTTGGCGAATAAAATCAGCGCACCACCCAGGAAAAGCGGAAACGATAGTGTCTCGTTTGGATATCCGAAATTTTCCGCCAAAATCCCGAGAATTCCCGGTAAGAAAAGCGCCCAACTAGACGCAAAAACGGGCTCACTGCTGTAAATCACACTCGCTTGAACGGCACTGATATGGGGTTGATATTTGTTCATACCCAAGAAAGCGACCACGGAGCAAAACAGGGCCAGAAAAACAACCAATCCGAAAAAGATTGGGCTCAGGAACAGAAAATTCCAAATTTGCCATGTCCCTGCACTTTGGATTTGCGATCCTGGCAACGAAATCTTGTGCATGATCAAAAAGGTTAGGCCCGCAGCCACAGCCACCGCAAGAAACATTCCGGGTGTTATGGCCGCTGAATTCAATCGCCGTCCGTAATAGTCAACCAACAGTAGCTGGCCCGTGAATAAGACCGACCCAAGCGTCGTCAGCGTATCTCCCAATGTCCATTTGCTCATCCCGTCCGGAGAGATTCCAAACGTTTGGCTATCGAGCACGATTAGACCTGTGAGAACGGAAACCCCAATCAACGCGATGCAAACACCTAGGGCCACATTCCAAGAAGGAAGTTTGCGGAAGACCAACGCCGAAAAGAGGGGGGTGAAAACGGCGGTTAGACTCGTCAAGAAACCGCTGCGCGAAGCAGGGATGGTTGCCAATCCCATCACTTGCAAAACCAGTCCGAAATAGAACAATAGTCCGACGACGATGCCCGCTTGCCATTCTTCCCTGCTCGCGAGGCGAACAAGTTGTGGACAAAATAAACATACTATCGCCAACGCGATTAAAAATCTTAACCCAATCATTCCAGACGTGAAGGCAACATGGAGCGAGGTTGAAACGGCCATGCCTTCGAGGTCAAATCCGTGCTCCATCTGTTGATTCAAGGACTTGATAATTGGAAACGATAATCCCCACAGGGCGTTGACGCCCACCAAAGCAATAATCGCAATGATTTGTTCCGAGCTGAATCCAGATTTGGACGGATCTTTTGCGTCTGCAAGCATTCGATTTCGATTTCCATTTCTATTTCTACTTCCATGGCCTGTGGGTTCTCGTTAGGATTCATGCTGAATCGAGCAGCATTGTAATAGCTCGCGCGTTTCCGGAGGGATCGATGGACCCATTTGTCCACAGTGGCATCGGATTCCATCGCTTCCAGAGTGTCCTTTTCATCTTGACAGGCTGGAAACGCTTTATGCCAGTGGTATTTGACCTTCGCCCTAGCGAGAAGGTAACGATCCTCTGGGATAAACCCATAGGCATTCAAATCATGCCACTGGCTTTATGCGCTGGAAACCTATTCCACTTATTGATCGAACGATGCTGCGCGGATCAGAATTGGAATGAATGGCTTTTGCATGAGCGAACTGGTATGCTAAATGCATGCTAATAAAAGTGGACTTTGAGATCGCGTTTGAGTTTCCGGAACCGACGCCCATTGCGATGATGATGTATTTGCATCCCTCGCGCGATCCGACGGTGAGAAGTCCTGAACGGTTAACCCTTACACCCTCGGTTGCGGTTTCGCAATTTACGGACGGATTTGGAAATCGATGTGGGCGAGCATTTGTCCCCGCTGGCACGGTCGTTTTCCGCAACGAAGCAGTCGTGGACGATTGCGGGTTGCCCGACCTGCAAGTTTTCCATGCGAGGCAAACGCTTGTGCAGCAATTGCCCGACGCGGTCTTGGTCTACCTGCTTGCTAGTCGTTATTGCGAAGTGGACAGTGAAATGAAAGACATCGCATGGGCGCTGTTCAAATCGACGCAATCCGGTTGGCCGCGAGTTCAGGCCGTATCCGATTTTGTACACCAGCATATCCAGTTTGACTATATGCAGGCCCGCGCGACTCGGACAGCTCTCGATGTCTATCGCGAGCGAGTGGGTGTGTGCAGGGACTACACTCACTTAGCGATAACACTTTGTCGCTGCCTCAATATTCCGGCCAGGTATTGCACTGGTTATCTCGGCGATATTGGGGTTCCTCCGTCCGCAAGTCCAATGGACTTCAGCGCTTGGATGGAGGTGTACCTCGATGGTCAGTGGTATTCCTTCGACCCACGCAACAATGTCCCGCGAATTGGTCGCGTTCTCATGGCCCGCGGACGCGATGCAACAGACGTAGCCTTGACCACTACGTTTGGTATGAGCAAATTAAAGATATTTAATATCGGTACGATTGAATACCGAACGCCCAACGTTTAGGTATCCACGCCGGAAACACCTGGAGCGATCGGTGCTTTGTTTTCCTTGGTTTCTATTTTCTCGCGCCATGGTTTTTTCTCTTGGTAGCTCTTCAATTCGCTTTCCAATTGCTCCAATTGCTTGTCTTTGTTTTCCGTCGCAATCGTGACAGCCTTGGAAGACCACTCGATGGCTTTTTCGAAATCGCCGGTTTCCGCGTAGGCTGCGGCAAGGGTGCTGAGGATATGTGGTTTGGCGTAATCTGTCAGTTCGCATGCTTCGATCGCATAGTCTAGCGATCGTTTTCCGTCCCGCACATTATCCAATGGGCTTGTAGACAAAACCCAGGACAAATTGTTTAGGCTCCCCGAGCGATCCTCTTCATCCTTTGGAGCAAGTTCGATCGCTTTTTCAAAATCAGCGATGGCGTCGGCATGATCACCGAGAGTCAAACGCGTGTCTCCTCGAAATCGATAAGCAAGCCAGTTGTCTTCGTCAGCCTTGATCACTTGATCGAAGACTTTGATCGCTTGCGTTGGCCGATTATCTTGCGAATACAAGAGCCCAAGCTGGATCATCAGTCCAGTGTCTTTTTCCTTGGGTTGAGCTTTGATGATGAGTTGTAGGTCTTTAATTGCGTCGCCAAATCGTTTTTGATCGGCCGCGATGGCGGATCTTAAGTAAACAGTTTCAACTCGATTGTTGTCGAGTTCAAATGCCGCATCCACGTCCTTTCGTGCTCCGTCCAAATCCTTCGATTGTATTCGGAGCTTTGCCCTCATCAGCAAACCTTCTACATCGGATTCCGAGAGTTTCAATGCAAGGTCCATATCTTCCTTGGCAAGATCGGGCTCTTTGTTGACGGCGTATACTTTGGCTCTTGTCTTGAGTAGTTCGGACGACTTCGGGAGCAATTTGATTTTTTCTTTTAGCAAATCCAATGCGTCGTTGATGTGATCGCCATCTGCCATCAAGCCAGCGGTCGAACAAATAAGCATTTCGTTGTCTGGACTCGATTTCAGAACCGACGAAAAGAACTCGATTGCTTCATCGAATTTTTTGTCCTTCACGAGTTTGTTTTGAAGAACCGCTATGCTGGCAACATTGTTTGGGTTGAGCGTGATCGACTTTTTGAGGTCGGAAACTACGCCGTCAACGTCGTCCTCACTTGAACGTAGCCCCGCTCGCATCATCAGAAGTCGACTGAGCTTTCCCTTTGTTTCTGTGTCAGCTCGCTGCGATTCCGGGAGCAATTTTTCGATACCCACGTTCGCCAATTCCAAGGCTTCGTCGATCTCTTTCCGACTGGCATGTATTTCAATCTTCATCAGATACGCGTCAACCATCAGTGGGTTGTATTCGATCGCTCGTCCGAGGTCGTCGACCAATTCGTTCAAGAGTTTGCTTTGACGTGCCCGGGACATTTGTTTTGCGCCACTGAGCAACTTCACCGACTCTTCGGTTTTTTGAACGTAACAGGCAGCGATCATTTTCTTGGCTGCATCGGAGTCCGTTTCATCCAAACCTTTTTTTAGGGCCGATTCCGTGAGCGTGATAATTTCTTTGAGCGTTTCGATCGAATCGACGTTGAGACGCAATCTGCAAGCTTCTTCGAAATCCACGTCGCCATCAAATGATTTTGGGATGATCACTTGGCCGGGCTTGGGTGGAGTCGTCTGTTGTTCTTGGGCTTGGGCGTAGCTCGCAAAAACAAGCGACCCAGTCGCCAAGCACAAACCGCCAAACCATCGGCGACGGTTCGGTACCGACAGAGTGTTTGAGAAGAATTGTTTATTGGTATTGGATTCGGTCATTTCGAGGCCTTGATCATGAATTGGTAAAGGTAGGGTCGCTTGCCGTCGTGTCTATTGTAGCGTTTTGGACAGTACGAAAAGAAGTTCGATTCGGATGATTATTCCTCGGAAAAACTTGCTGGCACTCTGGCGAAAGAATCCGGCCAAGCGGCAGCAGTTCGGCCGAATACCTTCAGAATCGGTTTGATTTGGCGAGCCATTTCAAGTCGTTTGGCTTGTGCATTGAGGTAGGCAAAGGCGTTGCAGGTAGTCGCTTCGTCCCCATCAACCCACTCGGCGACGACTATTTTGCGGACGTATTCGTTGTAAGAATCGCGTGGGTCGTACCCTTCTATCAGGTCAAGCGTTTGGATGGTGGCATGCATATCTCCTGGTTCAAAGTGCCAAATTTCACCCAGAATCCAACCGGAACCTTGTGCTGCGGCGGGGTAAGGTCCCAAATCGAACAGATCAGCCTGAATGACGGCGGACCGAATTTGCAAGGGCTTTCGTGGCCAAAGACCGCCCCGGAGTTGCGATTTTTTCAGCGTCCCGTAAACAAAAAACGCTAGAGGATCTGTGTTGTTCATGAGACACCGCCCAATCGACCTCGCTGACAGTGGATTAAATACGATGCTTTTTGTTCTCGTCAGGGCTGCTCTCGGCAATAAGTACCCTTTCAATCTCGTCTGCTGACATCCCCAATTCAAGCATTTTCATTTTGAGGTCAGCGTCCATTCCTGCCTTTTTTGCTTTGAACCAGTACGTTAATCCTGTTGGAATTGCCGTACACAAGACAATTGCCGTAAAAATAATCGCCAAATCGTTGCGAAGAAAGCTATCCATGATACCCATGCCGATTCTCGTTCGTTCAATGGAACACGCCGCCGAATTCTTGCAGCAAATCCGGAGGCATTGCCGGCCAGTTAATTTACCGCATAGAATGAGTGGATTCGAACCGCTCGTGAGAATATTGGAAAGAAATGGACGTCAAGTATGGATGATCCCGAAGAAAAAATCTGGCTCAGCCAAATACCCAAGGCGGAAAGAACGCGTTTTCGCCCAAAAACGATCTCTTCGATCTTGGACCGATTGATTGTCGAACGCGGTTATTCCAATGAGCAATCGACACTTCTCCTTCAGGAACAATGGAAGATTGCGGTCGGAGATAAGTTCTCCTCCCAATCGCGAGTTGGCAAGATCAAACGAGGGGTTCTTCAAGTGCTTGTTTCGAACATGATCGTGATCTCGGAACTCGAATACGGCAAGCAGAAAGCTTTGAGACACCTTCAAGCGGCTTTGCCGGATTTCAAGCTCAAGGACATCCGATTCGTGTTGGCGAAATAGAAAGTTGATCTGCCTGCAAGGTTTTAATTTGTGCTATCAAGCGAGGCTTGTTTTTGAAGCGATTCCAATTGTTGGATGGCTTCCACGGGCGTCATCTTGGTGACATCGAGCGACTTCAGTTTTTCGATCACTGCGTTTTCTTGCCACTGAAAGAGCGTCATTTGGAAGTGATCCGAACGCTTCTTGGGCGGAGCAATTTTCGGGTGCCCTTCGCGGTTCAAATGATTGGCTTCGAGTTGACTCAAAATCTCTTTGGCTCGCTCGTTGACATCGCGAGGCACACCAGCCAGTCTCGCTACGTGGATCCCATAGCTTTTGTCCGCGCCTCCTTGAACGATGCGATGCAGGAACACCACATTGTCATCCCACTCCTTCACCGCAACGTTCCAGTTACGAACTCCAGGCAACGATTTTTGCAAATCGATGAGTTCATGATAGTGGGTCGCGAACATTGTTCTTGCATGATTGTGATTATGAAGGTGCTCAACAATCGCCCAAGCCAAACTCAAGCCATCGTACGTGCTGGTGCCTCGCCCTATTTCATCCAAGATTACAAGGGATCGCTCGGTTGCCGTGTTGAGAATACGGGCTGTTTCAACCATCTCAACCATGAAGGTACTCTGGCCACGCGACAACTCATCGCTTGCACCTACGCGAGCAAAAAGCCGATCTGCAATACCAATCGTGGCCTTGCGTGCCGGTACAAAACTGCCGATTTGAGCCAGCACAAGCAAGAGCGCTGACTGGCGAATGTAAGTACTCTTGCCCGCCATGTTTGGACCCGTGATCAGTAGAATACATCCGTGCTCCGAACCGATCATGGCATCGTTTGGAACGAAAGTCCCCTTGGCCAATGTGGCGTCCAGGACGGGATGCCTCCCCTCGTATATTTCTAAGATCGGTTCGTCCGTCATCGTCGGACGTACGTAGCTTTGTTTGACGGCAAGCTCAGCCAATGAAGCAAGTACGTCCAGTTCGGCGATGATGGCGGAGTTTGTTTGCAAGGCTTGCGTTTGTGTGTGAACGGCTTGCCGCAATTCCATGAACAATTCGTATTCCAGGGCCTTAGATTGATCGTCGGCCGTAAGAACCTTTTCTTCGTATTCCTTTAGTTCCGGTGTAATGTAACGCTCGGCGTTCTTGAGCGTCTGTTTGCGAATGTAGTTAAGAGGGACTCGATCGCGGTTGGTGTTGGTAATCTCCAAGTAGTAGCCAAAAACCGAGGTGAAACCAACTTTCAAACTTGGGATGCCGGTCGTTTGAATTTGTTCGGCTTGATAGCGAGCAATCCATTCTTTGCCACCCGTTGCAAGCTGCCTGAAATCGTCCAGTCGTTGATCGTACCCCTGCCTAATAAAGCCGCCATCGCGCGCCAACAAAGGGCAGTCGTCCTGCAATGCCACTTCGAGTTGTTCGCGGAGTGTCGAGCACAATTCGAGTCGCTGCTGTAACTGTGTCAGTCGAGCTGACGATCTTTCTTCTAGGATTGCCTTGATCTTGGGAATTTGAACCAACGATCGACCAACTTGCTTTAAGTCACGAGGGCTGGCACGCCCAGTTGCAACGCGGGCCAAAAGCCGTTCCAAATCATAGACTTCATCAAACATATCCCGAATCGTCGCGCGAAGCCGCGTGTCATGCACGAATTCATCGACAGCATCGAGGCGTAAGTCGATCTGATCTTTGGAAACCAAGGGCGACGCAAGCCATTGGGATAAACGGCGTGCCCCCATCGAGGTCACGGTCCGGTCGAGAACTTCTAACAAGGAGCCCTCGCGCGACGCAGTACGAATCGTTTGGTTCAATTCGAGCGATCGACGAGTGGCGGAATCGATCTCGAGCGATCGAACCAGGCGCGCGGACTGCAATGGATGAATGTGGTCGAGCGATGTTTTTTGGGTCTCTTGCAAATAGGCCATAGCGGCTCCCGCAGCGCTGATCGCCAATGTGTCTTGAACATGGGTGCTCGCGGATTCCTTGGAGTCCGCATGAGTGTCCCACCCCATCCCCGACAGGTCGAGGACACCGAAGTGTTCGTGAAGTACGCGCTGCGATTCTTCTATTCCGAACTGCCAAGCGGGTCGGCGAGTCAAAGACCAGCGTTCGATGTCGCTTTTGGAAAGTGTCGCATCATCGTCCCGAACGATCACCTCGGCTGGTTCAAGTCTTGCGATTTGATCCATGAGTTCTTGGGCTGTGTAGGCACCCGCTTCGAAACGGCCTGTTGAAAGTTCGACCCAGGCGAGGCCCAACCAAGTATTGCGATCCTGCCCCTTTTTTCCCGGATTTGGGTGATAAACCGCAAGCAACAGATTGCCAGATCGTGGGTCCAATAGGGCTTCGTCGGTCAGTGTTCCAGCAGTGACGATGCGTTGCACTTCGCGACGAACCAATCCTTTTGCGGTTGCTGGATCCTCGATTTGCTCGCAAACCGCAACGCGAAAGCCTTGCCGTACGAGTTTAGCCAAATAACCTTCGAGTTGATGGTAAGGGAAACCAGCCATTGGGGTGGGATTTTCACCTTTGTCGCGGCTTGTCAATGTCAGGCCTAGCGCGCGTGCAGCCGTCTTGGCGTCCTCGTGGAAAAGCTCATAAAAGTCCCCCATTCGGAAAAGCAAAATAGCATCCCCGCTGGCAGCCTTGGCCTCCTCATACTGTTTCATCATCGGTGAAAGATTCATGACCAGATGCTACCAAGTGGCCGCAAAGGAACCAATAGGCCAATATTTCTGTTGTTCGAGGAAAACAAAAGGTGACAACGGGTGTTTTCAGTACTAAACGCTTTGCAAAGCAGCTAAAATACGAAGCAGTCGGCGGTTGATTTATTCGTCCGCCTGGGCCTAGAATGACGCGCAGTTCTTCACTCCTCATTAATTTCGAAGAAACAACATGACCAAAAAAACCTCATTCTACGCATTCTTGTTTGGTTCCTTGTTGACGACGACCGCTTTCGCTCAGCCACCGGGTGGTTTTGGTGGTGGCCCTCCCGGCGGAATGTCGTTTGGCGGTGGTCCTCCTGGGATGTCGTTTGGAGGTGGACGAGGTGACCGGGGTGATCGAGGTGGCGGGGATCGAGGTGGCGATCGTGGAGGTGGGGGGTTTGACCCTTCCTCGTTCCTGACCCGTATGGATGCGAACGGAAACGGAATGCTTGATCCTGAGGAAGCCCAAGGGCCCGCTCGATTTATGCTCGATCGGATGGCCCGAGACAATCCGAATATCGACCTTACCAAGCCTATTCCAATGTCAACGCTCACGGAAGCATTTCAACGCATGCGAAGCGGTGGTTCTAGCAGTTCGGGCAGTCCGATGGGTGGTGGCGGAGACGATGACTTCATCATGACTCCTGAAAAGTCGAGCTTGGTTCCCGGCTTTTCGACGAAGGTTACGGTAATCCCGGTTCCCGGCTTCGGCGTCAGCGGCGAAGCCAAGAATGTTCCTGTGGAAGAATCGGATCTCCGCGAGGCCGAGTCGCGTCTGAGGAGTTACGATAAAAACAATGATAAAATGCTCGATGAAAGTGAGCTCAAGGAATGGCGTTCGTCGGACCCACCGCTCAGTTACGATCGCAATAAAGATGGCAAACTTTCACTTCAAGAGTTGGCAGTTCGATACGCGCGAAGACGAACAGCAAAACCCGACCCAGAGCAATTGAGAAAAGATCAAGCGAATGCGGGTAGAAAAAGAGACAAGAAGGATGGCGGCGAAGAGAAAAAGGAAAAGCCAAATCCATTCGAAAAAACCGCGAGTTATCGAATCACCGACAAAGATGGGAACCCGTTGCGGCCAGCCGGTCTGCCTGAGTGGTTTATCAGAAACGACGTCGATAATGATAATCAAGTGGCGATGAACGAGTTCAACAGAAAGTGGGATCAAGACACGATCGACGATTTCTTGCGATTTGATAGCAACCGCGACGGCCTCATCACCAGCAAGGAAGCCTTGGCTGCCGTCAAAAAAGGATTCATCCCTGGATCGTCGAGCAGTGCGGCTCCGGTTAGCGTCGCGGATGCTTCCTCGAGCACTGCGTCCCCTGTGATGGCGAAGCCTTCCGACGCGGGCGGCACCGGGGCCTCTTCCAAACCCACCGGCCCCCCAGCGAATGATGCAATGCGGAAATTCGCGGAGGGGAGGATGAAGAAGTCAGACACCGACAGGAATGGGACTCTTTCCCCAGACGAATTTAAAGAAGGTGACTTCGGTTCCGTGGATACCAACAAAGACGGTCGAGTCGACGTCGATGAATACATTGTTTACCGCAATAAACGATAGAACTTCGACCTGGTGTCACGGATCTGTGCAATCTAGTTACCAGGCTCTGCGGCTCTGCCTGGTAACTCAATGCAACGAGGCTCTGCCTCGCCGAAATGCATCGTTCGTTTGTGAACTCAGGAGGCAGGAGCTCCACACCAGTGCGTTCCCAGGCAGAGCCTGGGAACGAGCAGCAAAGGTAGCAGGCACGCTCCGCCGTGCCGTTCGCAATCAAGGTTTGCCAGGACTCTAGGTGGACGGCACATGGAATGTGCCTACTACTTTCTACCCCTTGATGTCATAGCACCAAACATCACCTTGATCGCGAATATAAAGCCGACCATTCGAAATGACGGGATGCGTCCAAGCCTTTGCGTTGCCGTGATCCGTTGTACCCGGTGGTGTACACTTACCTAACAATTTGTAGCCATCAGGCGATGCTTCGATCATCGCCAGCTCGTTTTTGATGCTGTGCAAATACAATCGACCGTCAGCGAAACAGATGGCGGAGGAACCGATCCCGCGATCTTGCCACTTGATGCTGCCGGTCAAATAATCGACGCAAGCCATCGTATCACCGATGGAACCAAAGAGATTGCCCTCGATCAAAACGCTTCCACCCATTCCTGCAGGGAGCGACTTTGCAAAGTAGAGCTCTTTCGGCTCGCCTTTGGTTCCTGTCACTTTGACTAGCCCACCACCGACGCGACTCGCTGCCGAGTAGATGTAGTTTCCGTTCACGATCGGCGTTGCAATATTGGCTTGAGCGTCCGATGTTTTCGTATACCGCCAGAGCAACTCGCCAGTGTCGGCCTTGAGCCCTACGATACCCTTGCCCAAGTAAAGGATGTACTGTTTCACTCCATCCACGTTGGCAATCACCGGCGATGCATAGCTAGCAGCATCGGCCTCGGACAACGGCGATTTCCAAACGAGAGCGCCGGTCGATTTTTGGAGAGCGACGACCGTTGCCGAAGCACCGCCTGGAGAGCAAATCAAGACGTCGCCATCAATCAACGGCGATTCGGTGTAAGCCCACATGCCCGGCACACCGCCGAAGTCATTCTTTAGGTTTTTCCCCCATGACTTTTGGCCCGACTTGATATCGAGGCACACCAGATCTCCATCGGAACCGAGAGCAAAAACAAAACCACCCGACACGGTGGGAGTAGCTCTTGTGCCTGGATACTGCGGTCCTTGATTGGTGCCTACTTTGCCGATGGGAGTTGACCAGAGTTTGTTTCCGTTGGAAGTTGAGATCGCTAGGACTTCTTCTTTTTCGTTTCCTTGATTAGAAATCACAAAGAGCTGTTCACCGACAATAGACGGAGTTGAGTAACCGCTGCCGATGTTTTTTGCTTGCCAAAGAAGTTTTGGACCGGCATCGGGCCATTTCGCCAAAAGACCTTTCTCGGCGGATTTGCCATCTCGCTGAGAACCTCGCCATTGAGACCAGTCTTCCGCCATCGCAGCAGAAGTCACCGTGGATAACGAAAGAAACGCTAAGGCAAGTTGTTTTCGAAGTGTCCAATTCACAGTCTAATCTCCGCGAAATATTGATTTTTCATTGGATGAGTCACGGTCGGAAGTATACCAGTTTGTTTGGCTGCCGTTCTAGAACAATTCGCCCAGCGCAAGTTCTATCGTCTTGTCCCCGATAGTCGTACGGACAGTTTCCTTCCACGAATAAATCCTTGGCGAATCAGGTGCACCATTCAGATAGCATTCCAGATGTTTTTCTTCGAGATTTAAGATCCAGTACTCTTCGACGCCAGCTGAGAGATAGATTTCCACTTTGGCACGATCCTTTTGCAAGGATGAATCGGCAACCTCGACAAGCAATCGACAGTCGCTACCAGATGGATGTCGATCACGAAAGTCAGTGATGCACCCGCGAACCACTGCCAAATCGGGCTCCGGTACACTGCGATGGGTCGTGATGGGAAGTTGACACTGACATATCCAACCCGCTGGTACATGATTCTGGAGCCAATTGGTCAAAAATCGGACTGCAAATCCATGAGCTGGGCCGTGATTCATTTTTTCTACGATCCATCCTTCCAGGAGCTCGACGCGATCATCCGGCGTTAGCACACCCAGCTCGCCCAACCGATGATACTGGGCGACCGTAAACTTACGGAGCGACAATGGAGGAGCAAATTCCGAATTCAGGTTGATTACCGAAGACATTAGAACCGACCGAAATGGGGTTGAGCCTTAGACAGGATCCAAGACTTGATCGTACCGTTTTTCATCCTACCACGCCATCGAATAACGGCCGAGACATTCAGTGTTTCGCACATGCGAGTCAAAAAGGCGCACTTCCGTGTCTCGCTTTCTCGCGTTTTTTAGGAGTTTAAATCGACGCTCGGGCGAATTGGAGCAATTGAAGCATTTTATTCTCGTTGGCATCCCGATTGCGTATCAGTCTCCCGTAGCGAGAAATTGTCGGCGCGATCCTTCGCAAAGGCAATTTGAAACACAGAGTTGAAACACAGAAAGGGAAAATTGGATGAATCGTACAATTGTTTCTGCGGCCATGGTTATTCCCGCTGCTTTGGTTGTTTCGCTTGCTTTTGGTGCGATGCAACAAAGCGGGAACCAACAAAAAGTCAAGGATGCGTCCAGTTTAGACCCATTCATGCAATTAAAACTCGTGCACTCCAAAGACATTTTGGAGGGACTTGCGACGGAAGATTTTGAGATGATCGCCAAGGGGGCGCAGTCGCTCACAGCGTTGAGCCTGGAGAGTAGCTGGAATGTCTACACCACCGAAAAATACCTACAGCAAAGCTCCGATTTTCGACAATCGCTGAAAATCATCAAGGAAGGTGCTCACGAGAAAAATATCGATCGAGCGGCTTTGGGTTATCTCAACATGACCGTTCAGTGTCTAGAGTGCCATCGCTACCTGAAAACGACGCAAGCGACCGACAAAAATCTCGTCAAATAGAGAGACGGCGGAGTCGCCGCATACCCTTGCCATTTTCGTCGGCATGTGAGATTCTTCTGAATCAACACGTGTTGACGAAACGCTTTTCATGATTGAGCAAGGAATCCAATGGATTCAAGACGGACCGACGGTACTGAATCCGCAGCCAAAAAAATGACATCCTTCAACGCATCGACGCCACCTGTGGCGAGTGCAGTTGCCACGACCGCCTGCGCCGTGCTTGGCGTGACGGGTGCCATTTTGCATCAAATGACGTTTTCGTCCGCTCAGCTTTGGTCGATTGCGGCGTGCATGGGTGCCTACGTGGCGGGCGGCTACGGGCCGACTTTGAATGCGTTTGTTTCTCTCTTGAACAAGAAACTGAACGTTGACTTGTTGATGGTGATCGCGGCTATCGGCGCAGCGATCATCGGCGACTGGATCGAAGGGGTCGTGTTGCTGTTCTTGTTTTCATTGAGTGGAACACTTGAAGCTTTCGCAATTTTTCGAACCAATCAATCGATCGAATCGCTGGTGCAGCTTCGTCCTCGTGAAGCGTGGCTGGTGCTAGGTGGGAACAGAGAAGACAAGCGAATCCCGGTTGAGTCGCTTCAGATCGATGACGTGATCCGGATCCGGTCCGGAGAGCGTTTTTCGGTGGACGGTGTTGTCACGGAAGGAGAGACATGGGTGGACGAAGCCACGTTGACAGGCGAAAGTGAACTTATTCATAAGCAGGTCGGCGATCAGGTGTTTTCCGGAACGATCAATGGGCCGGGAAGCGTACTTGTTCGAATGACCAAAGCCGTCAACGATACGACCTTGGAACGAATTGTTCACATGGTACAGGAGGCTCAATCGCAGAAAACTCCTGCCCAGCGATTGGTCGAATCTTGGCAGCAACCCTATGTCATCGGAGTTCTAACGGCCGCAAGTTTGGTTTTTTTTGGTGCCCGTATCATCCATACTTCGAGCTGGTACGACGCTTTCTATCACTCGATGGTATTGCTCGTGGCGGCATCCCCTTGCGCGGTCGTCGTGGGAGCGCCGGCTGTTTTGCTTTCCGCCATTGCCCGAGCCGGCCGACAGGGTGTGCTTTTTAAGGGTGGCGTGCATCTCGAATCTTTGGGAACGGTCGACACCATCGCGTTTGACAAAACTGGGACCGTAACCTTAGGTAAGCCAAGTGTCACAGAAATTTGGACTCCGGCGGGAATCGATCAATCGAAATTGCTTGGTTTGGCGGCAACGGTAGAACATAAAAGCGAACATCCCCTCGGAATCCCTGTGATCGCAGAAGCTCGCTCTCGTCAAATAGCCATTTCCGAGGAGCCCATCGACGACTTTCATAGTCACACAGGCTTAGGCATTCACGCTCGTGTCGGTGGAACATGGGTCGGAGTGGGCCGCGAAGGGCTTTTCGCATCGCATGAGATCGGTATCCCACAATCGATCGTTGAGCAATCGCAGCGCATCCGCGAACGGGGCGAAACATCGCTCATGGTGATCACCGATGACCCCTTGCTGTTCGGTGTTATTGCAGTAGCGGATCAACTTCGGCCTGAAGCGACTGCGACCATGGTGACACTTAAGAAACTTGGTATCAAAACTCTTGTTATGCTAACCGGAGATCATGAACGGGTCGCAAAATCCATAGCCCAAACACTGTGTATTGACGAGGTGCGAGCAGGCCTTTTGCCGGATCAAAAGGTGATCGAGCTTACTCGGCTTGAGGATCGGGGTTCAAATGTCGCGATGGTAGGCGATGGAGTCAACGATGCACCTGCACTTGCCGCTGCTGGAGTTGGAATTGCGATGGGTGGTGCTGGTACGGATGTCGCACTGGAAGTTGCGGACGTAGTTCTCATGCGCGACGGATTGAGAGCATTGCCTTTTGCAGTTTGGATCAGTCGCCTCGCACGCAAACGTGTCAGGCAGAATATGATCTTCGCTTTTGCCATGATCGCCATTCTCGTCATTTCAACGTTTTTTAGTCTCCCTTTGTGGCTTGGCGTGCTCGGTCACGAGGGGAGCACAGTCCTAGTTGTGTTTAATGGCCTTAGGATTCTTTGGATGAAAACGCCGGATTTTGCCAAGATCGGACGTGAATGAGCCCAACCCTCATGATGGGCTATGTGCCTTTTTGTGGCTAGCCCTAAATGACCAAAGCCTTTTGAAGCTCGGGCGCGCTTTTGCGATCCAGGCAAGCGCCGATTTGACGGACTGCTTGCCTCAATCGCGATTCGTTTTCGACCAACGACATTCGCAAGTAGCCTTCGCCTACTGGACCAAAGCCAGCACCAGGGCTGACAGCCACGTTGCCGTGCTCCAGCAAATGCATGGCAAAGTCGACCGAGTTCATTTGCGATGCCCAAGGCTCGGGGATCTTGGCCCAGACGAACATGCCCGCTTTCGGAATGGTCGCCGTCCAGCCCAATCGGCGAAGCCCTTCGATTAGGACATCGCGGCGTCCTTGATAGATGATCGACTGTTTTTCGACGGTGGCTTCGGTGTCCCGCAACGCAACAATCGCCGCGATTTGGATCGCTTGGAACATGCCGTAATCATAGTAGCCCTTGATCGTCGCAAGCCCTTTGATCATGTCGGCATTCCCCGAACAGAATCCGACACGCCAGCCTGCCATGTTGTAGCCCTTGCTCATCGTTGTGAACTCTACTCCCACATCTTTTGCCCCAGGAGCGGATAGAAACGAAGGGGGGACATACCCGTCGTATGCGACATCCGCGTACGCAAAATCGCTGATTACCATCAATCCATAACGTTTGGCAAGCTTGACCACGTCGACAAAAAACTCGGGTTCGACGGTCACCGAGGAAGGGTTATGTGGATAATTAATGATAAGAAGCTTTGGGCGAGGATAAAAATGCTCGCAGGTATAAGCGATGTTGGACAGATACTTTTCCGTATTGGAAACATCCAATGCCACCACATTTCCAGAAGCGAGCACGACCGCAAACATGTGGGCAGGAAAGTACGGCGCTGGAATAATCGCCGTATCGCCTGCACCCATGAGGGCCAAACACATGTGCGAAAATCCCTCTTTCGATCCCAAGCATACGATGGTTTCGGTTTCTGGATCCAAACGAACGCCATACTTGCGAAGGTACTTACTGGTTAGCTCGCGGCGAAGATTGAGGATACCATTGGCTTTGGAATAACCATGGTTACCGAGGTCACTGGCCGCTTCGGAAAGCTTCGCTATGACTTGTGGATCCGGTGGGTCGGATGGATTTCCCATCCCCATGTCGATGACGTCCTGACCGGCTCGTCTTTTTTGGTAGAGCAAGGCATTGATTCGCCCAAAAAGATAGGGAGGAAGGCGGTGGACACGAGGAGCCCACTCCACTTTGAAATTGCTATTGGTCATAAGGATTGCACAGATTCAACGCAAACGTGTTTTTCACTGAGCCAAGTTCGGCTCGCACCATAGATAGGATACGGGAGTAATGGGTTCGAATAAAGGACACTTCTCCCTGATCGCACGCATCGACGAGGTGGTAGCGTGCCAAGGCCATGGGTGACACAAACTATTTTGTTGAGTAAATAAACAAACACCCGGGTTTTTTCGCGATTGGGCAGTGCAAAGAAAACGCTTACTTTATTTTTGATATTCTAAGCGAAGGGTGGGAGGTGTATGGATGCTGTTGTTGCTGCCTGCAAAACCAAACACAAGCGACATAGAAGCTACCGATTGAGTCTCGCACACCAGGATCATCGTAACAATTCGATTGGTATCTTTCTTCAAGTAGTTCAAAAGTTCGTCGCTTTGAATGGAAAACGTTCCATCCTGAACCCCTTGAGGGATGATGAACTTCCCAAGCAATTGGGCCGAATTCAAATCGACCGAACCGCCCGATTCAGAACTTGCTGGAGCATTGCCCCAAACGGAATCCGCTTGCACGCTATCCAACAAGTCATCATGAACGCCATAGATGGCAATTTTCGAGTCGATCGTCATCGACGCAAATCCCAAACCTGAAGGGATCGCGTTTAAAGTCAACGAGGCATTCGACAGTTGGTCGCTGGGTAGTCCTGACAAATCAAACCTCATATAGGCTTTTCGATCGTAGATTCGACATTCCTGTTTCGACCATTTTACAAGCAAAATTGGCATGCCATATTGGGACTCGGATCCAGGTCGCGATTCATTGCGTTGGACCCAATAATCTGCTCCTTTCCCGACGGATGTCGGAAGATAGATAACATTGGCTTCGTTGGGGTGGATCGGCGCTCTCTCAGACGTTCCTTGCTCAACATCAAACGAATCTGAAATGGCGCCTCGCGTCATTCGAACACCTCTTTGTCCCAATACGGTTTTTTCGACGCCCGTCGTTCGATCCTCAACATCAACCCGCCCCTCCAAAACTTGCATATTGGATTCGCCATCTGGTTGGACGCTCACACAGAAACTGGTTCCTTGATCGGTTAAGATGGCATTAGGGGTTTCTATGACGAACCCACGAAAATGATTGCGAACGGTTGCAAGCAGTTTACCGGAGTTCAATCGACATCTTTTTCGATTAATGATTTCAAGATCCGCAGGTCCTTCAAGCTCGATAACCGCGCCCACGTCGAACCGCATTGTGACCAATCCTGCCGCCAGTTTCAAATGCCCACTGCCAATTTTCGAACCTGAATTAGTCGGTATCGAGGCTGAAATCCAACGTGTACCTGATATGGATTCGAGGCTTGCGAAGTTTTGCCTCTCAGATAGAGCCTTCCACAACAAAAAGAAAACGGTCATACCCATCAACATGGTTACCGCGATTGCGACGAGATAATTTTGGGTAAAGCGCAAATGCCTAAACGGTCCCTGATCTGTCGCTTGTTCGTTATCAGACCTCATGTTTAGCGATGGCGACGAGGAATCCGCTATGTAACTAAGTGAAGCGTTTAGCAAACTCATGTCAACCAACTGACGCATCAACTCTGGCGATGAACTCGCCAATTGTTCCATGCGTCGCGTTTCCTCCTCCGTCGCGCGACCGTCAATCCAAGCGTCAGCTAGCTCCTGAAACTCTTGCCTGCGGGCTGCGTCGTTCATCCCCTACGCCTCTTTTTCTATGGTTAACTTGATGCACTCCGAAAGGCTACATCGCACTCTGCTTAGCAGTCGATAAATGGCATCCGGCCCCCTCTTCATGCGGACCGCAATCTCATCAATTGCATTTCCGAAGTTGTATCGGTATCGAATCAATTCCCGATGGCGGTCTGGCAAACGTTCCAAACATTTCTCCAAAGCGCCCAATCGACGATCGAAGCTGCTTGTTTGCGAATCGAGTTCAGCAGCCAACGCGGCTAGAAACGAATCTGAGAACACAAGCCGATCACGCTGTTGCTTTTTCCGCCAAGCCCGCATCTGATTGAAGGCTACTCGGCAAGACCAAGCAGCAAAGTTACTGTTGGGCTCAAACGAATCGAATTCTCGCCACAGCACTAAATTAGTCTCTTGCTGCACGTCCTCTACTGCCGCCCGATCGCGCATCATGCTCATCAAATAAACGAAAATTCGATGTTGGTTTTCCCCGAGCAACTGCACGAACTCCTCGATTCGGCACTCTTTCTTAGAACCCGTGGGGTCAGTCATTGGATCTTTTTTCTGACAATGGTGCAAATTGTTTCGCCGACGGTAACAACAGTCCCTATGAGCAAAAAGCTACCGCGATCCCAAACGCCCTGCGAATTGGTTCGAAAGAGCCGAAGTTTGATTTTTTGGACATCCAGATGGACGATCTTCCAAATTTATCATAAAATTTTGTCCAATTCTCTCCTTTAAAGCTCTTTAGTGCGACAAGTCGAACCATTGAAGGACTGATGTTTGGTTTTTAGGGGATTCATTGATTCCGTTAGGGAGCACTGGTGATGAGAAAAAGGCGTGGTTTTACGTTGGTCGAATTATTGGTGGTGATTGCCATCATTGGGATTTTGGTTGGGCTTTTATTGCCTGCGGTTCAAGCCGCTCGCGAGGCAGCTCGTCGAATGCAGTGCTCTAACAACGTCAAGCAGATAGCGCTGGCTTGCCACAATTACGAGGGTGCTTTTCGGAGTTTTGCAGCGGGCGGAATTGTCAGCTACACCCCGGCAGCGCTCGCAAACTTAAACGACTCCAATTTTTGTAGGACCGGCTTGGATCGAACGCAGGCCCCTTGGACAGTACTCATCTTGCCGTTTTTAGAGGACACAAATTTATACAACCGGTTCGACTTCAATAAGAGATTTACCGGATCGTCCAATATTCCAGGCGACGCTCCAAACGCAGTTTTGTTCGGATTAAACAATGCTAAATTCCAGTGCCCATCCGACCCTAATTCGCAATCGACGATTAACAATAGCAATTTTCTGGGTGTTCAAGGGGGTGGTCCACCGACCGGCGTGGGTGGACCACCTTGCTCCACACAATTGGCTCAACGTGTGTTCTTCAAGAGTGGTGTGATCTACGCCAACTCGAAAACTCGCATGGGTGAAATTACCGACGGCACGACAAACGTTTTTCTTATCGGCGAAAGTCGATATATGCCGACTCCAAATATTCGCCCAGACGGTTTCCACGCAGGCTGGGCATCTTCGTTGAAAGCAGATAACGCCTTCGCCGTCCCGCTAACGTTTGCAGCCGCAGTCTTGCAAATCAATGCGCAAAGAGAATGCGGAATCGGCATCGCAGATTGCTTCAATTTTGTGAGCCGAATTTTCGGTAGCAGGCATACCGGTGGATGCCATTTTGGGCTTTGCGATGGTTCCGTACAATTTGTGAACCAGAGCATCGACATTACAACGTATAGGCAAATGGCGAATCGCAACGATGGATTGCCTGTCGGCGGTTCACTTGAATAGTGCTCGGTAGGTTGAGCACAAGTTCGCGATCGAGGCAATTTGCACTCGATCGATTGGTCTCTAAATTGTCGATCCATTGGAACTCCCATGGCTCTACACAATCTCTGTACTGAAGTCTTTAAACACTCTACGAAGCTTTATGCATGAACAGAATTTCAAATCGAATGGCACTGGCAGCTGCGTTGTTATCCTTGTTTGCCGTCGTTGTAGCTCAAGTAGGATGTGGCGGACGGGATGGACCAGAACGTTATTCACTCAGTGGTTCAATCACTATGTCGGATGGGAAGCCAGTACCTGCTGGCGAAATCAACTTTGAGCCGGACCACTTGGCCGGTAACTCCGGTCCTGGTTCGATGGTGCAGATCAAGCAAGGCAAATACTCATTGTCAGCGGACCAAGGAATCGTAGGTGGCAAGTACATCGTTACGATTTCGCCATTTGACGGAGTCGCTTTTGGCGAATCGATTCAAGGCAAGCCGTTAAGCAAAGCTCAGCATGTTGAGAAAATCGATTTGCCATCCAAGAACTCGACCCACGATTTCAAAGTTACTACCAAATGATGTGGTCGAAAGAAAAATTCAGGGGCGGGGGCCTAATGACTTTGTTCAGCAGAAAAGTTGGCCATTGCGCCATTTCGATTTTGTTGATCTCTCTCGCTGTCTTGGATGAAGCTAAACTTTTCGGACAATCGTCTGCAAACATCGATGTTGATAAGCAAAACCAATTTGAAAAATGGGTTCGTCCAACGCTGACTCAGTATTGTTTGCCTTGTCATTCGAGTGAGACCGAGTCGAATGGAGGCTTGGTGTTGGATTCTCGCTATGGTTGGGAGAAAGGTGGTGATTCGGGTCGAGCGATCGTGCCGGGCAGTTCCGAAGCGAGTTTGTTGATCAAGGCAATTCGATTTGACCATCCAAAACTGCAAATGCCACCCGATAAGAAGCTGCCCTCGGAACTGGTCGCGATCATGGAAGCTTGGGTTAACGACGGTGCTTTTGATCCTCGCGAAAATCGGGAGCCGATGGCTCAGACGGCCAGCAACTTGCAGCAGATCTCCGTCCAAGAGTATTGGTCGTACCAACGTTTGCGAACTGCGAATTTCACTTGCGCATCCATCGATGGATTTGTCAATCAAAAGTTGGACGAAATGGAGATACTCGCTGCGCCGCTTGCCCAGCGTCGCGACCAGGTACGAAAGCTCTATCTCGATTTGACTGGGTTGCCGCCAAGCCCAGAAACAATTCGAGCGATGTTGTCTTCTTCCGATTTCGAAAGCGACTACCACGAATTAGTCCAAAGGCTTCTTGCAACACCTCAATATGGAGAATCGATTGCTCGACGTTGGATGGACGTTGTTCGCTATGCAGAATCAGTAACTCTCCGTGGTCTCGTTTTCAAAGAAGCATGGCGTTATCGAGATTATGTGATCACGGCATATAACCAGGATCGATCCTTTGATCAGATGATTTGTGAACAAATCGCCGGTGACCTCCTGAAAAGTAACGATCCAAATGATCGCTATCTGCAGTTGGTCGCAACGACCTTTATGGCAATGGGGGATACGAATTTTGAAAAACAAGACAAGCAACAATTGGAGATGGACTACGTCGATGAACAATTAGATGTCATTGGCCAAGCATTTTTGGGACAAACCATCGGTTGCGCTCGTTGCCACGACCACAAGTTTGATCCTATTCCGACACGCGATTACTACGCGATGGCAGGGATTCTCAAATCGGCTGTCGCGCTGCGGCATGCAAATGTGTCCAATTGGATCGATCTGCCGCTGCCACTCAGTTTGGAGGAAGAGAAACGATTTGTTGAATTGGAAACGCAATTGCAAACTCTGACAAAGGAATTAGCCACCAAGAAAAAACAATTGGCCGCCAAACCAAAAAAAGAGGGCGAAAGCGATGGGCCCGATTTAGCAAAGGAAAACGATTTGAAGCAATTGGCTGACGTAGTCAAACAAATGGAGTCAAATCAAAAAAAGCTACAAGCGCAGGTCGACCTGAGACCCAGGTATTTGACCATTGTTGAAGAATCCCCACCGAAAGACATCCCGGTACATATTCGCGGAGACGTTCACAACGTAAGTGAAGTGGTCCCTCGCGGCTTCCTATCTGCCCTCACGAACGATCAAAAAACGGCAATACCAACTGGAGCAAGTGGACGATTAGAAATGTCCAAATGGATTTCGGCACCGGATAATCCGTTGACAGCGCGGGTTTATGCCAACCGAGTCTGGTCATGGATGATGGGCCAAGGTTTGGTCGAATCGGTGAATAACTTTGGCACCACAGGAACAACCCCATCCAACCCAGACTTGTTGGATTGGCTTGCGACGGAACTCATTCGTAGTGGCTGGTCGACTAAACATCTCATTCGATTGATAGTCCATTCGGACGCTTATCGCAGAAAAGTGGTCCCCGCAGACGACCGCGTTTTGCAGATTGATCCAGACAATCGATTCTACTGGCGCGGGCATCAACGACGATTGACGGCCGAGGAGCTTCGCGACGCCATGTTGCAAGCTAGTGGTGAACTCGATTTGGCCATGGGTGGGTCACTTATAGTTGAGACCAAGTCCGATGTGAACTACAAACATTCATCGCAAAGACGCAGCGTTTACCATCCGCTCTTCCGGAATTCTTTGCCCGAACTCTTGGGTTCATTTGATTTCCCCAGTACAGGAATGTCAGTTGGGCAACGTTCTCGCAGCACAGTCTCCACACAAGCCCTCGTGTTGATGAATAGTGATTGGGTTAGAGCGAGAGCCAAAGCGATGGCTTCAAGATTACGATCGGAAAGCGAAACTCAAGATCCGACTATCTGGATCGAACGAGCATTTCAACTCTGTTTCCAACGACCTCCGAACCTCGTTGAATTAGAGACGTGCCTAGAGTTTTTCCAATCCAACCTCGACTCTACCAACCCACATTCGCTGGAGAAATTGACGCACTCGTTATTTGCGTCCATCGATTTCAGATACCTCGAATAGGCATTTCCCATGTTTGACAATTTAATGAGTCGACGCCTCATCTTGCGTCAATCGGCGTGTGGCTTTGGAGCCGTGGCTGCAAACGCGCTCTTGGGCAGCACGTTTGCTGTACCCGCAGCGAACGGAGGATTGATCGGGACTCATCATGCTCCCAAAGCCAAACGAATCATTTTTCTTTTTATGTTCGGGGGCGTGAGCCAGGTCGATTCCTTCGATTACAAACCGGCACTTAACAAACGGCACGGCGAACTGCTAAGCTTCAATGATGCTCGTCAACTTGCAAAAACCGGGAAAGCAACCGAGCAAAAACTGTTAGCTTCACCTTGGAAGTTCAAACAATACGGTCAATCGGGCCATTGGGCGTCCGAATTGTTTCCAGGTACGGCAGAGCATATTGACGACCTTTGCCTACTGCATGGCATGCATACCGAAGGTGTGGCACATGGGCCTGCCACGCTTTTTTTGCATTCTGGTTCCACCAATATGACTCGACCTTCCATGGGCTCTTGGGTGAACTACGCATTGGGATCGGAAAACGAAAATCTACCTGGGTTTGTTTCGATCACCCCTAAAGCTCCAGGCGGATCTCGCAACTACGGTGCTGCTTTCTTGCCACCGAAATTCCAAGGTACACGACTGGTGTCCACCAGCGCAGAACAATTTTCTATCGAAAACCTCACTCGCGATGACCTACCGATATCGGAAGTTGCAAAACAAGTTGACGTGCTAACACGCCTCAATCGAATCCAACTAGAGCGACGTTCGACCTATGATTCCGAATTGGAGGCAGCCCTCGAGTCTTACGAACTAGCATGGAAAATGCAGCGCATGGCACCGGAGATTCTCGATCTCTCAACGGAAACGAAAGCAACTCTCAACATGTATGGTATCGACGATCCCGTCACCAAGGACTACGGTCAAAAGTGCTTGCTAGCCAGAAGATTATGCGAGTCAGGCGTTCGCTTCATCGAGGTGAATTACGGGAGTGATTCCGGGAACTGGGATCAGCATTCGGATCTACCCAAACATGCCGACCATGCAAAAGCCGTCGATCGACCGATTGCAGGCTTATTAACGGATTTAAAACAACGAGGACTGCTTGACGATACGATCGTTTGGTGGGGAGGCGAATTTGGAAGAACACCGTACTCCGAGGGAAAAGGAACGGGACGCGACCACAATCCAGGAGGTTTTACCGTATGGCTTGCAGGCGGAGGTATTAAATCAGGTTTTGCATATGGCAAGACGGACGAATTAGGATTTGCTGGAATCGAGGAGCGAGTGCATATGCACGACTTGCATGCAACTCTATTGCACCAACTCGGACTAGATCACAAGCGACTAACCTACAAGCACGCAGGCCGAGACTTCCGGCTAACAGACGTTCATGGCCGCGTTGTTCAAAACATCATCGCTTAGTAGTACTATGGACGCGGCCCGAACCGGGATCTGGGGAGTTGAACGCAGTTGAAAGGCCGCCTGAATCATGGGAATCACAATTCACTATCGCGGAAAGATGGATGACGTTCGCCAAGTCGAATCTCTGGAAGATCGTGTCCTTGATTTCGTCTATTCGATGGGTGGCCGTGCAACAATCTGGCGATCCTTTGATGATCACGATTCGTCGCGAGTTGTACGTGGCTTGATGATCGAGTTGGCACCGGGGCATGACACGTTCAGTTTGTTGATTTCACCCGAAGGAGACCTGACGCCACTGTTTCAAATCGAGGAGGCGGAGAAAGCACCATTCGACGAACCGCCTTATTGCTTTGTTAAAACGCAATTCGGATCGCTGGAGGGTCACATTGCCATTGTTCATTTGCTCGACGCAATCCAACAACGGTACTGTTCCAACTTAAAAGTGACCGATGAAGGCGAATACTAAGAGAAACGCGACATTCAGCAACTTGCTCAAAAGATGCAATTCCTACGAACCGCAATCCGTTCGCTGGGCGAAGGCCTGCAAGAATACGGACTGAACGAAGAGGCAGCTGAAGACCCGAATATTCTGGCCACTCGCATCGAACGCATCGCGGCACTGGTCCACAAAAAACTATGGACGGATCAGGAGAAGGCGTCCGTTGTTATTGAGAACACCGCCGACGTCAACTGGAACGAACCAACATTGGAAGATGAAGTCCATGTGATGGAAAGGCTGGAGCGTCAGAATCAATTGCGTGGCGAACGCATGACTCGGCGAATTGCCGAATGCACCGCAGACGGAATGTCAGCCAAAGAAGCATTCGAGTTGTCGATGCAAGAAGAAGGTTTGCCAATCCCTGAGCAAAACAACACCAGCGAAATGGAACCCACTGAACCGTGGTTGCACAGTCTACCATGTCATCCCTTTGATACGGCCAACGAACCTTCCGATTGCAAAAACAACGCAACGGTCGAGCAAGCCCAATCACTTCTGATGGCCGCGATCGAACTTGCCAACGACGACTCGAAAAAATCTTCATTTGCAATGGTACTCACGAGAGCCTGCATGGACATCATGGGAGGTCTTGTCCAGGCCACTTGCTTCGATTTGGACGACGTCGCTAGCAGAGCCCTCGCGATCACGCAACTCAAACGCGCCCTCACTGGCCACGCCTACGCTCGAGGAGCCGTTTTCGGTCTTCGCGCCGAACAAGCGATTACTCAAGTGCAATCAACCGAACTCCACGCACGGCTCAAAGCGCTACTAGCCAAGATTCATGAGCTTGCCGAAAGCGCGTGGTCATCGAACGACTGAATTCAGCGGAATATCGCAACAAGGATTTAAGTTCGATAGCCCCGAATGGCCCTCGCTTGAATCTTGATCGCCAACCCTGGCAAGACGATTAACATCTACAAATCGATCCAACAGAAAGTGGCCGAAGGGTTGAGCAGTCTGTGGATAGGCGAGTTCTCGCGCAAAGGCACGGAGGCACCGCAAACAGAAACCAAGGGTGCTTGGGGACCATTTATTCTTTGGCGGATAGATCTTCTGGAGAACGATTCAAAATCCAAAATTTTTGGCGACTGCCGACAATAAATCACGCATCGGGCCCGTCAAGCTAGCGGTTATGATTAGCAGCACTCCGCCCAACAGTGGGTCGCTATAAATCGACCCAAAAGGGCCTCTGTCCAAGCGTTTGATCGAATCAATCTGCCCCGAGACTTTTTGAATGCAGTCGTTAAAACGCTTGCTCCTATCCTCGGACGTTTGCAATTGACTTTTCGGAGTATCTGTTGATTCTGGAACAGCCTCGGATTCCAGGGCTTGCCGACAACCGTAATCTTTTATCAGTTCACTATGTAATTCTCCAAAAAGGTCGCATGCTTCGGCGCGCAGCTTGCGTGCTTCTGACCGCAGGATGAACGCGGCGATCAGAGACAAGAACAACGGCGTCATCAGAGCGGCATACCAAATTTTCGGTATTCCCCAAGAATCGAGAAATGGTAGGCGGGCTATTGCTAAAACTACGGTCAACGCCGCAGGCGCAATAAGTGCAAGGCTAGCTAGCTCTCCCTGTTTCATCTTTTCGACTAGAGTTCCAAAATAGCCAGCGGATAACTTCAGCAATTCCTCGGCGCGTTCTACGATAGGCTTCGATCTTTCGACGTTGCGGTTTTGCGGCTCCCAGGTTCTTTTCAAGTCTTTGATTTCATCTGAGATTTGTTTCCTTGCACGCAGAATATAGATCGTTGACAATGAGGCAAGCAGGAACAGCAAACCGGCCGCGCTCAGCAACGCGAACAATGCGGCCTGACGAGAAATAAGACCTCGAGCAGGAGGCGCGTCGAACCAAGCCGATCCAAAGAGAATCATAATCAGGATCAGCAGCAGTATCGCAATGCCAACCCCTCGCCGGAAATCGTCCGCCTGCATGTATCTTGCGTACCGAAGCGTGATAACGGCACTGCTTACGGCGACGAGGTGAAAAAGAAGAACGGACGGCCAAACGCTGATTCCCTCAAACCAAGATAACCGCTCACCATCCATCGAAACATCGCTATACCATGCAATGCCAAAAAGTGTCGCGCTGCTGACCAAGACCATCAGGAACACAACAGCAGTCAAGAAATCTAGTTTCTTTTCTTTGTCCTTGCTCGTAGTTTTCGCAGTTTTCTCTTCTTCTGGCTGGTCCTCTGTTGCCGAAGTGTTCGCTCCTCTTGACTCGTTACCCGCTTCCACAGGCGTCGTACCGATGGTAGGTTCCTGCGGGTCCTTTGTTGATGAATCTGGTCGTGTAAGCTGAATCCATCCTTTTCGGACAGCAGTAAAAGGCTCCTGAGCATTGACAAGCATCTTGGGTGCCCTTTCGAGCATGTTGGAAACACCACCAGAATAGGGTCTCATCAAGTACAAAACGAGAATGCAAATGAACATCAAGCCTGCTAGCCAGAAAAAAACAGCTTCATCGTCAAAGTATCCAGGCGGAGTAAGCCTATGCCGGGTGAATCCGCTGGGCAAACGCTCAGACTTTAACTGAAACGCACCCGTCGACGCAATTTCAAAGAGTAGAGGCTTAATTAACTCATTCGAATTCGCTCTGTCAGATCGCCCGCAAATATCATAATAATCTTGGTTTGTCTTAGGATCTTTGAACTCGGACGATCCAGAAATCGAGTCATTTTTCTCAAAACTGAGCAATGCGATTAGTGCCGAAAGAAAGATCGAAGTCTGGTATCCGTCGCGAAAGCTCGGCATATATTGCCCGTCTTCGGGAATCAGATTGCTCGTGCAACTCAGTCCGTAGTGGCTCGCGACGATGAGATTTCGGCAATCAGGATAATACTTGCGTTCTGCGTAACGCGCATCTAACTCCGTAGTAAAAAATGCAGCAGTAGGAAAGGTTCGCCTCGCCGAGCGAAAAACAGTGTACTTATCACTCCATTCGCTCCCGAACACACCGACGGCAATCACTTTTTCATTATCTACATCTCGCAAGTCAGCGAACGTCCGGTCAAAATAATCTGACACATCATTTTTTGATACATCCTTTACCGTATCTTGCGACAGAAAGATACCTTTAAAGTAGGGGATGATGCGTAGTTTGTCTGGCCCTAAAATTCCGTTCGCGAATTCCGTTCTCAATGCGTTAATGTAGGCTTGTGACTGTTGTTCAACAAACAAGATTGTGATGCCGTTTGCAGAATTGCCATGCCCCCGAATTTCAAGTTCATTTTTTAGCAGATCGATCAATAACACATCCTCGCCAATGGTATGCACTAACAGCAGCTTTGCATCTTTTCCAAACTCCAAATATTTTTGGCTAGTTTTCAACCCTATGGAAACGTTGGGTGCTGTGCAAACACTGTTGAAGATCTTGGTTCCCATTTCCCAAGCTTCAAAAAAGTTGACGATGGGGGCGATTAGGTCGTCAGTCGCGGTGGCTGCTGTTGCATCGTTGCCACTCGCAGCAGCGTCTTTTGATTCGGTGACCATGTTCTGCAAATAGTTCGACGAATTCGGTCCACATATCGCAACGCCTCCCTTCTTCTTAAACTTAGTCAGCAAACAATTACTTGGGGACGCGAAAATACTGTTCAGCATTTGTGCGAGAGCCCGCATGGGACGCTCCCCGAGTTGCTCCTGGTCTACCCAGAAAACCAACAACAATCGCACCTTTCCCTCAATCTCCTTCGTGTATAACGTTACAGGCACGACGATCTTCTTTTCAGTACGTTCCGCTTTTGTGATATAAGACTCGAAGGTTGCCTGTACATAGGTCATGGAATCAGGGATGTGCATTTGGTAGCCGCTGGACACGAAGGCCAGTTCCATGGCGTGTCGATTTCGTATTCTTGATTCCCTGGCTTTATCCGTCGCCTCTCCCGGCATAATTTTGGGGATGATCAATAATTCCCCTTGATCCTTCAGAAGACTGTCGACAACTTTCATGTAGTTTAGGTCGATCTCTGCGTTTTCAGGTACTTTTTCGGGTACGGACTCAAGTACTTTTTCGGGTACAGATTCGGGTACGGATTCAAACGGATCGGCCCATTTGTCGACCCGCTTGCTGATGAAACTCTTTGATGACAGAAATGGTTGCGCTAATTTGTCCATGTCCTTTTTGGTTTGGTTATTTACAACTTTGGTACCTGTTGCTGGTGTGTAGAGAACTCCAACAAAACCGAGCGCTCCAAGAAATAGAGTGGCGACTACCCAATTGGATTGCAATTGATCGCTTCGAGGTACCATTTCTGCACACGCTTTTAGTGATTGGAGTAAACCCGGATTCAGCAAATCACGTGTTTGAATGTCAGGTTCTTCGCCCAACTTAATGGGCAGAAACGTTGGGAATCCGTTCCAGTCTTCCGCAGTAGGAGTGCAGTCGGCCTGCACTTTTCAAAGGCAGATTCACAAAGCCACTTGCAAATCGCGTTCCCCAAACGCTTCGAGTGGGCAATGATGAAAAACCGGTGCAATTCGGCTATTCCTGAGAGTGACGATTCAAGAAGCAGTGTGTCGAATGCGCAACATTTGTGAGCACTAGCGCCCGCCGCTGACACGCTTTCCAAGAAATCGCATGCAGACAATAATATGGTTCTGTCGACGCCCAAACTGAATGCCGAGCTTATCACGATCGACGACGAGATAGTCCGCTACCGCGTCTTCTGCGATCAATGCGAAGACTGGCATTACCATGTTCCGCAAGGGGGCCCGACGGAGCCCCCCCTGAGCCCCCCCTGAGCCACTTCCGCAGAAGAATAGGTATGGGCCGATTTTAGGGCAGCAAGTAGACGTACCCATTAACAACAGAGTAAACTGAAGTCCACCACCAATGGCACTCACTTTGAAGCGGAACAGCGAAAGCTGTTCCGCAAGGATTCGCAAGTCACTCGGGAATCCTCACCGGGCGACTCGCCTCTCCTCCGAAGGCAGACTCGTTCGAACCAAAAGTGATTGCCATTCGTCTCACGCATCCCGCACTTGTTACCCCCTATAAGACCTCTCAATCATGAAACAAATCTCTCGCCGCCATTTCGTAAAAACGACAGCCGTTCTCGGTGTCGCAGCCACGACACGACACGCTGCCGCTTATTCATTAGCCAACGACGACGTGCGACTCGGCTTCGTCGGCTGTGGCGGCCGCGCAGGTGAACATTTGCAGGTTTTCGAAAAAATGAATGGCGTCAAGATTGCCGGCCTCTGCGATCCGGATCAAGGCAAGGTGGCCACCGCGAAAGAGCGCTTCAGTCCTGATGCTAAGACTTGGACCGACCTGCGGTCGATGATCGATGACAAGAACATCGATGCCGTTGTGATCGCGTCTTGCAATCATTGGCATTGTTTGGCCGCGATTTGGGCCATGCAGGCGGGTAAAGATGTCTATGTTGAAAAGCCGTTGTCCCATAGCCAATGGGAAGGCAAACAGACCGTCGCCGCAGCTCGCAAGTACAACCGCGTCTGCCAAGTGGGTACCCAGCAACGCTCGGATCCGATGCAAGCCGAGATCAAGAAATTTCTACACGAAGAAAAAGGGATCGGCAAAATACTCTCCGCTCGCGTGAATCGATACGGCGTGCGCGACTCGATCGGACTGCGAACGTCTCCGCTCAACATCGACCCCAAAATTGACTACAACCTATGGCTTGGACCAGCTCAACAAAAACCGATCTATCGAGAAAAATTGCATTATGATTGGCACTGGGATTGGAATACGGGCTCTGGCGAAATGGGCAACTGGGGAGTTCACGTTTTAGACGACCTTCAAAACAATGTGTTCTTGGACCAAGTTTCGTTGCCGCATCGAATTTTAGGTGGTGGTGGCCGGGTCGTTTGGAAGGATGCAGGCGAAACACCCAACGTCCATTTTGTCTATTTTGACACAGGGTCCATTCCGGTGGTTATCGGCCTCACCAATTTGCCTGCCAGTCCAACCGACAACAAATCCCCTAAGTGTCCCGGTCCAGGGAGTGGTTATGTCGCTTATTGCGAGGGAGGTCGATTCGAAGGTCAACGCGGTTCGGGTACAGCCTTTGACCTCGATGGCAAGGTTATCAAAAAGTTTAAAGGCAATTCTGGAGGCCGCTTGCACCAAGAAAACTTCGTTCAAGCGGTTCGCAAACGCGATCCGTCTATGTTGAACACCGATGTCGAAGTTGGGCATCATTCGACGGGATGGTGCAATTTGGCCAACGTCGCTTTCCGCACGGGGACAAAATATTCACAAGAAAAAGCGGAGAGCATCAAGTCAAAGGAGTGGACTGAACTCTTAGGCGAGATGAAGCAACTGATGACGGCACATGGTTTGACGATGGAATCTGCAAGTATGATGTTGGGTCCAATGTTAACCATTGACCCCAAAACGGAATTGTTCACTGGGGAGCATGCCGAGCAAGCCAATCCGTTCCTGAAGCGACAGTATCGTGCACCGTTCGTCGTACCAGAGAGCGTCTAGACGTGATGTCGGGGGGCCATTCAACGATTTACGCAGGGTTCCAGAGCACCCAGCCAATCAGCGCGGCCCCGGCTACGACACGGTAGAGTGCAAATGGAGCGAAGCCGCGCGTTCGTACCCATTGCATGAACCATGCGATTACGAAGAATGCGACAATAAAACTCGTCGCAAAGCCAGCCGAAAGCGCGATCCAACGATCCACTTCTGGAAGTGGTTGTTTGATCAAATACTTAAGCAATTTGAAACCGCTCGCTGCAAACATAACCGGGATCGAAAGAAAGAAACTAAACTCCAAGGCTGCGCTGCGAGAAAGCCCCATCAGTTGTCCGCCTGCAATGGTGGACATTGAGCGACTCGTTCCTGGGAATACTGCCGCCACGATTTGCGCCAAACCAATGACAATCGCTTGTTTCAAACTAATCTCTTCGAGCTGTGTGGTCGTCACTCGGTTGCTGGCGTAACGGTCGATGACGAACATCGCAATACCGCCAACGACCAATGCAATCCCAATGAACAGTAACGATTCCATGTTGTCATCAATCAACTTATCGATCAAGAAACATGGAATTGCGGTTACGACGAAGCTTATCATCACCAGCGGCAAGGGGTGTGATAGCCATATTGACTTGCCGCCGGCTTGACGATCTTTAGCCGAGAGTGCTTGTTGAAACGAAGCCACAAAACCCATCAATCGCTTCCAGAAGTAAACGACAACCGCCAATATTGCCCCGAGTTGAATGAATACAGCAAACATCTTCCAAAAGCTGTCGGTGCGGTCGATGGAAAGAAGCTCCTGAGTGATCAGGATGTGAGCAGTCGAGCTGACAGGCAGGAATTCGGTGAGTCCTTCGACGACACCTTGGATGATCGCAGCAATCAAATCAGTCATGGGCTTTCAATCGTTGTGCGACGCACTGCGTCGTTTTGGCAAACTCCAATGACGGCGCTGAGCGTCGTTCCACGATGGAGTCATGAAGTTTGCAGTTTAATAGCTTGCGGTGTCGTGGCTAGTGCTCTTATGTTTTCGATCACCAGAAACAATCTCGTAGTACAGGCTGCTAGCCTGTGTTTTGCATGCCGAACCAGGCTGGCAGCCTGTACTACGTCGTCGTTTTTGCGCTGCCGATCGCCTCTTTGCTGATTTTCCAGTCTTTCCTGGTCCTATGGATTGGAATAAACATCCTGACCCGCGATTTTATCTCATCGCCAAAGTCCGTTTTCACGGAAAAGTCAATCGCTAGCAAAATCGTCGTGTCCAGTTTTTACTCCATTCGAGACGATAGAGCACCGTTAGCCGAAATTCAAATGGCGAGGAACGGATCATGTTTCGCGGTCAAATCCTCACCGTAATCGCTATCTCGGCTCTAGGTTTTTGTAGGCAGGCAAATGGTCAAGCTTCCTATCCACTCGTGGGCAGATTCGCGTCCACTACGCAACGGAGTGATCCTCTCGGAGGATTTCATCCATTCGCAAACCGATGCGTTTGGCATGCGATGCCAGTTGGATTTTTAAGGTCCAACTCATTCTTTGGTTGACGGAGAAGCGATGCAAAACAAGTGTTTTTCGCCTCGTAGGAAGATTCGGTTCGACGAAGGCACAGGCGATCCAATCACGGGTTCGGCCATGTCGTTTTCGGACAAAAGTTCGAACTTGTTGTTTGCGATGCTGGCTACGAAAACAACTCCATCTTCACGGGGTGCATATAAGTTGTCACCCGCAATCAACGGCGATGCGTAAAACAAGGCTCGGCCTTTTGGAAAAGAATCGCTCCATAGCGTTTTGCCTGTCGAGGGGTCGATGCACTCTACTTCGCCTCGATCTCTTAGGAGAATCACACGGCCTTTGTAAACCGCTGGAGTGGGCACGAAAGTCCCAATGTCTTCGCGTTTCCAAACATGGTTCGTCTTGGTTACGTCGCCTTCCCCCGTGATTCGAATCCCGTAAAGTCTAGGAATACCCCGATCGTTGCGGCCATAGGCGATTACAGCCATGTCATTAACGATGACCGGTGTGGCGATAGCTGGCCAAAGTTTGCTGGCATCTGGATTGAAGTTTCCGCACGACCAAAGGACCTTTCCATCGGTCGAATCGTGAATGGTGATGTGTTCCGCTCCCCACACGAGTACTGCCTCTTTTCCGTTGTGTTGAATAACCAAGGGAGTTGTGTAGCCGTGATCGCATTCGGTTGGAGTCGTGTAGTTGCGAGCAATCTTCCATGCGAGTTCCCCGCTGGTTTTATCAAAAGCTGCCAGCCATGATTCCCCAGCATGCATGCGAGCCATGATGACATACTTCTCCGTGAGTACAGGAGAGGTTCCGTGATCCCAAAACAACGTGTCCTTCCCAAATCGTTCGACGAGATTGGTTTGCCAACGGACCGTTCCGTCCAACTCTACAGCCGCTAATGTTCCGCTCTTGAAATACGCGAATACGAGCTTTCCATCTGTCGTGGGCGAAGCGTTGCTGCCCGAGCCATTGCGATGCTTACCAGCATTCTCTTTACCGAAAACCGACTGCCATTTCAGGGCACCGTCAAAGTCAAAGCAAAGCACGGCGTCGGTGTCGCCGACGGGTGCCGTAAGATAAATCTTTTGGTTCAATACGATCGGGGTCGAACAACCCTTTCCGGGCAAATCGGCCCTCCATAGATAATTCTTGGCATCAAATTTTGCGGGATAGGATCCGTTTTCAATGCTTCCATTCCCAAGCGGGCCGCGCCAACCCAGCCAGTTCGACTGGTCCTCACCGAATGCAAGCCCCGCCAAACAGAAAAGAACCAACGCAGCATGAATTGATTTTGCGGACATAACGAGTAAGCCCCCCTTGGTGTGATATAGTGCGATTGCGGACGAACAGCATACCAAAAAGCAAGCCAACCATCAGCACGGGTGACGCCTGTGGCACGCCCCTAGGCACGAAGTGCGTGTGAATCGTCAGTTTCACTCGCCAATTTCCCCTCGCCCATCGCTAAAAGCAATCACTGGATTGGAGGAAGCAATGACTTGTCCGCGATTTCGGGATATGGTAGCAATGGTTACAATGATTTCCACCATTCCATCGAAAAACCTGCTCCCCTCTTACCCACCTCAATCTTATGAAATCAATTCTATGCCTACTGACGTCTACTCTTGTTGCATGCGCGTCCTTTGAAACCGCGTTGGCTCAGGAACCGAAACCTATTCGCGCCGGAATCATAGGCCTTGATACGTCGCACGCGATTGCATTCACCAAGGCACTCAATAAGGGTCCGTCCAAACCCGAGGATAAAGAAAAGGTTGCCGGCGTCGTTGTCACGGCTGCCTATCCACAGGGGAGTCGCGACATCGTTAGTAGCACTGAACGAGTTCCTGGCTACATTGAACAAGTAAAGTCGCTCGGTGTTGAAATCGTCGATTCCATTGAATCCCTGCTTCAACAAGTGGATGTCGTTTTTCTCGAGTCCAATGACGGTCGAGTCCATTTTGAGCAACTCGGTCCTGTACTTGCTGCACGCAAACCGGTCTTCATCGACAAACCGATCGCAGGCAACTTAGCGGACACCATCCGAATCCTCGATGCAGTCAAAAAAGCCAACGTTCCTTGCTTTTGCTCGTCGTCATTGCGATATGGTAAATCAACGCAAGCAGTCCGAAATGGTTCGATCGGCGGGGTGAAGAGTGCAGAGACATTTAGTCCGGCCTCGCTTGAACCATCCCATGTTGACTTGTACTGGTACGGCGTTCATGGATGCGAAGCTCTGTTTGCGGTGATGGGAACAGGATGCGTTTCAGTCAAACGAGGGTTGACGGCCGATGGAAAAATCGACGTCATTGGTACTTGGCCCAATGGCCGTACTGGAATTTTTCGAGAATCCAACAACACGGATCGCAAAGGCTACGGAGGACATGCGGTTGGAGCAATCGGAGCTTCCGATGTCGGTAGCTACGAGGGCTATGACGTCTTGCTCATTGAGATCGTCAAAATGTTCCGTGGCAATGCAGTCCCGGTAAGTGCTGATGAAACGCTCGAACTGTACGCATTCATGGAAGCGGCTGACGAAAGCAAACGTCGCGGTGGCGCAGAAGTCACCCTCAAGGAAGTAATCGAAAAAGCAAGAGCCACGATCTCGTCGAAAAAGTAAATGTTGTGGTAGCGGAGCGACACGAGCGGATTTTTGAAGTAGTGGTTTTCAGCTCGGCGCATCGCTTACCGGCTCGTTGTTTTAATGGATTGTGATACGGGGTATTCGAAAGTGGCATGGGCGTCTAGCCTCATCTTTACCCACATCTTTTGATCTTACTCCCCTCGCCCTGTACTCGGGGAGAGGGGCTAGAAGCGAATGTTTTAACTTCGGTGGTTGTTGAACCCCATAGGGCATCGACGGTCCTATACCTAAGTGGATTGACGATCCGTCGAAAAAACCTTACGTTTCCTACTCGTTTGTTTGTTTCAAGTTCGATTTTCACGCAAGGATTTCAAGATGGCACGCGCCGGAGCAATTACGTTCAAGGGCAATCCAATGACTCTACTTGGCCCGGAGCTGACCGTCGGTAGCCAAGCCCCTGATTTTAAGATTCATTTCTTCGAAGGTGGCCTGAAGACGATTACGCTTGCGGATCTCAAGGGCAAGCCGACATTTATTAGTGTTGTTCCGTCTCTCGACACAGGCACTTGCCAAATCCAAACCAAAAAATTTAATGTTGAACTGGGTGGAATGGGGGACAAAATCAATGCTCTCACCGTCAGTCGCGATTTGCCATTCGCCATGAATCGATTCTGCGGCGCCGAAGATATCAAAGCGATGAAGGTCGGTAGCGACTACCAAGATGGTAACTTTGGAACAAGTTTTGGACTCATGATCGACGAGCTGAAGCTGTTGGCCAGGGCAGTCTACGTTCTTGATTCCAATGGAAAGGTTGTCTACAAGGAAATTGTTCCTGAAGTCGCTGCCGAGCCAAACTACGAACCGGCAGTCGCTGCATTGAAGGCCCTGCTGTAAGGCAAAGGGCAGCGTGAAATCTAACTGCGATTGCCGCACTGCGCAATCGCTTCCTGTCAGCGGAAACTGAAACTAGAAAATGCATACCGACCCACTAGGCGTTTTCAAGCGACAGTTGGCCTTAGAAGAACTAAGTGGACTGGGGTACTTCGGCTCAGTTCGATGGGTAGACTCGATCGATTCAACGAACAAGTCGCTTGCGCAATCTATTCGGCAAAAATCGATTCAATTGCCCGCATTGCTCGTCGCCGATTTGCAGTCGGCTGGTGTCGGTCGTGGTAGTAATGCATGGTGGTCACCAGCTGGCTGCCTGATGTTTTCGATGGCCATCGACCTTTCCAACGAGGCAGAATGGTTCGATCCGAATGCTTCAGCCATTCCGCGAACGCACTCTGCGCTTTTGCCCCTGCGAGTCGGTTGCACAATCGCGGAATGCTTGAAACCCATTGTTTCACGCAAGCCCATGGTCAAGTGGCCGAATGATGTTTACCTTGCAGGTCGCAAAGTTTGCGGGGTACTCATAGAGGTGGTTCCCGAGCCTGCGACCACATCGGCCATTGCAGTCATCGGAATCGGAATCAACTGCCAAGTTGATTTCAGTCGAGCCGCACCCGATTTGAAAGTCAATGCAACGAGCCTTCACGAATGGACCCCGCAGGGAAAGTCGGAACTGTCCCGTCCAGAGAATGTGTTGGTGCAGTTCGTTCATCACTGGCTTATGATCGAAAAAAGAGAACTTGAGGATCCAAATTGGCTTGTGCGAAGCTGGACCGAACGCAGTTTGCTCGACGGACAGTGGGTCGAAGTGAAGCACTCGGGCGGAGTCGTTCAAGGTCTTTGCGTTGGGATCAGCCAATCAGGCGCTCTGCGAATTCAAAATGAGCAACTTGAAGTTACCGAAGTCCTGGCGGGAACAGTCCATTCGTTTCGGCCGTTAGCAACTTAGCCAATAGTCGCGACAGGGAAAAAAATCGTCGCCTTTTGATCCGCAAAAGCAGCGTACATACCGCGTACTTACGCGGATCGGCTGTTAATTTATGGATAGACTACTTCTGGCGGCAGTTTGGTTACCCGACGCGTAAGTGAGGTGCCGACTGCAATTCCTCGCTAACGCTTCGGGTTACCATTAAATCAACAAGCCGTTACGTATCGGGTTATGATTTACAATTTTCTGTGTGCCGCTCGACTAACAGGCCGAACATTTATGAAATCCATACCAATACCTGCGGATTCCCCTTTGATAGACAAATCGCTCGAATCAAAAACGGTCAAGGAAGAACGTCGATTTTTGCAAGGTCCGAATAGTCGTCTTAACGAACTCACCAAGGCATTGCGAATTCTTTTCGAGATAGTTCGCGGCTTCCGTCGCCTGCATTTCGTAGGTCCTTGCGTTACCGTCTTTGGATCAGCGAGATTCACGGAATCCCATCTCTTCTACAAGCAGGCGCGAGAGGTAGGTTCCGAGCTTGCCAACGCAGGCTTCACCGTGATGACCGGAGGTGGTCCGGGCATTATGGAGGCGGCCAATCGGGGCGCAAAAGATGTAAATGGCCGAAGTGTCGGATGCAATATCTCGCTGCCAAAAGAACAGCAACCCAACCCTTATTTAGATCTATTTGTTGAATTCAACTATTTCTTCGTTCGGAAACTCATGTTAGCAAAATACTCGTATGCCTTCGTAGCCATGCCCGGAGGATTCGGAACTCTCGATGAAATCTTTGAGATAGCGACGTTGGTTCAGACAGGTAAAGTAAAGGGATTCCCGATCATTTTCTTTGGCATCGAATACTGGACGCCTTTGATCAAGTTCTTGGAAGAAACGATGGTGGCCCAAGGAACAATCGATCAAATGGATGTCGATCGATTCATTCTCAGCGACTCGCCAAAGGAAGTTGCAAGCTTGGTTAGCCAGGTCGCAAAAACGACGTTTGGCTTGGCACATGGAGTCATGAAACCTCGTTGGTGGTTGCTTGAGGCACCTTTTCCCAAGTTGATTCCTAAGCCGATTCCCAAGCCGGTTGCACCGCAAGAACAGACATCATGAAACCGACACCCGTGCATCCTGCAATGCGTGGATCATGTCCAGTGTTGCTTGTTCGACAGCCTTTTGCCAACTGGATGCCCCAGCATATTTTGCGTTTTCAAAGGCGAAAATGATCCCACGCGAACTATTGACGATAGCGCCAAGGCCGTTCTCGTCCAAGCCGACAGTAACATCTTTTGCCGAGCCCCCTTGGGCGCCATAGCCGGGGATCAAGATCCAGGCATTTGGCATTCGCTTGCGCATGGCTTGCAATTGCTCCGGATAGGTAGCACCGACCACGGCGCCAATATCGCCATAGGTATTTGGCGTGCTAGCCGATTTGAGTGATTGTTGTTGAACGTAGTCGGCAACCCGCTCAGAAATAGTGCGAGCGTCGATCTGCAAATCCTGAAGAAAACCGCTCCCTGGGTTGGATGTTTTCACCAAGACAAAGATACCAGCGGCTACTTGCGAACATCGTTCTAAAAAAGGCTCCAATGAGTCGGAGCCGAGATAGGGACTGACGGTCAATGCATCGGAATGGAACGGGCATTGACCCTTATTTCCGAGATACGCTTTTGCATAGGCAGCGGCAGTTGTGCCGATGTCATTGCGTTTTGCATCCATGATCACGATCAAGCCTTTGTTGGATGCATATTCGCATACACGAGCCAGAGCCATGATACCGCAGGGTCCGAGCTCTTCAAAGAAAGCGCTTTGCGGTTTCACTACAGGCACGTGCGCGTGTGTGGCATCGATGACCTCGATGCAAAATTTTTCAAATGCCTTGGCTTGTATTTCAAGGGAAGCGTTTAGGTCAACTCGAATGCCCGGCGGCAATTGTTCAAGCCGTGGATCAAGTCCTACGCAAACTGGGTTATTCTTGATGCGAACCGAGTTCGCAAGTCGCTCACCAAAGCCTGGTTGCTGCATCGTAAAAGAGTTTCGAAGTCATTGGGTTGAAGTTCTGATCGTGGATTCAATGCCCTACACTGACACATCCGACAAAAGGTACAGGTACGCTCCGAAGTGCCGTTCGCCGTCACATCAGACAAAAGTAGCAGGCACGCTCCGCCGTGCCGTTCGCCGTTGAGCTTTTGCCAGGGTTCCAGGTGGACGGCACATGGAATGTGCCTACTACTTTTGTGGACGGCACATGGAATGTGCCTACTACTTTGACTTTTGCCGACTGCATCTACACTGTCCACACATTAAGTCGAATCGTCGCTAGATCCGGAATTCGAAGAGTGTAGCAAAAGATAATGCTACTGGACATGGCACTCAAAAATGGAGCCAGCGTGGCAGCCAAACCATGGCAACAAAAAAGGGGGCAGGCCTAGACCTGACCCCTTTGTTTCTTATGCAGGTGGGACCGACGTTAGGTGACTCTTGCCGAGAGTGACCCTGCACTGCCGATAGCGCTCATGTAAGAACAACGGTAAGAGTCTTCGAGTGAAACAAGGATAAATGGATGGCCCCATGAGCCACCATGATCCACGCGCAAGTCGTTCCCGCGCAGGCGGGAATCCAGTGCACAAGTCGTTCCCGCGCAGGCGGGAATCCAGTGCACAAGTCATTCCCGCGCAGGCAGGAATCCAGTGCACAAGTCATTCCCGCGCAGGCGGGAATCCAGTGCACAAGTCATTCCCGCGCAGGCGGGAATCCAGTGCACAAGTCATTCCCGCGCAGGCGGGAATCCAGTGCACAAGTCATTCCCGCGCAGGCGGGAATCCAGTGCATAAGTCGTTTTCCGCGCAGGCGGGAATCCGGTGCATAAGTCGTTTTCCGCGCAGGCGGGAATCCAGTTCATAAGTCATTCCCGCGCAGGCGGGAACCCAGTGCATTAGTCATTCCCGCGCAGGCGGGAATCCAGTGCATAAGTCATTCCCGCGCAGGCGGGAACCCAGTGCATAAGTCATTCCCGCGCAGGCAGGAATCCAGTTCATAAGTCATTCCCGCGCAGGCGGGAATCCAGTTCATAAGTCATTCCCGCGCAGGCGGGAATCCAGTGGAGTGCGCGTGATGACTGGGTTCCCGCCTACGCGGGAATGACGAACAAGTGGGAAGCTCACTCTTAGGTACCTGATGGCCCCATGAACCAATGCCTGGGCGGGAAAGTCGGATGCTGAAAGCCCCAATCGCTACGCCAACACGTCATTTGAGATCGCGCGAATCAATCGTGAGTGGACTCAACTACTCGCGAAACATCCCGCAGCTGCGTTTTGCCCTGGAACAAATTTGCGATTTCGTTGGGATGCTGACTTTTTGAGGCTCTCTGGCGAGCCTGCTGCGCTTCCACGACCAAAGTATTTTTTGAAATTCCACACCAAGTCGCACCACATTTGTCCCTCTATTCCAATCCTTGCAAGGATAGGAGCAAGTTCTTTCGGAATGGTGGGTTTTTCTAGGCTGCCAACACGCTGGCGACCCGTCCAATCCAGCAGACTCAAGTAGTCGCCCAACTTCATCGACAGGAAGCCTTTGTCGCTTGCACGCACGCCACTGTGGCTTGTTTGTGCTCCCGGTTTGCTCCGCTCGTTAAGTGTTAGCGGTGACAACCAAGCGTCCCTGAGGATGGATGAGCCTCGTTTCTTTTTAGCGGCAGAGCGTTTCTTGCGAAGATCATCCGGAGTCGTGGTTCGGCGGATTTTGCCCGCTTCCTCTGTCTCGATGGCGACCAAGTCTACGGCAGCGGATGCAATGGTGTTTCCGGCGAGGGCTTTGATACGATCATAAGCGGACGTGTGAATTGATTCTTCTGGAGACGAAGCCATTGCGGCACGGATCGGATTCAGGTCGACATACATGCTGCACGCCAAAAGTCCGGCTTCGTCGGTAATGGCTTGTGCTTTGAAGCGACCTTCCCAAAAGTGGCCGGTTACATTGTCTTGGAAATTGGCGAGACGAGCGATGGGTTCGCAGAGAGCTTTCATAAACCAGGACGGATCGGACAAACGCAATCGAATCGTTTTGATGCGTTCGGCGTTATTGGCCAAAGTATCGACGGCGGTTGTGGTGGGGTCAGCCAAATGTTCATCCATTCGCTGTCCAGGAAAAATACGGAGCCATCGCAGCGCGACATCCTGGTCTGACCATTCACGAGTAATGTCGGGTCGAGTCCGAGCGACGATATGAAGGTGATTTGAGAGAATCGCATAGGAAAGGACATCGATACCGAAGACGGACGCGAGTCGTTCCATACGCGCGCGAATCCATTCCCTTCGATGGGAATAGTCTTTTCCGGTCGCTTCATCGAATCCAGCCAGAAAGGTCCTTCGAACGCAACGCTGGATGAGGTGGACAATACCAACTTCGTTCGGGTCAAACTGTTCAGCACGGGGTGTACGAGGCATTTCAAATCTCCTTTGCAACGATTGTACCGTCGGCAAGCCGCCCTGTCAAGGTAGGTGCCTGGCACCTACCGAAGGGCCATGTCAAGGTAGGTGCCTGGCACCTACCGAAGGGCCAAAGGCCGATCGATGCGAAGCCGCGCAACAGTCGTTCCCGCGCAGGCGGGAATCCAGTGGAGTGCGAGTGAGGACTGGGTTCCCGCCTACGCGGGAATGACGCCTACGCGGGAATGACGCCTACGCGGGAATGACGCCTACGCGGGAATGACGCCTACGCGGGAATGACGCCCGCTAACCATGAAAGTTCAATAAAAGCCGTTCATAGGTCATTTCATCGATTGCGTACTTGACTCCTTCGCGACCAAGTCCGCTGGCTTTAACTCCACCATAGGGCATCGAATCAAAACGCGTGTTCGGAGTGTCATTGATGATGACTCCACCTACCTCGAGTGTTTCCCAAGCTTGCCAAGTATGATTCAAACTGTCGGTGAACAAACCCGTTTGCAAACCAAACTTCGAACGGTTTACTCGCAACAAAACTTCATCGAACTCGTCAAAGGGTTCCGCGATCAGGACTGGCCCAAACGCTTCGTCGCAACACAGTGCTTGATCTTCCGGAACGTTTTCCAAGATCGATGGTGTCACGACCGATGTGCCCGGAATCCTCTTTGCAGCAAGCAGTTCGCAAGCACCGGCTGCTTTGGCTTGTTCGATCCATCGCATGATCCGATCGGCTTCGCTGTCGTCGATCATGGGTCCCACTAAATTCTGTTCGTCCGAGGGAGTGCCCGTTTGTACCATGGACGCTTGTTTCACGAGTTCATCCAGGAGCTCTTGATAGATGGATCGGTGGACGAGAAGCCGTTGGAGACTGATGCAACTTTGGCCACTTTGCCCGAAAGCTGCCGTGATCAAGCGTGGCACGATGGACTTATAGGGATAGTCTTTGTCGACGATGCAGCATGCGTTACCGCCCAGCTCAAGACATATTCGTTTGCGGCCGCAATCTCGTTTCATTTGCCAGCCAACTTGGTCCGAACCGGTAAAAGATAACATTCCAATTCGATCGTCCGTAACCATGGACGCAGCCGCTTGACGCGACGAGGGCAAGATCGAGAAAGAGCCATCGGGCATCCCGCTATCGATCAAGATATCTCCGAGCATGAGCGCACAAATTGGGGTCCACGAAGCAGGTTTGAGAATAAAAGGGCAACCGGCGGCAATTGCGGGAGCCACTTTGTGGGCAACGAGATTGAGTGGAAAGTTAAAGGGCGTGATCAAGCTGCAAAGTCCAATTGGAAATCGGCGAGTCATGCCGGTGAGTCCAATTCCTCGCATGGTACCGTCCATCGGAAGAACTTCGCCGTGGAGCCGAGAAACTTCTTCCGAGGCCAATTCAAAGGTATCAATGCACCGATCGACTTCGAGTCGTGCGGCGAGGATAGGCTTGCCCGCTTCCTGAACCAGAGTCCGAACAAAATCGTCTTTCGATTGCTTGATTCTCGAAACACAATGAATCAAAATTCGTTTTTTTTCTGCTGCGGACAAACGCTGCATGGCATGCTTGGCTTGGCATCCCGCGTCGATTGCACGATCGAAATGATCCGCATTTGCCAACGAAACCGTCGCGAATATCTCCCGAGAGTACTTGTTCGTGACAGCAAGGTCTTGGTTTGGAGTCAGGCAGCGGCCTGCCAAAATCATCGGAAATTTTTGCATGGATTTGTTGGTATGGAGTTCGCAGCTCGAAACATTTATTTGCAACCAGGATAAACTAGGGTTCAGCCAAACTACTCTACCAAAAACGCCTCGTCTTGTTTGTTCGGTCAATGTTTCTATTCGACAACCCGGTTCTGCAACGCGAATTGATCTCAAACCTGAGAGCTCCACGCGCTTTTCTCTTGATGCTTGTATACCAAGTTGCCTTGGCAGCAGTGGTCCTGATAGCCTATCCACGTGACGTCAAGATCGACTTGAGTCGAGAGTCCGCTTCGGCCCAGCGATTGGTCGATTTCTTTTTTGTCGGTCAATTTGCAATTGCTTCGCTCATGGCTCCCAGTTTCACTGCGGGGGCGATAACAGGAGAAAAAGAGCGCAAGACTTATGAAATGCTTTTGGCTAGCCCGTTGCGACCGTGGGCGATCGTGACCGGCAAGCTCATCGCGGCACTTGCGCACCTAGTTGTGCTGGTGGCTGGTTCGCTCCCCATCATTATGCTGTGCTTGCCACTTGGGGGTGTTTCTATCTTTGAGTTGTTGGCTGCCTATATCGGACTGCTATCGGCTATCTTTCTGTTCGGTTCGATCAGCATATTCTGTTCTAGTTATTTTAAACGAACCAGCGCATCGTTGGTTGTCAGCTACGTTCTGATCTTGCCGATTCTCATGACGGGAGTTGTGATGTGGCTCCTCTTGGCGAAGCAAGCAGAGTTACGATTGCTCCTGACCGTTACCATTGTGCCAGTGGCATGCTTGGCGGCTAGCTTTACCATGTTAGCCGTTACCGCTCGCCGATTACTGTATCCGCCGGACGTTGGCAGTCAGGGGAGCGAAGTGGTCGATTTGGAGCAGGAACAGCGCGAAGCGGTGGGGCTCGTCATTCAACGCGACCAGTTTCCTGACAACCTATTCGCACCACCGCGGCGCAAGTCGTTGATGGCAGACGGCACAAACCCGGTTTACGATAAAGAGATGCACGCGGAGCTATTTAGCCAAGGGACATTGATGCTCCGATTGGTGATTCAGCTCAGCATGGTGTTGGCAATCCCGTTGATGGCAGTTCTGCTGTTTATTTGGCCAAGCCGAGCGTCGTACTACGTTGGATTTGTGCTGATCTTCAACATCTTGGCTGCCCCGGTGTTCACGGGAGGTAGCATTTCGAGCGAGCGCGAGCGGCAAACACTGGACTTGCTTTTGACAACGACCATTTCGTCATGGCAAATCATGTGGGGAAAACTGTTGGCAGGCTATCGGGTATCGGCAGTATTGACTGGTTTTTTGATGTTCCCATTGTTGCTTTCTTGTCTGAATTTTCCGATGGTAACGAGCAATTGGAAAGCCTTGATTGTGTTCGCATTGATCTGCGTGGCGGCATCCATCTTTAACTCCGTGCTGGCGTTGTTCATGTCGACACTACTTCGCAAGACCAGTACCGCGATGATGATGAGCTACATTGTGTTGCTCGTTCTCTATTGCTTACCGATTGCGATCTATTTCCTTATTTGGAGTTTTTCGCCTGATCTCGATCCAAAAACAGCGAAACTTGCTTATGACAGCGTCGAGAACTATCGATTCCTCGGCATAGCGAGTCCCCTGATGGCCGCCGATAGCACGCCGTTTTCGGCGCTCGATTCTGGAACCGAAGGCGTTTCCACGAAAGCAGGCTCGTGGATTTTGGTAGTTGGGTACTTCATCGTGACAACTTGCTCCACAATAATGTTAATGCTGATTACGATGTGGATGTTTAGTCGGCGGTGGAAACTCACGGGTCTTGGTTAGGCGTATTCAGAGTCCAACAACGTTCGTTAGCGAACCAAGCCGTCTTATGCAAGATTGCGATCAAGCCGGTGAGCTACCTGATCTGGCTCGCACTAGCAGCCAATAATGCGGTTAAACAGTGTTTGGATCCGTAGCCGTAACGTATTGTAATAGAACGAGCGAACCAGGTAATTCATGATTGACTATAACACGCGTTTAGTAATTCTCTGCGCTGGCTTGCTCGGCGTGATCTCGGGAATGGTGGGAGTCTATTTGATTCTCCGCAAACGCTCGTTGATCGGTGACGCAGTTTGCCATGCTGCGTTGCCAGGGCTTGCGGTTGCGTTCTTGATTCAAGTTTCGCTGGGCGGAGATGGTAAGAATCTTGGCTGGTTGCTGCTTGGAGCCGGGTTGTCGGGCACCGCCGGTTCGCTCGCAATCGTGGCACTGCGACGCTGGACGATCTTGAAAGAGGACGCGGCGCTAGGAATCGTATTGAGCGTTTTCTTTGGGTTGGGCATGACTCTATTTAGCGTTGTTCAGCAGTTTCCTCAAGGCAATGCAGCCGGCCTAGAAAACTTCATTCTCGGCAAGACAGCTTCGATTGTTGCCAGCGACGCAAAGATGTTGATTTTGGCAGCACTGCTTGTGGTCGGTGCGCTTTTGCTTTTTCGCAAGGAACTGCAATTGCTATGCTTCGATAGCCAGCTCGCCTCTGCACAGGGATGGCCGGTACTTGCAATCGATTTTGTGCTTCTTGGATCCGTTCTGATCGTTGTTATCGTCGGAGCTAATATCGTCGGTGTCATACTGGTGATTGCGTTAATCGTTATCCCACCCGCTTCTGCAAGGTTTTGGACCCATTCGTTGCCCAAGACCATTTTGCTCAGCGGTTTTTTTGGAGCGTGCTCAGGAATCATTGGAGCACTGAGTAGTCTGTTAATCGATCGAGTACCCTCCGGGGCTGCCGTGGTTCTCGCAGCCAGTGGATGTTTTTGCATCAGCCTGGTGTTCGGTTTTGAAAGAGGGTTGCTGTGGAGAGTATGGAGTCATGGGCAACAGCGATCGAAGACAGACCAAGTACACGTGTTGCGAGCGATTTACGAACTGCTTGAATCGAAGGGGCATGCGCCACAAGAGTATGCTCAAGTGCGTTCGGATGCGGCGAATCTGTCAGAATTGGTTCGTATGAGAGCTTGGTCACCGTCGCGGTTGAAATCAGCCGTCCGCCAAATTCAGCGACAAGGATGGGCTACCATCAATTCCGAAGGAGATGCGGTTTTGACCGCCAGCGGAATCCAACAATCGATGCGTGCCATACGAAAGCACCGTTTGCTCGAACTCTACTTTTCACGCTGGGCAGATCTCACACCGGATGCCATCGACCGAGGAGCGGACTACACCGAACATACTTTGGATGACGATTTGCTAGCCCAGCTAGAGAAGGATGCTATCGTGATGGGCGAGTCCATTGAATTACCAAAAAGCGTACACCCGATACTCTAGTGCTTTGTGCTGAAATCAAGCTGTAACAAAGCACTCGCCAGTGGCAATCCATGTCGTTGGAGTCCATAATAGCTTTTTCCTGTGGTCTGCTTTTGTGTTGCGATTCTTGTTCAAGGAAAATCTCTGTGAATTTCTCTTCTTACTCTTTGGCTCGACTTGCGTTGATCATTCTGTCGACCACAACAAGTCTGTTGTTCTGGGATCAAGATTTGCAATCTGCCGATCCCGTGTCGCCGTTCGATGGAAAGTCATTCGCGGCATGGACGACTCTCGAGGGCAAGCCCGTTTCAGTGGGCTGGGAGATTCTCGATGGAGTGATTCACCTCAAGAAAGAAGTTGGACGAAGTGGGCATATTGTCACGCGTGCTGAGTATGGTGATTTCACGCTTGCGTTCGATTGGAAGATTGCGGTTGGCGGCAACAGCGGCCTGAAGTACCGAGTCCGCTCATACGGCAACAAAGTACTTGGACTTGAGTATCAGATTTACGATGACGCGGGAGCCAAGAACAAGGTTGCTCCGAAGAATAGTGTGGGATCGCTTTATGATCTTTATGAACCGCATTCCGATAAACAATTGAATCCGGCTGGCGAATGGAACCATGCCAAAATCGTTGTTCAAGGAAAACGTGTCGAACACTGGCTCAACGGCAAACAGATAGTCGCGGCCACGATTGGCGATGAAGAATGGAAGAAAAGGGTTGAGGCGAGCAAGTTTAACGACGTGCCTGAGTTCGGTCTCAACGCGAGCGGTAAGCTGATGCTAACCGATCACGGTAGCGAAGTCTGGTACCGCAACTTTGTGTTCGAAACCAAGGAGTGAGTGCAAAGCGTACAACAAGACAGCAATGACTCTTATTTGGCCACGAATTCGTTCCGCACCCAGCCGTCGCCCACTCCTTCGAAGTGTCCAAACGTCCAGTCCGCCGTTTCGCTTAATACGGTCAACTCAGCTCCATCCATCAACGCTTTGTCAAACGCGGGCTCGTAGTTGGCTCCTGTTCCCTTTCTCGCAATGGTCTCTCCTACAATCACTGCCCGCTTAACGCCCGATATGTCGGGCGAGTTGATTGCTACGTCGACACCCATCGCGCCAAACACAACCAAGGTTGCGACCGCAATCCAAGTAAAAACCCTGCGACGAAACCAGACGGCGCAAAATGCAAAAACGGCTGCCAAGGATAGTCCGAAGCCGACCAAACCAATTTTCGTCGCATTCGAGATCCATTCGTTCCAGAACAAAACATGGTTCCACCATGGCTTGGGTTTCTCTACCAAACGGCCTGGTGCCATCGAAATGGCCTGTTGAAGATTGGCCGCCAGATAAGGATCGCGAGGCCGAAAGAACTTGGCTTTGCGATAGTTCAGAATCGCTCGCCCATACTCACCCGCTCGGTAATAAGCGTTGCCCAAATTGTAGTAAACAACGCCGCTTTGGTATCCATCCTTGAGAATAGACTCAAACGATCGGGCCGACTCGAGATAGTCTTCCGGCATTTTGGCTTCATCAAACAGCTCAAGGGCTTTGACAAAAATGCGTTGGCGATCCCCCGAATCGGAACTACCCGAATCGGAGCTAATGGCCGACGAGTCAGCGAAAACAATTTTCGTGAAAACAATCGAAGCGAAACAGATCGTAGAGAAACAAATCAACCAACGGGCGAGGGTGATCATCGCGGGCTCCGTTGTAAATAAGGTGCAATCCGATCGATTAACTGCGCTGCCTCACGTATCAACGCCGATGAATCCATTTCATCGCCCGCTCCATACTCGGATGACTCGATGGTGCTCAACAATTTCTCCACCGAGGCTTTATCGTCCGTCGGGACGTTTGCCGTCACCAACGCATCACGCACATCGGCAACCGTCATTCCATCGACGATTCGGTTTTGGGTGTCTGCAACAAGTCCAACGATTGCGGAGCGGACTGTCCGAAGCATTTCCTTGGGCTTCTCGACCATTTGCTTGGCTTCGTTCAGCTTCGCATGAGCCGCTCGAGTTGCTCTTTGCCTTCGCTGGCGGATGGTGTCCGAGGATGTTCGGCGAAGCGCCAGGACCGATAACATTCCCATTCCCATGGCGCACCATACGCCGGCAACCGCTAACATGGTTCGCACCAGACTGACGCGATCATCGCGAAGCTGCTGCGGATTCGTGATGTTCTGAAAGATACCCTTACTACTCATTTTGATATCATTGCTGCTCCCTTTGGCCATCGCACCAACCAATTCAGCGCTGCTTACTTGAGATGCCTCAGCGACGTCCAATGCAATGGGCTGCGTCGTGATCTCAACGAACTTTTGCGAGATAGGGTCGAACGTGGAAAGAGTGATCGGCGGAACGGAGACTCCTTGACGTTTAGGGCGAATTGCATAACCAAATTTTTTGGTGTCTCCATCGACTCGGCCGGTTGGGTTCGAATCGATAATGTCGAAGTCGCTCAGAATGGGTTCGATCGAGCCAAGGTCTGGCGCGGACAACAGTTCAAGCGAGCCACTGTTGGCTCCCCTCTCAAAGTCCAAATTCAACGTCAAAGGATCGCCAACTCGCAGTTTCGTACGACTTGCAATCGCCTTGACACTGTAACTGCCGATACCTCCTGTAAATGTAGCTGGTCTAGGAGAAGGGACCTCTTTGACGAGAACTTGAATCGCAGGCGCAATTGCGACAAGCTTCTTTCCGTTGAAATCCGTTCCGTCGGAGCCTGTCACAAACGTTCCTTTGACAACCGCAGGACCGAACGTATACGTGCCGGTTCGTTCCGCCGTGAAGTTGCGAGTCATTTCATAAACAAAATACTCAACTTCGTTTCCTTCCAAGTCCTTGCGAGTCTCTCTCCCGCTTCGCAAATCAAATACTGCTGCTTTCGGTGAATCGAACAGTGAGCCGGACTGCGTGCTGAAGTCATTGATGGTAAAGCCGGCTCCGCTCTTGGAGAGCATGGACCGAAGCCATTCCGATTTATCGTCCGCCTTGAGACCCTCTGGGATATTTACCAAGTCCGTTTGCAAATGGGGCGGACGGCGTCGAAGGACCTGGACTGGATCAAATGAGCTATTGGGTATTGGTTTGACGAGTACTCGAAGCGAGACGGAAAACGATTGCGTGGGGAAAATCTCTGCTTGACTGGCGATCATCCGCACGATGACAAGATCCTGTTCTTCCGCTTCCTGCACGGTTATCTCAATCGGATTTGTCGCAAGTGATTTGCCATCGAGAGTTGCGGTCGCGGCTGGGATGGTTAACTTGCCAGACAACTTGGGCTTGAGTCGATATGTATAAATGTGGTTGTATATGTTTCGCTGGGACATCCGCCCGTTCAAAATCGTGGTGGATGACTGATTTCTAGACTCATCACCTGTTGGCTCAATATCAAATTCGAGGCGAACAGAGGAGAGATCGGGTTTAGGTGGATTCTCCACGTTTCGAATCTCGATTTGATATTCAACCGATTCGCCAATGAAAATCTCTTGCGTGTCGACGGACGCCTTTATCTTGGGAGACTGCGCCGAGAGCGGCACCGCGAAATGGATCAGAAATAGCAGGCAAAGGCATGTCCGACCAAAGTCAAAGTAGTAGGCACATTCCATGTGCCGTCCACCTAGAATCTTGGCAAAAGCTTGACTGCGGACGGCACGTCGGAGCGTGCCTGCACCTTTCGTCGGCTGTGTCAGTAAGAGTTGAGAAGCGAAATGCCGTTTATCCTCGATTCGATAATGCACTTTACCAATCCTTGTCCACTGGAGTTCGTCCCAGGATACGTGCTCGCAGTTCACGATCGCGTTCACGCTTGTCTTGTTCGCGTTCTCGAACTTTTCTGAGCATGTCCTCGATTCGATCTTTCGATACTTGATTCGGTTTCGGTTGCTGCTGTTCTTGTTCTTTCTTGTCTTTGTTCCCGTCCTTGTCTTTGTCCTTATTCCCGTCCTTGTCCTTGTCCCCTTCTTTCTCCTTGTCCTTGTTCTCGTCTTGTTTCTTGGGATCTTGCTTGTCTTTATCGGTCTGCTGGTCCTTTTCGTCCTGACTTTTCTTGTCTTCGTTATCTTTCTTTTCGTCGTTCTTATCTTGATTTTGTTGCTGATCTTGGTTGTCTTTTTTATCTTGTTGATCCTGTTTGTCTTGTTCTGGATTCTTGGGTTGTGCGTCTTGAATTTCTTGAAGGATTCGTCTCGCTTCTTCTGCGTGAACCGACGCGCGATTTCGGTCTTTCTTTTTGATCTGCTCGGACGCCGACTCCATTTGCTCAACCGCGCTGGGCGCAAGCTCGATGGCTTTACGGTATCCCGCCTTTACTTCCTCCGGATCTATCTTCTTGGGCTGCTGCGGATCTTGGGGTTGCTGTGGATCAGGGTCGGGCGGAACGGTTTCCGGTTGGGTTTCCGGTTGGGTTTCTGCGTCCATTCGACTAAGCTCTGCCTCCGCCTTGGGAGCCAACAAGCGAGCTTTTCGAAGGGCTTTTTCGTGAGACTCTTGAAGGTCATTCCAGTTCGGTTCTTCGACCGCGAGTTGTTGCGGCGACGCAGGTGGCGACCCAGGTAGCGACGAAGATGAAATCGGATCATCGATAGCCGTGGTTGCATCTGACCCATCGTTTTTTTCTACTGCTGCGAGCCCTAACCTTTGGGTGATTTGAGTTTGGTCACCGAGTTCCTTTGCGAGCAGTGTATGGAAGTTAATGATTGCATCCCAAATGCGATCCAATTCCACCTGTGCAGCTTTCTGTTCCGCAGCCGCATTCGCGGGATTGGAACGCGCCAATTGCGACGACGCGTTTGCCATCTTTTTTCCAGCTTCATCAGCCCAACTTTGCAATAGTGCAATACCTTCCTCGAGCTCCTTTGAACTTGGTGCCGTTGCTGCTGGCGGCTGAGGCGGTTGCGGCTGAGGCGATTGCGGTTGACCTGCATCTTGTTTCGGACGCAAATCCGAATCGATCTTGTCGCGCAAGACAGGTATCTCCTCAGCCAACTCGTCCTGGATTCGCTTCAGTTCTGCAAACGTGTCGGCAGACGTGTTGGGAACAAGCACTTCAACGGAATCTTGAATGGCCGTTTGGGCCTGGACGATGTAGTCAAGAAACTGCAACAAGTTGGTTTCATTGCGGCGTTTTTGCCTATCCAATTCATTCCACTTGTCCGTGTAGAATTTGATCCATTGCCGAACGAGTTCAATATTCTTTCTGGAGGGGGTGTGTTTCGGGTCTAACTCCAAACAATGCCTATAGGATGCGACGGATTGCTTTAGCGATTCGATGATCTCTTTTCGCTTGTCAACTGCCACGCTTTCAGGCTGATCGCCCGCTGTGGATCGGGCCTGTTCGGACGAAAGCATTCCCAAGTTGAAGTGTGCGGCGGTCGCAAGGTTTCGGTCCTGGCTAAGTCCGGCCTGTAAATAACGCTCCTTTGCCTTGTCGAAGTCACCCTTGCGATGAAAGGCACAGGCTTCATCAAAAATCGCTACATTGGCTTTTGGCGATTTTTGCTGTTCGAGCTGCGATGCGGCCAAAGCGAATGCATCGTGAGCTTCGTCAAATTTCTGGTCGGCAAAAAACTTTATCCCTTCTCGGACTTTGGATACGGAATCGTCCGCTTGGAGCGGCACCCCAGTAACAAGTCCAAAAAAGACGCCGAATCCTATTTGGGCGACGGCTGCCGCAGAACTGCGAATTGGCTTAGGTATTGGCATCGCTGATTTGGGCCTCCAACCGCTGCGGAATGGGATGATAAACATATCGATCAATAGGGCTAACAACGCGATCGCCAAGAATATCTGAAATCGTTCGGTTCGTCGAATTCTAGTTTGACTTGTCGAGTCATCGCCGCGACGTCCTTGAAGGTATTTTGTATAGAGCTCGCCAAGATCATACGAACGCGTACCGGCTGGGATGTAAACGCCAGAGGTCTTTAAGGCGATTTCCTGCAACAGAGTGCCATCCAGTTTGCTCCATACCTGCTCCCCTTGATGTTCTACGAACAAACCCGACTTGTCTTTCTGTGGAATTCGCGAACCTTTCTCCGCATCACCGAGGCCGACGGAAAAAATAGTAACTTGGCGTTCGGCAGCGACCGTGGCCGCTTCGAGAGGATACGACTGTTGGTCGTCGCCATCCGTAATGAGCAAGATCGCTTGGTCCCGTGCTGAGTTGGATTGAAACACCTCTAACGATTTGCGAATCGCGTCTCCGATGGCGGTTCCGCCTCGCGGAGCGCTATTCGGATCTAGTTCGTTCAGAGCTCGACGAAAGGAATTGTAGTCGACGGTTAGAGGGCATTTGACGACTGCTTGGCCTGCGAAAGCGATCAATCCAATTCGCTCCCCTTCCAGGCGATTGACCAGTGCAGAAACGTCCGCTTTGGCACGTCCGAGTCGGGTCGGAGCAACATCCTCTGCAAGCATGGAACGAGACACGTCGATCAGTACATACAAATCGCTGCCGCGAGGAATGATTTGTTCGTATTGTTCGCCAAATCGAGGTCCTGCAAGTGCAACCAGGCCAGCCACAATCGCGACTTCACGCAATGCCAACTTGATCCAGAAACGTACTGCGGAAGGTTCCGGTAAAATGCGATCCGACATCTGTTTTGCGACAAATAGTTGTCGCGCGCGAACACGTCGCGATTGTGAATAGAGGGCCAGCACAAGCCATCCAATGCACAACGGTAGAATGAAGTAAAGGGCTGTCGGGTTTTGCCAATCCATAATGTTATTCCGTTACGGAAGCGAACGAAATCGAGTCTCAAGAAGTATATTGACCAAAAGTATTAATCCTAAACCGATCAATGCAAACCAAGGAAATAATTCTGAGTATTGCGAATACTTGAACTCCTCGAACTGGCCTTTTTCCAATTGATCGATTTGGGAATAAACTTTCGAAAGCCCTTCCGAGTCCGAGGCGTTGAAATAGGTTCCGCCGGTTTGTTCAGCCATCTCGCGCAACAGGTCTTCATCAATTCGGAATTGGACCGGGACCAAAACGCGTCTACCATATTCATCTTCCTGCGGCATTGGAACAACTCCATTACGACCAATCCCGATGGTATGAATCTTGATCCCAAGTTCCTTTGCGATGCTGGCTGCTTCGCGCGGATCTACCGTTCCTGCGTTGTTGTCGCCATCGGTCAGCAGAACCAAAACCTTGCTCTTGGCTTTCGAATCGCGAAGCCGATCCACACCCAAGGCAACTCCATCGCCGATCGCTGTCGCCAGTTCTTCCTTGAGTGTCTCTTCGTTGATGACGCGGCCCTGTCGATCCCGAATTCTCTTTGGAATTTCGAGACCCTTTACGATGTCGACCAACGCACCATGGTCGAGGGTTAGCGGACACTTGCTGTCTGCAAAACCGCCAAAGGCAATCGTGCCAACTAAGTCGTCTTTCCGACCGGCCAAACCCTTGGAACGCGAGCCTTGGATGAACTCGCTAATCACATGCTTGACAGCAGTCAATCGACTGACATCCTCTCCCTTGAGCTGAAAATCGAGCGCATCCATGGAACCGGAAACGTCCAACACCAATTCAATCGCGATCCCCTCACCGCGAATACGAGATTCCGATTTGCCCGACTGAGGCCTCGCAAGCCCAAGCACAATGAGGCACAACCCAACGCCATAAACGACAGGGAGCAGCCTTCGGAACCGTTGCATCGAAGTAACGGGAATCGATTTCAAATCAGAGATGCTCGAAAATATGGCGGACGGTCGAATGCGACGTTGAGATCTCCACCAAACGCAACCCACAACGATGGGTAAGACCAGAAGCCACAGCCATGATTCAAATCGGAACGCTTCCATCGTTATCGATAGTCTCCTACACTCAACGCCGGCGCCGTCGGCTTCGTTGCAATGAATTCTCGGGCACGGACGATCGACAATTCGACTTGATCTCCGTCGGGTTTCTGGCCCGCATACTTGACCATATCCGCCGCTTCGAGAAACTCCTTGAGGCGAAGCGATTGGTCTACCGCGAAAACCTCGGTCGTTCGCGAGTCGCGCAAGAACTCTTCCGTAGTTTGCTCCGGCGCGCGAATACCGGTGCTTCCCTCGATATACTCTCGCACAATGCCCGTTAGGCGAAGATAGAAATCTTTGAACAGTCCCTTGGCCAGCAACTCTTCGGAAAGCAATTGCTGAAGTTGCATGCTCGCGATCTCTTCGGGCGACTGTTTCGGAGGCTGAACGGCATCTCCTTTTTTTCCTCGCGTCGCCCACAACAATGCAGCGAATATTGCGACAAGAAAAAATACGGGAAGTATCCAAATCCAAGAAATCGTGGATTCGATTGTTTGCGGTGCAACCATCGGTTCAAGATTGGCTAAGTCAGGAACCGCATCGCCAAACTCCGAAGTGATATTGACCTCAATGGGTTCGGACTCGATGCGAGACTTTGTTCCGGTTGCTTCCGAGTCGGGACGATTGTCGGTAAATTCAATCGCCAGCGAACGTATCAAATGCGTGCCAGTGTGCACCGGTTCTAACCTATAACGAAAGAGTCGGCTATTCGGTTCTAGCGAACGACCGAACATATCGATGTTGCGTTCGCTATAGTCGCGGACCAAAAAATCCCCAACCGCTTGGCCGAAGGCTGGAGACTCAACCAGAATCTTGTCTTGAGCGGAAACGAGGATTTCCATGTCGACGATATCGGAAAGTCGCGGCTCAGACGGCGAGATGCGAATCGTCATCTTGACAGGACCTTTTTCAGCAACCTTCTCGATTGCAGATCCAGCAGCGACAGGCTTGCTGGCAACATTCTTGGACACGCATCCCAATTGCAACATCGCAAGAATCATGCACCCAGCGGTCAGAACCGTTTGAAACCTCATCGTTGATGCTCTCGCATACGAAAAAACCTTTGCAGACTTGTCGCATACGATTGATCGGTGCGGATCTCAAGCCGATCCACTTGGGCTCGTTTCAGTCCATTCGTTAGGATGCTCTCACGATCTCTGGCAGCTTGGGCAAACAAAGCTCGGACTTTGGGGTGACGCGTGTCCAACTCTAACAATTCGTCGGTTTCGGCATCGCGAAGCGTAATGAATCCGACATCTGGGATCTCTAGCTCACGTGGATCTTGAAGCGTCACCGCAATGCAGTCATGCCTTTGATTGGCAACAGATAGTGCTTTCGAACAATCGGCGCCAAGGAAGTCACTCATGACGAATACCACACATCGTCTTCGTTGGACGCGACCGAGGTACTCGAGCGCCTTGGTGATATTGGTTTCAGCTTTGATGGGCTCGGCAGCGAGCAGTTCGCGAATCAGTCGCATCACATTTCCACGTCCCTTGCGTGGCGGAACGTATTTGACCACTTCGTCAGCGAAAAACATCAAGCCAACTTTGTCATTGTTTCGAAGAGATGCGAACATGAGAACGGCAGCAACCTCAACGGCTGTTTCCATTTTGCTCAGGCTTTGCGAACCGAAGGCTCCGGACGCAGAAATGTCTACGGCGATAAAGACGGTCAGTTCGCGCTCTTCACAAAACGTTTTGACGTATGGGACTTCGGATCGCGCTGTAACATTCCAGTCGATGCTGCGGATTTCATCTCCGGGCACGTATTCGCGGACAGCATCGAACTCCATGCCGCGTCCCTTGAATGCGCTGAGGTACTCACCGGCCAACAAATCGTTGACCTGTCGCCTCGCAACGATATGGATGCGGCGAACTTCCTTTAGGACGTCTTCCAGTTCACGTGCAGCCATGTTGATTTACGGAACCGGAACGGATTCGAGGACTTTTCGCACAATATCATCCGAGGTCATCTGCTCCGCTTCTGCTTCGTACGACAAGATGATTCGGTGCCGTAGCACTTCGAACGCAATGTCCTTGACATCCTGCGGAGTGACATAACCTCGACCGGCGAGAAATGCGCTTCCTCGGGCGGCCAAGCACAAATTGATCGACGCTCTGGGGGACGCGCCGCATTGAATCAATGGCTTTAGCTCCTTTAACTTGAACTCATCTGGACGTCGGGTCGCTGCAACAACGTCCAGAACATAGTCCTTCACTTTGTCGTCCATGTATAACGATGCCACAGTCTGCTTGATTTCGACAAGTTGCGATGGTTCTAACACGGGTTGCACTTCCCGCCAAACATCATCGAGAACGGAATCGACCACCTTTCTCTCTTCGGCTTTGGTTGGATAGCCAACGACGACTTTGAGCATGAATCGATCCACTTGAGCTTCGGGCAGCGGGTACGTTCCTTCTTGCTCGATTGGGTTTTGCGTTGCGAGTACGAGGAAAGGCTCATCCAGCGGATAGGTTGTGTCTCCAATCGTCACTTGATGCTCTTGCATGGCTTCGAGCAAGGCGGACTGGACTTTGGACGGAGCTCGATTGATTTCGTCCGCCAAGATCAAATTGGCAAATATCGGACCCTTTCGTGTTCCAAACGACCCTTCCCTCGGATTGTAGATCATGGTCCCGATCAAGTCGGCTGGGAGCAAGTCGGGGGTGAATTGGATGCGATTAAACTTGCAATGAATGGCGTTGGCTAAGGCTTTGATGGCTGTGGTCTTGGCAAGTCCCGGCAAGCCCTCGAGCAACACATGCCCACCGGTGAGCAGGGCAATCATCAATCTCGAAAGCATCGCATCCTGTCCAACAAGCACCTTGCGGACCTCGGACCGAACTCGCTCCAAGTGATCTGCGTGTTGCAGTACCTGCTCCTTGATTCGTTGAACGTCGACACTCATAAAATTGGGGATACCTTATTCGAACTGGTGCGTTTTCAAGATTTTGTGTTTGAGAGCGTGAAAAAACAAGCTCCGGAGCCAGGATGCGGAAACAGTATACGTTCGCATAGCGGGCATGGGCAATACGCATCCTTTCGCTGATCAGTTTAGGGAAATTATGTTGAGATCACGCGAATCAACCGTGAATGGACTCACGCACTCGCGAAACATCCCGCAGCTGCGTTTTGCCCTGGAACAAATTTGCGATTTCGTTGGGAAGCTGACTTTTTGAGGCTCTCTGGCGAGCCTGCTGCGCTTCCACGACCAAAGTATTTTTTGAAATTCCACACCAAGTCGCACCACATTTGTCCCTCTATTCCAATCCTTGCAAGGATAGGAGCAAGATCTTTCGGAATGGTGGGTTTTTCTAAGCTGCCAACACGCTGGCGACCCGTCCAATCCAGCAGACTCAAGTAGTCGCCCAACTTCATCGACAGGAAGCCTTTGTCGCTTGCACGCACGCCACTGTGGCTTGTTTGTGCTCCCGGTTTGCCACGTTCGTTAAGTGTTAGCGGTGACAACCAAGCGTCTCTGAGGATGGATGAGCCTCGTTTCTTTTTGGCGGCAGAGCGTTTCTTGCGAAGATCATCCGGAGTCGTGGTTCGGCGGATTTTGCCCGCTTCCTCTGTCTCGATGGCGACCAAGTCTACGGCAGCGGATGCAATGGTGTTTCCCGCGAGGGCTTTGATACGATCGTAAGCGGACGTGTGAATGGATTCTTCGGGAGACGAAGCCATTGCGGCACGGATCGGATTCAGGTCGACATACATGCTGCAAGCCAAAAGTCCGGCTTCGTCGGTAATGGCTTGTGCTTTGAAGCGACCTTCCCAAAAGTGGCCGGTTACATTGTCTTGGAAATTGGCGAGACGAGCGATGGGTTCGCAGAGAGCTTTCATAAACCAGGACGGATCGGACAAACGCAATCGAATCGTTTTGATGCGTTCGGCGTTATTGGCCAAAGTATCGACGGCGGTTGTGGTGGGGTCAGCCAAATGTTCATCCATTCGCTGTCCAGGAAAAATACGGAGCCATCGCAGCGCGACATCCTGGTCTGACCATTCACGAGTAATGTCGGGTCGAGTCCGAGCGACGATATGAAGGTGATTTGAGAGAATCGCATAGGAAAGGACATCGATACCGAAGACGGACGCGAGTCGTTCCATACGCGCGCGAATCCATTCCCTTCGATGGGAATAGTCTTTTCCGGTCGCTTCATCGAATCCAGCCAAAAACGTCCTTCGAACGCAACGCTGGATCAGGTGGACGATCCCAACTTCGTTCAGGTCAAACTGTTCAGCACGGGGTGTACGAGGCATTTCAAATCTCCTTTGCCACGATTGTACAGTCGGCAAGCCGCCCTGTCAAGTTAGGTGCCTGGCACCTAACTTGTAACGTCGCGAGCCGAGGAAACTTGCTCACCCATGGGGGAAGCACATGGGGGCCGGAACCGCTGCGCAGTGGGACGCGGGTTAGCTGACCAAACTGGCTGTCCAACGACACAAGGTCGTTGGGGCAGGATCGCTCGCTTCGCTGGCGTTGATGGCTGCAGGTAACTGGAAGCAGAGCCTCTGATTATCTCACCCTTGGAACCTATTGTTGCGGATATCCGTTGCTATACTCCCCTCCTGTCGTTAAAACGTCAGCTTCGTCCGTTTGGTTTAGTCGAAGGGCTTAAAATTTTCCATCGCCGAGGAGATTTCACTGATGAACTTGAATTCACGTGTCCGCTGTTGGACCTTGGTGGGAGTTACAGCGCTGGTTGCATGCAATCCTATCGCATTTGCGGATTTCACGGACGATTTGAAAGTCCTCATCGACGCACACGAGGGTGAGGTCGCGGTATCGGTTAAGCACCTCAAAAACGGAACGACTTTCGTTCACCGAGGAGACAATGTTCAAGCCACTGCTAGCCTGATCAAGTTTCCGATTCTGGTCGAACTTTACCAGCAAAGCCAAGCTGAAAAAGTGTCTCTAGACAAGGTGATAACGCTGAAGGAAGAAGACAAGGTGCCTGGTTCGGGGATTCTCACCTCTCATTTTCCCGCCGGTAGTCAAATCCCATTGCGTGGAGTCGCTCGCTTGATGATCGCGTTCTCCGACAACACCGCAACGAATCTCGTCATCGATCAAATCGGACTTCCGACCGTCACACAAACCATGCAGGATCTAGGCCTACCAGAGACTCGAGCCAACTCAAAAGTATACCGGCGCGATACATCCGTTGCTCCGGAGCGAAGCGAGACGTATGGACTTGGCAGCACGACTGCCAACGAGATGGTCAAACTCCTAGAACTCTTGCATTCACGCAAACTTGTATCGGCGGAAGCATCCGAAGAAATGTTAAAACACTTGGCGGCTTGCGATGATGGAACAAAACTCTTACGGTTTCTACCAAAGTCCATCAAGGCCTACCATAAAACCGGAGCCGTCGCCAACGTGCGTACCGATGCTGGACTCCTCGAAACACCAAGCGGTGCGATTGCCATTGCGGTCCTAACGACCAAGAATAAGGACGCGAGCTGGGGGGATTCCAACGCCGCAGAAATCCTTTGCGGGAAAATCGGACAAGCCGTTTACAAAGAATTCAACCCGGAAAACGCGAGCAAATCGCCGAACGACAAGCCAGGTGAAACCGCTCTCTCCATCGGTGCTAGCGGAGAGATGGTAGAAGCCTTGCAGCGGGCCTTGAACAAGAGCGTCAAACCCGAAGTGGCGCTGACGGTGGATGGCGACTTTGGATCCATGACCGCCTCGACGCTTCGAAAATTCCAATCGGAAAACGGACTGGAACCAACAGGAATCGCGGATGCCGCGACCTGGAAAAAACTGGGGCCACTCGAGTTTCAAGAAACGGCCGCTCCCGCACCGTCCGTTGTCAACTCGGAACGTTTGCCTCTCCAACCTGCCGATTCCTTGACAGGCATTCCATTCGTTTCTTGTCGCGGATGGGTCGTGGCGGATGGCGAAACAGGGCGAGTTCTCGGTGAGGAAAAAATGAACGACAAGATGGATATCGCAAGCACAACCAAGATCATGACGGCTTGGCTGGTCTGTCAAGCATGCGATCGCGACCCCAAAGTGCTTGACGAGAGAATCACTTTTTCTCGACGCGCCGATGAAACGGTCGGATCCTCCGCAACAGTGCGAGTCGGTGAATCCCTTTCGGTGCGCGAAGGCTTGTACGGCTTGATGCTACCCTCGGGCAATGATATGTCGGTGGCGATGGCGGAACATTTCGGTTCACGCCTTCGTGCTCCAGGTGTTTCGGAAGATCAAGATCCCCTCGATTCCTTTGTCGATGCGATGAACCGAGAGGCCTTGCGGTTAGGCATGACCGGGACTCAATATCAAAACCCGCACGGTCTGACGGTCAAAAATCACCATAGCACCTGCGCGGACTTGCTGAAACTTTCTCGAGCCGCACTTGAATCGACTCTCTTGAAGAGCATTGTGAAAACGCGACAACGTGGCTGCGAACTTACTGGCGCAGCAGGATACACTCGCAATATTGTGTGGAAGAATACCAACCAGTTACTTGCAACCGATGGCTACTTCGGATTGAAAACAGGCACGACCGATGCTGCGGGGGCTTGTCTGGTTTCCTGTAGCCAAAGAGACGGTCGCTCGTTAATCGTGATCGTGCTCGGTGCCAGCGGTTCCCCGGCACGCTACTCGGATTCACAGAATCTACATCGCTGGGGCTGGCAACAGCTTCTCAAACAATAACGTCTTTGTGTGCGAGCACGAGTGCTTTGTTATGGCTTGATTTCAGGGTAGTGGATCTTGTTAAAGATCCTGAATCTGTGGGATCTTTAACAAGATCCACACCATCCAACCCTAATTCTAAGCTATCACAAAGCTCTAGGTTGCCGGGCTTTGTTTCCCGATGTCCAAGTCGACAAAGAAATCGGCTACCGGAGATGTAAAACCCTGAATCGCATTTCCCCCGTCGATGAATTCCCTTTCGCCGACTACCCGAACATTCGAAGGCGAAGTGTAGATTGCGATGGTACGGTGCTTGCAATCGACCATCCAAACTATTTGCACGCCGCTGTGAAAGTACTCTAAACGTTTTCTTGCCATTTCAGCTTTGGTGTTACCAGGGCTGAGCACTTCGACAACCAAATTGGGAACCAACTGGGGATAATTCTGTGTCGGAAAGGAACCACCCGGCAAGCGATCAAGCGAAACAAAAGCGACATCGGGCCCACGAGTAGAGGAAAGCAGACGAAAGAAACCATCCGCTCCCGAGACCAAACCTAGGCGGTTCTTCGAAACAAAATGTCTCAAGATGTGCGCGATCGCCATTGCCACTACGGACGCTTCGTAACCCATGGCTTTCTCCACCAAACTGCCGTCGACCAGTTCGCACAATCCGCCCTCGCGTGACTCATTGACTGCAAGCAGATCCTCAAGCGTTGCTTGACCGGGAGTTGGATCAAGCCGAACACGGCTTGCGGCGATTCCACCTAGCTCTACGAGACGATCTTCAAGTGTCGTCGCCAAGGCGCCGTTGGGACTCATTCGGAAAATCCTCAATAAAAGTAGCAAATGGTTCAAATCCATTTTATGCGGTTCACCGTTGGTGTATAGGCTTTAGCGGACGGATCTGCAAAAACATCGGCTTTGGCAACCTAGGCGAGCGGCAGCATGGGATACCCGTAGAACAGGCTGCTAGCCTTTGTTTTTTAACTATTGCAGCCCGTGCTACGTGGTAGTTTTTGGTCTGCCGATCAACTTACAATCTTGATTGTCGACCGGGATGCCGATATCCTTTTGCAAGGAGTAGATGAATGCAGCGCTGGATATCCATCCTATTACTTGTGTCTTTTGTTCGATTGCAGTTGGTTTGCTGCTGCGGATCGATGGGGGTCTGCGCGCAAAAGATTGAAAATGAAGCAGTCGCTGAGCACTGTTCGGGTGATTGCCACGCGCCCGAATGCTACGATCTGGAAATAGCTTGCGATTCGGCTGAGGCCGGAACGATTGAGGCTCTTTGCCCCTGCGGTGATTGCTTGCATTGCGAGAACAGCTCTCACCATCATGTTTTCTTGATATCGCATGCCTTTACAGGGCTTGCTCAAGATAACGAAATTCAGAAGACAATTGTCGTACAACAGTTCATCGACGCGGTCGTCCCTGTTGTGAGTGGAAAAACCGCTTCTAACTCCGACCCCTGGAATGAACGTATTTCGCGCGGACTTGGTAGCCGAGCTCTCTTAATGCTTGCACAACTGCGCATCTGATTCAAGTGCGTAGCACAGGCTGCCAGCCTGTAATAGCCCAAAAAAGCACAGGCTAGCAGCCTGTTCTACGGGACTATCTCATGCTGCCGCTCGCGTAAGTAGCCTCAAACGAACGGCCTTACCGTAACATCGCTCCGAGTGATGGTTCTAAGCGTCTTGCGCCGCATAGTTGAGCTTGACGCAACATTTGCATCTTTGTGCATTCTTTAAAAATCAAATCATTGGAGTTAGATCATGATAAGAGTAATCCTAATGTCAGTCAGTCTTGTTCTGATGGCGATCCCATCCGCAGTTCAAGCTCAGTCGCCAGTCCCGCCTTCAGCACCCAAGAGTGCGCATCCGGTGCATGGCCCACACGAAGGCGAGCTGTTGGAGATTGGCAACGAGGAATTTCACGCGGAAGTCGTTGTTGACGAAACGAAGAAACTGTTCGCGATTTACGTCTTGGACGCACAGGCGAAGTCGTATGTTGCGTTAGACGCCCCTTTCTTAGCAATCAACATGAAATTGGCGAACAAACCAGTGCAGTTCAAACTGAAGGCGGCACCACAGACAACAGACAAAGCTGGTTCTTCATCCTGCTTTCAGTTGACAAGTCCCGAGCTTATCCACGGTCTCCACGCGAATGGCTCAGACCCAAAACTGTCGCTGAAGATCGGCAAAAAATCGTACGTTGTTAAGGTCGCTCACGATCATGATCACTCTGGTCACAAACACGCAACTCAGTCACAGGGCTCGGGGCCACAAAAGCGATAGATCGTCTACCGACCAAATAAACTCGTGCTGGGTCCGCTGAATCGCAATGAATAAAGAACATCTGAAAACACCCTTGGTTTGGCTCTGTATCTTCGTATCGATCTTTGTGGTTTATGGAGCTGGATGGTTGCATGGACGCTACCAAGTAGGCAAATCACTGATTGATTTTTCATGGACCAAAGTCGACCATTCCATCCAACAACAAGAGGAAGGACATGACCATGGCCACGACCATGGCCATGGCCACGACGAAACAAACTCGATCGAGCTCTCCGATGCAGCCCGAAAAAACCTTGGTTTGACCGACGACTATCTTGAGCCAATCGAATTGTCCACATTTCAAAGAACGATTACAGTACCCGCGATCATCGTCGATAGGCCTGGCAGAACAAGACTGCCTGTCAGCGCTGCGATGACCGGTATCGTCACGCATGTGCATGCTGTCTCCGGAGAGGCGGTTGAGCCGGGTGACTTGCTTTTGGAAATGCGTTTAACCCACGAAGACCTCGTGACGGCTCAAAAGGAGTTTCTCCAGTCATTGGGCGAACGCGACATTGAAGTCAAAGAGATTGCACGAATTGAAAAACTCGCAAGCAGCGGGGCACTCTCCAACAAGACTCTGTTGGATCGTCAGTATAGCCTGGATAAAGTGGAAGCACTCATGAACTCGCAACGCGAAGCGCTCCGCTTGCATGGTCTAACGATCGCTCAAATCCAATCCATCGAAACCGATCGCCGATTGCTCACTGAGATGCGAGTCTTTGCCCCAGGTCCCGATGACCACAATGACGATGAGATGCATTTAAGTTCGTCGGACAAGCCTGACATATCCAAGAAATTGCGAACTACTTTTGGCAAATCGGATGAAGCATCGCATGCTCCGGCGCACATGCTTGTTCTGCAAGACATGCGAGCTCAAAAAGGGCAAATCGTCAACGCGGGTGATCTGCTTTGCACTTTGGCTGATTTCGACGAACTGCTCGTCGAGGGACAAGCCTTTGAATCCGAATCCGGTCAAATCACCAAGGCAAAGCAGCAAAACGTCTCGGTTACCGCAGTGCTTGAAGAGAGCGGAAAACAGTCGAAGATTGACGGGCTGACCATGGGTTGGGTAGACAATGAAATCGACCCAACTACGCGAACGCTCAAGTTCTACGTGTTGCTGCCCAACATTCTCCTGCAAGACACCAGCAATGCCTCTCATCAACGCTATGTCATTTGGCAATATCGGACCGGGCAACGATTGCAACTTCAAGTGCCGGTCGAGCAGTGGGAGGACCAAATCGTACTTCCGGTAGACGCAGTCGCGAAAGAAGGCATTGAAAGTTATGTCTTCCAACAAAATGGGGACCACTTCGAGCGACTTTCCGTCCACGAACTATACCGCGATCAGCTTTCGGTGGTTCTTGAAAATGACGGCACCATTTTCCCAGGTGATGTCGTGGCACGGCGCGGGGCCCATCAACTGCAAATGGCATTAAAAAACAAAGCGGGCGGTGGGGCGGACCCGCACGCAGGACACAATCACTAGCCGTTAGCCAAGAACCCAATCTATGCTCAATGCCGTTTTGAGATTTGCACTTCAGCAACGACTGCCAGTCATTGCGATCGCAATTGCGTTATCGGCGTACGGGCTGTGGATCGCATCGCAGTTGCCAATCGATGTATTTCCTGACCTGGATCGGCCTCGGGTCGTCATCATGACCGAGGCGGCCGGGATGGCTCCTGAGGAAGTTGAGAGCCGCGTCACCTTTCCAATCGAAACCGCAATCAATGGTGCCAACGGCGTGCAAGCTGTTCGGAGCACTTCTTCGACTGGTATGTCCATTATCTATGTCGAGTTCGATTTTGGTGCGAATGTCTACTCGGCACGCCAGATCGTCAACGAACGCTTGGCCATGGTGATGGATCGGTTGCCAAAAAACGCCAAACCTCAACTGGCGCCCATCTCCTCCATTATGGGGCAGATCATGATCCTGGGAATGTGGCACGATGCGGCGGACACAGATGAGTCCATCGATCCGGTCGAACTCCGAACGCAAGCGGACTGGATTGTCCGACAGCGATTGCTTGCCCTCCCCGGTATTGCGCAGGTTTTCACGATGGGGGGTGGTCGGAAACAATTCCAAGTGCAACTCGATCAAAACGCCTTAGTCAAATTTGGGATCTCCATCGATGATGTCCGAAAAGCGGTTCAGGCAAGCAATGAAAATGCGACCGGTGGCTATCTGGACCAGCGAGGTGCCGACGAATGGCTCGTGCGAGCGATCGGCCGAATTCAAAGTCTCGATGACTTAAAAAGAGTTCCAATCGCGGTGCGCGATGGCAGGCCTGTCGCCCTCTCGATGTTGGCAAACGTCGTGGAGGCCGCTCAAGTAAAACGAGGTGACGCAGCCGCGTTCGTTCGAGAAATCGACGGATTCAGTGGAGGCCCAGCCGTGGTTTTGACCGTCAGCAAGCAACCGGGAGCAGACACCCGCGCAATCAGCGAATCCATTCTGAAAGCCATCGAAGAGATCAAACCGTCGTTGGCCAGAGGAATTCGAATTGAGCCGCTCTACGCTCAGAAGCACTTTATTGACCGAGCGATCGAAAACGTCTTGGTGGCCCTCCGCGATGGAGGCATTTTGGTCGCTGTCATTCTCTTTCTCTTTTTGATGAACTTTCGTACCACCTTCATTTCATTGACGGCGATTCCGCTCTCGTTGTTAACGACCGTATTGGTTTTCAAAGCACTTGGACTTTCGATCAACACGATGACGTTGGGAGGCTTGGCGGTGGCGATTGGTGAACTCGTAGACGACGCCATTGTGGACGTGGAAAACATCTTTAGGCGTCTTAAAGAGAACGCCGCCCTTCGCGAGCCACAGAGTGCTCTCAAAGTTGTCTACAATGCCAGTCTGGAAGTGCGAAGCTCAATCGTTTTTAGCACGATCATTGTTTGTCTCGTTTTCCTACCATTGTTTGCTCTTTCCGGGATGGAGGGACGCTTATTCGCACCGCTTGGTATTGCGTACGTTGTCTCGATTCTAGCGTCACTAGTCATATCATTGACCGTAACACCCATTCTCTCGTATTGGTTGCTTCCTTCGTCGCGGGCAATGGCACACCAACAGGATGGACCGATTTTACGCGGATTGAAAGTGATCGCAACGGTTGTGATTCGGTTCAGCTTGCGTTTCCCGATCTTCAATCTCACAGCCGTTCTGTTGATGGTCGCGATTTCGATCTTTTTTGTCTTGAGGCTTGATCGTGATTTCCTACCTCCCTTTAATGAGGGTGCAATCCAACTGAATGTACTGCTGCCGCCTGGCACATCGCTCAAGACGACGGTCAGCATGAATCGTTCCGTCGAACAAGCGTTGGTTCGCAACTCCGACATCGTTCATTTCGTGCGACGAACAGGGAGAGCCGAGCTGGATGAACACGCCGAGCCAGTCAGCGCCAGCGAGTACATTATCGAACTCGATTCCAAATCAACTCGCAATCGCGAACAACAACTCGACAAAATACGCGAAGATTTAAGGGAAATGCCTGGTCTTGTGTTCGCAGTCGAACAGCCGATCTCGCACTTGATCTCACACATGCTCTCAGGTGTTAAAGCCCAGATTGGAGTGAAGCTCTACGGTGACGATCTTGACATCCTGCGACGCAAGGCTGCTGAAGTGAAAGCAGAGATTCAAGACATTCGGGGGATTCGCGACTTACTCATCGAACAGCAAACTTTGATTCCCCAACTGAAGATCGAATACGATCGGGACAAGATGCTTGCGGCGGGCGTGTCGGTGGACAAGCTAAACCAGTTAATCGAAACGGCCATGAACGGCCAAATTGTTTCGGAAATCATGCAAGGTCAACGAACATTTGATCTGGTAGTTCGATTGCGGGAGGATGCGAGACAGGACCTGGATGTGCTACGGCGTCTAACGATTGATCTTCCTGGCGGCGGAAAAGTCCCTTTGGAATCGCTTGCTAGAATCGAGGAATCGCTCGGGCCGAATACGATTCAGCGCGAACGCATCCGACGGCGCATCGTGATTCAATGCAATGTCGCAGACCGCGGCTTGGTGGAAGTTGTCGAGGAGATTCAAAGCAAATTGAAGGCTTATAGTTCGTCGTTGCCGCAAGGATACTATTTCGAGTTCAGCGGTCAGTTTGAAAGCCAGAAGATAGCCTCGCAAATGATTGGTTGGCTGTTCCTGGTTGCCTTGGCTGGTGTGTTTTTGACTCTCTACACGATGTTCCGATCGATCAATCTATCGCTTCAAGTCATGGCTGCTGTGCCGATGGCTTTTATCGGATCTGTTGCGGCGTTGGTGATCACGGGACAGAACTTGACGATTGCCAGCCTGGTCGGTTTCATCTCGTTGGGTGGTATCGCATCTAGGAATGGGATCTTGTTACTGCAACACTACTTGCATTTAGTAAAGCATGAAGGGGAGGATTGGACGCAAGAGATGATCGTGCGGGCAGGACAGGAGCGTCTCGCCCCCGTTCTTATGACAGCCTTAACCGCAGGCATTGGCTTAGTGCCATTGGTATTTGCAGCAGGACAGCCGGGTAAAGAAATTTTGTATCCAGTCGCGACGGTGATTCTTGGGGGCGTGATCAGTTCGACCTTGCTCGATTTTTTTGTGCATCCCGCCTTGTTCTGGTTGTTCGGCTTGCGATCCGCTCAGCGAGTGGTCGAAAACCTTCGCGATTGATGGCTGTTAATAGGATGATTCGAGGTATCGGCCTACTTCCTAAAGTCATACTTTGTTGCCGATTCGGGTGAATAATTGACGACTTTGTGCCCTCTATGCTTTGTTCCCGTCATGTAGTTTAGATCGTCCATTCATTGCCAATCGGTTCAAAAATGAACTTGAGAACTTCCGACCGAGTTAATTACCTGTTGATTTGTTCCTTTGCCCTGCTCAAAGGCATTTCGGTCGCCACGGCTACCGAGCCCTCCCCCGACCAGTTGGCTTTTTTTGAGGGGAAAGTCCGCCCGCTGCTCATCAAGCATTGTTACGAATGCCACTCGACCGAGACCAAGAAGCTCAAAGGCGGCCTGCTGCTCGATTCGAAGGAAGGCTGGATGGCCGGCGGCGATTCGGGGGAAGCGATCGAACCTGGCAACCCGAACGAAAGTCGGTTGATCGAATCGGTTCGCTATAAGAATTCGCATCTCCAGATGCCGCCCAAGTATCAGCTCGCCGAAGCGGAGATCTCAGTTCTGGAACGTTGGGTCCAAATGGGAGCGCCCGACCCGCGAACAGGAACGAAGGTCGCAAAGGCACCTGGGATCGATTGGGAAAAGGGAAAGAAACACTGGGCCTTTCAACCCGTAGCACGACCGGCAATCCCGGTAGTCAAAAACAATAGTTGGACTCACGGCGATTTGGACCATTTCGTCCTTTCTAAGATCGAGGCTGCTGGACTGCGACCATCGCCGGATGCAGATCGATTCGCTCTGATTCGCCGGGTGACGCTGGACTTGACCGGTTTGCCGCCCACCGTGAGCGAAGTTGGCGCTTTCGTGCATGATTCAGCGTCAGACGATGAAGCTCTCGCGAAAGTAGTGGACGTTTTGTTGCAATCGCCAAGCTTCGGTGAACGTTGGGGCAGGCATTGGCTGGATGTGGCCCGCTACGCAGACTCGGTTGGCAAAACACGCAATATTCCTTTTCCATATGCATGGCGTTATCGCAATTATGTTATCGATGCATTGAACACGGACAAACCCTACAACGAATTCCTCGCGGAACAAGTTGCAGGCGATTTATTGAATGCGACTGACAAGCAGGATCGCGAGGAAAAGCTGATTGCCACCGGCCTCCTCGCCTTGGGATCGATGGATTTGAATGAACGCGACAGCGAGCAATTCCAACTTGACCGCATCGATGACCAAATGGATACACTTGGCCGCGCCACGATGGGACTCACGCTGGGTTGTGCACGCTGTCACGATCACAAGTTCGATCCAATTGCTCAGTCCGATTACTACGCAATGGCAGGCGTTTTTGCGAGCACGGCCACGTTGAGCGGTCAACAGAATCGGCAAGGTGGGAGCAAGCAGTATCACCAGCCGAGCCTGCTTGCCAAGTTAGACATGCCGCCGTCAACCAAGCCATCGGATTCGAAAAAGAATAACACGCCGACGAGCAACAATGCAGCCCAAATCGCGAAACTGAAGAATCGACTTAAGCAACTTCAAGCCGAAGCCAAAAGCAAAAACAACCGTGCAAGGCTCAAGGAAGAGGTCACTCAGATCCGCCAACAATTAGCTAAACTCGGTGAAACGGAAATTCGTCCCGCACAAGCCAAGAACAAAAAGAATGCTCCTGAAGAAGCGATCGATATGGATGCAGCGTTGGCGATGGCTGCTGCGGAAGGGCGCGTGACTAATCTGGCGCTCCGTGTTCGCGGTGAGCCGGATATCCAAGGTGACGTCGTTCCGCGGGCGTTCCCAACCATTTTTAGTCGCATGCAATTGCCGCCCCTTCCTAGCAGGGAAAGCGGTCGGCGAGAGTTAGCAGAGTGGCTTGCGTCTCGCGATCATCCGTTAACAGCGCGGGTTATGGTCAATCGCGTCTGGGCGCACTTGCTTGGCCGCGGCTTGGTCGAGACCGTCGACAATTTCGGCGCATCGGGGGCTGCTCCGACGCATCCCGAACTGCTCGATCATCTGGCGACTCAGTTCATGGATGAGGGCTGGTCGGTCAAGTCCCTTATTCGCTCAATTGTACTCAGTCGTACGTATCGACTAAGCGGTCAACCTATACCCGCTAACTCGGCGGTCGATGAAGCCAACGGTCTATACTGGCGAGCCAATCTGCGCCGTCTCGAAGCTGAGGCGATTCGCGATTCTTTGCTAGCGGCTGGAGGAATGTTGCAAACCGAAAGGCCCGCCGGAGCACCCTTTGACTCCTCGGATGCAGGCGATCTCGGCAAGGGAAACAGAAAAGGGAAAGCAGAAGATCCCATTGTCCGGCCCGTTCGAAGCGTCTATCTGCCGGTCTTCCGTTCGAAGTTGCCTGGCATGTTTACCGTGTTCGATTTCGCGGAACCAGATCAAGTAAATGGCCAGCGCGATGTGACCACCGTACCCCCGCAGGCACTCTTCTTGCTCAATAATCCATTCGTGGTCGACGTTGCCAAGCGGGCCGCAGATCGAATTCTCGAGCAGAATTTGCCGGATGATAAAGCCAGAGTCCGTTTCGCGTACGCCTATTCTCTTTGCCGTTATCCTACCGAAGCGGAAACAGAGCGCGCATTGACATTTCTGAACGAAACAAAAGACAAACGGAGCAATTGGGCGGCTTTGACTCAGGCTCTCTATTCGTCCGCTGAGTTCCGCTACCTTCCTTAAATTAAATTGAATCAATACGGAAAGACACCCTTGAACACTTGCCGAAACACCTTCACCGCTGTCACTCGCCGTGGCATGCTGCAAACCACTGCCGCCGGATTTGGTTGGCTAGCCTTTGCCGCATTAAATGCTGAAAAAGTCCTCGCTACTCCGGAAGATTTCACTTCGCCATTGGCACCGAAACAACCGCACTTTACGGGCAAAGCCAAGCGAGTCATTTTCCTTTTTATGCAGGGTGGTCCAAGTCACTTGGATACATTCGACTGGAAACCGGAACTCAAGGCGAATCATGGCAAGACAATGAGCAGTTCCGATGGCGACAAACGCAAGGGGGGTACGCTCCTGGCACCCCAATTCCAATTCGAGCCCAAAGGCAAAAGCGGCTTGCAAATCAGTTCACTTTTTCCCGAAGTCGGCCGCTACGCCGATGATCTTTGTCTGCTCAACGGCATGCACACTTCGAACGCGGCTCATCCTCAAGCGACCATTGCACTACACACGGGTAGCGCCAATTTCGTCAGGCCATCCATGGGTGCGTGGACTACCT
>Ga0247837_1000636_pt1 | contig 75076 bp, 58 predicted proteins | sample LaCtaG_2_FD_187115 | JGI IMG/M metagenome (GOLD analysis project Ga0247837, IMG submission 187115) | Freshwater microbial communities from meromictic Lake La Cruz, Castile-La Mancha, Spain - LaCruzMarch2015_14.5m | ecosystem: Environmental > Aquatic > Freshwater > Lake | place: Spain: Castile-La... | reverse complement strand
TGGTGCCGAAGGCAGGGTACTGGCGTAGCTCGAACCTCACCACTAACATACTGCCTTGTCCCAATTCTAATGCTTGCATTGGTTCTTCAGACCTGGCTAATGTGTCGTTGACAGGGACATGTGCGAAAGGGTACTACGGCAATTTGTGTAATGGCTGTGAGTTGGGGTATTTCCGCTCAGAAGCACATGTATGTAACACCTGTCCAGTCATGTGGGTTAACAATATCCTTATGACAGTTTTTTGTTTTTTATTACTCCTAATCGCTTCGTTAATGATCGCTTCCTCTATCCGGTCTGCAACAAAGCCCAAATCTCTCCTTTCCATCTACATGAAAATCTTCATGAACTACCTACAACTGGTACTGGCCTGCACTTCCGTTAACCTCAACTACCCCAAGCAGTTCCTGGACTTTTCACGAGCCCAAGGCAAAGTCGGAAGTGTGGACGACCAAGTATTTTCCTTCAGCTGCTACTTCGACAACCCTGACTCCATTGAATCCATCCAAAAGAAAATACTGATAATCGCTATCGCTCCCGTCCTAGTGGCGTTGCTGGCGGCCTTCGCTTGGACTTGCATCAAAATCATTCGTAGGAACACCAGTTTTGCACTATGCAAAGGGGAAGCTTCGGTGATAATTGTCTTTTTTCTGCTGCACCCCACTATCACCCGCAATGCCTTTTCTCAATTTGACTGCATGACTATCGACTCCGGGGAGCGCTGGCTAGTGAGCAACTTGACAGTGAAGTGCTGGGAAGGAAGTCACACGACAGTGGCGCTCACACTAGCACTGCCTTCCCTTGTGCTTTGGGTCTTCGGCCTGCCTGCACTGACTCTCCTGTATCTCGCTACTCGTAAAGATTTGGACTCGATTGATGTGAAGCTGAAAGTCGGGTTTATTATAAACGGCTATAGAAAGCAGCGCTATTTCTGGGAGTTTGTGATACTTTATCGGAAAGTCCTCGTAGTCTGTTTCTCTGTGTTTCTAAGCAATGAAGGCACTGAAGTCCAAGCGCTCATTCTCATCACTCTCCTTTTCGCCATATTCATCCTGCAGAAGAAAAGCAGCCCTTTCTTCACCAACAGCCTCAATGCGCTCGAAGAACGCGCAATCCTTGTATCAGCAGTGACCATATACAGCGGACTGTATTTCATTTCCAACAGTCTCACACCCGAACTCGTATTACTGCTATTCGTTCTTATAATAGTCGCCAATGCCTACTTTGTGCTTTACTGGGCACTGCTTGTGTCGGGCACTTCCTTCTTACTGCTAGTTCGGAGGTGGCAGGGACTGAGGGACTCTGTGAGCAGGGTGGTGATAGTGTCTAACTTTGTGGAGAGATTCGAGAGGAATTCGGAAATTATTGACGGATTTGGGCCCAGCAGGCCTTCAATTGAGGTTGGAAGTATGGAGGAAAGCGGCAAATGCCACCCTGCGCCGGGGAAGACGTAAGCGAAAGTAATAATTGGGAAATAGGCATAGAATTACTGTAATTCTGTACTAGTTGTGGCTTCGAGGGCAGGGTAGACTAAGCAAGCCGATATCAAGGCCGAATTAGGGGAAACAGGTCAATTCTGAAGGTAGCTATGTAAGCCTGCATTATAATAGCCCATTATAGCCATATTTAGAGAACCGGGGTTAACTGTCTAAACTGTCCGCAGTTGGCAGTACAGTTCTCTTTTCTCGCTCTCAGTCATCGACCCCTCAGAGCGCACCCGGCTGCGATACTGAGTGAGCGGCTCTCTTGTGCGCTGCGTCCACTCCAGTCCTGCAGCTGTGGCAGCGTCGCCGCAAGTCCAAGTCACCATTCTATTGTGGAATTGATCCAACCTGTCCTTGCCTTGAGCCACCAGTCTTATATTGTTCCAAAACGTTTCCATTTGTCTCAGCTCGCCGGCTGGGTTTTCAGTTTTCTCTGCGGAAGTTACAGAGTGAATGGTGAGAAGTAAAGCTGATAAGGCATCGATTACTATATGGGCGAGTTCATTGCGGTCATCTAAGCTCAGGGTATAGGGAGAACTGGCTTCCTCTTCCGGAGTCATATAGGAAAACGACAGAACTATCGTATTCTCGTATAAATGTCTTAGATTTGGGTATTCCCACAAAGGCCACAAAAGCGCTGCTCCTCTTGTAGTCCCCAAACGAGCTAACATTTGTTCCTGTAAAATTGCCTCGCTATTTCCACTATCTGCCCGGCGAATAAGCTCTGATATAGGCTCAGCCAAAAGTCGCGCTGTCTCATCCACAGCAATACCGCAGGCTGATAAAGCCTCGTCCAAGTCCCCAGTTTCTCTCCATTTCTCTATTATTTTCCAAACTGCGGCATAGTTGAGTCGGAGAAAATCCTCGCCAAGCTGAGAATTTCCCAAATACAAAGTCAGTCGGGAGTATTCGGGCAATTCACTTTGCTGAGTATCCGGCATATCAGTGATGCTCTTCGAGTTATACCCTTTTTCGTCCTCTACTACCCCTAAAGTGGCAGTCGTCGAAGCCGTACTCTGATGAGAAGCTGCCCAGAGCATCAATTTGAAAAAGTACCGATGCGGTGAGGTTGCTTTCAGGTCCTCAAAAGACACCATACTGTCCAGTTCCTCAGTCCATAGTCCTGCAGCCTCAATTGCCTCTTTAAGCGCAATTGCATCCACTCGTCCATCTAATTGCTCCGCTCTGTGGAGGGACTTTTCGAAGTTGGCCAAACTCACATCAACCCTCCGCATTAATGACTCTGCGGAATTGGAAGAAGGGCGAGGGACTTGAAAGTCCTTTTCAGAGTGGTTATCCAGTTTAGGCCGTTTTACTGGACTGGGACTACCTCTTCCAATCCCTTGTTGCTTTTCCTCTTCGACTTTGTCTTTCGAAACAAACCCTGCTACCAGCGCAAAGAACATATTTTTATGCTTTTCCACAGTGCATTTTCCATCACAGACGAAAATCGGCCTGTCCTTGTTTTTTCGGAGATTCAAAACCCTCCCCATCCCATTGGGCACACCTCTAGTTTCCCCGGGAGTGCCCAAAATCCACAGGCGAAATACTGTGACGGCAAATTCGCTTATCAGATCATTTTCACGCAGTCCTTGCAGAAAGCCGGAATTTGCCGAGCAGTAAGCATCGGCTAAGAAATACTCCTTAATTTCCGGGTATTTCTCAATACAGCCAGTAATGATCTCGACTAGTCTGAAATCGCATGGTTTGAAGTTATATTTAGACAGATCTGCCTTTGTAATTCCTCCGGTTGTACTTTTAAAATTATTCACTTTTAACTTCGTAAAAACAGAGCGAATATTCCTAAACAAGTCCTTTCCTTTGCACTTCGCTTTTCCGAACGCTTCGATTAGTCTGGGGTCTTGAAGGACTTTATTGATTTGATCGTCTGCCAAGTGCTTATGAGTTCTTAGTCCACCAAGCTCTTCTTCGATTCGCTTAGCAAGGGATAAGCACTTATCGTAAAGTTCGATGTTATCATATCCCGGTTTATCGGGTTCATATGAGAAAGGGATACCGAATTTCTTCTGAATTTTGGATTCGTCACCCCGCGATTTCAGCAAACAGCAGTAGAACGACTTTAAACTGGTATAAATAGAGCCTGGGAAATTTTGCCTACTGAACTCAAAGTGGCGCTTCCAAATTTTCCAGTTCTTTGACTTATTGGCCTTCACCGCTGGCGAATCCTCGGCTTTTTTATCTCCATTGTCTAGAGAAGCGGTGGGCTCAAACTCCTCTATGGATGCAGGACTGACGATTCCAGACACCGCTCCATCCTTTGAGAAATGATGCTTGCGTTCTGAGCTCGACTCCGTCTCAGTGTCGCTCCCAGAGGCTGACAAACTCTCCATTATAATGGAAAGTCAGATCTAGACATTGGCCTTTTTCAGCCTTTCACGTTGATTACCCGGACATTAGCGCTTAGGAGTAGTTCCTTACTAGTGTCTGCGCACCCAGTGTTCCAAGTACTTTGCATATATAGAAGGACTCCTCAGCAGAGCAAAGTAGGGACTGTATTGACGCAAGAATTCAGCTAGGCAGGCCTACATTACCCAAAGTGAAAGGACGGCTGGTTGGCCTTGTGCAGGTACTGCGACACAGCAGTCTGCAGCACACTGGAAGTCTCCGCCAGACTGAGTTTCTGCTTATGTCCGCCAGTCTTCCCCACTCTGCTTTGGTGTGGCTGCGAGCTGCCGCTGCGGGCAGTGGCGTGAGTGGAGGTAAAGCCACTCACCAGTCCTTCATTGATCCACTCATGAGCCAGGCCTTGGTCGGGGGTTAGCCGCTTGCTAGGGGCCCATTCCAGACAACCTGCTTAGGAGTTACGGCGCAGGAAGTCCAGAAAGACTTCGTCTTGGCAGCGTAAAGCATCTTGCAAAGGCCGAGTGCCAGGAAATCGCTTCTTCCCTCTGCGATTTGGGATAATCTTCGGCTCTCCAGTCGGCTCAAAAAACATCTTTTTGCGCGTAGCCATCTCCAGCACCTCAGCAGGCGGCAAGCCCTGCACCTCCATTATACACAGCAACTGCTCATGCTCACTTTCTCCCGGAAACAGCGGCAAGCCTGTATACAGCTCCGCTAAAATGCAGCCCAGCGACCACATGTCAATGGCGGTAGTGTAGGAAATGCCGAGGATTATCTCTGGAGCCCGGTAGAATCGGCTTTGAATGTAGGTGTACACTCGCTCTTCTTCAAAGCAGGAAGACCCGAAGTCGATCACTTTGATGCCGGATTTGTGCTGCTGCTTCAAAAGGATGTTTTCCGGCTTCATATCGCAGTGGATGATTTTCAGCTTCCGCAGGCTTTTAAGGCACATCAGCAGCTGCACTGCAAATCGTCTAATCAGCGCCATGCTAAGTCCCTGGAAGTTATTGGACTTAATGAAGTCATACAGGTTCAAACTCAGCAGTTCAAAGGTAATGCACAAGTGCTTGCGAAACACGAAGTACTCTCTGAGGTGAATCACATTGAATTCATTGCGAGTGTCTTTGTCCCTGAGGTAGCGGAGGATCTTGACTTCGACCACAGCTTGGTGGTGGAAGCGGGTTTTGTTGCGGATGATTTTGAGGGCGAGGAACTCTTGGGTCTTGTGGTCTTGCACGCGTAGCACTTGGCCGAAGGAGCCTTTACCCAGCACTTCCAACACTTCGTAGCGATATGCGAGATGGTCGCTCAACACCACATGGTAGTCCCCCCTTTCATCATCAAAGCCAAAGTTGATGGCGTTAAGTCCGGGCTGCCTCACTTTCGCTGCTTTCAACCCCAAGAAGAACACCTCCTGATGGTCCAAGATTTCCCCTTGTTCATACTGCGTCAACTGCTCGGAAAACAGTCGTAGCGCGGTGGCGGCAGTTATGGGCATTTTCACCTGTTCGGCCGGTGCTTCGGGTTCCTTTTTGGGCGACGCCTTGGTGGACTTGGCCGCCAGCAGTGTATGACTCGAGAACTCGAACTCCTTCTTGGCAGTTCCTCGAGTGGACTGCGGAGCGACGGACTTCCGCAAATGCGCTTGAGTGCTGTTGAGACTTTGAGGGACAGCGTGGCTGGCATTGAGGCCTGCAATGGACGCAGAGTTATTGAGTGACTGGTTTTCGCTGGTTGTCTTGCTGGAGGGCTGGCGAGGACGAATGGTGGCTGCTTGGTTCGTGCGGCCAGAAGCATTGGAAGTGAGTTTGGACAGGGAAAGCATCGGAATGGGCTTGGAGGAGGACAGGTGAGGAGGCACTTTCACAGCTGTGGCCTTCGCACCCATCCGAACAGCAGAAACAGTGGACGTGGAAGGCCCTTTGGGACTTGTGACTTCGCTTCCCGGCTTGTGCCCTGCTTTCTGCAAGCGGGATGTAAGATTCTGAATAGTCAGCTTCGTGAATTTGGACTCCAGCAGTGCGGAGGACAGGTCCTTGGAGCTGTCTCCCAGCTTGGGCTTCGACCCTGTATGTCTTTGCATTGTTATTCAAACCAATAGCTTAGGTAACGACTGGATTTCCAGGAATTAGCGAACTGCGGAGGGAAATGGGCTGACGAACGGGGAACTACATAGTAAAAGGACACTGGTTGGCAAATGAGTCCCTGTCCTGCTATTCCGCCCTATCTGTGATACATGTGCTTGTCCACACCTCCAATATCAAATGGCAGAAGTGCCTCCCCTGTCCCCGACCCACTCCAAGCTCGACCTAAACACCACTCTGGACCTGGACTCAGACGACGAGTCCGAAGCTGACTTCCAGGGGCCTGAGAAACTAGGGGTCATCCACTACCTCATTGTGCTCTTTTGCGGCCTGGTCACTGCCTTTGTCGCTACGATGATGATCTACGCATTCGCTACTTAGACTAGATAACCCTTAGTGCACAGAATCGCTGCTGGAGTTGGACTTTTCTAGAGGTCTTTGGGGAATCTTAGGAGAAATCGGCAGTTTTGCCTCAACAAAAGGAGATAAGTCTGGGAAAGGGTACTAGAGAGCCCAGGAACACTGTGGCGCAGGCAGGGCTGTTAGACCAGTGAGGACTGAGGTTAGGCAGTTGGTGGCTTGAAGTCCAAGCAGTCTTTGGTGAAGGAATTCCTTTGTCCTGCGGCTAATTCGACCCACTAGTACCAGTTTCCATATCTTTGCAGATTTTCCTCTCTCGAATTTCCCTCTTTCCAATATCTGACGTCCTAATTTGCCTCTCAATCCGTATATTGGAAATGCCGGCTGAGTCCGTGCACAGTCCTAATTCTAACAGCGAATTGAGCTCTTTGTCCTTAACTTTCCTTTTGCTCTGTTGGACGAAGTGGTAAAGAGAAACATGTCCTACCAACCTTCTTTCTGCGAGTCCAGTCTCGAAGCCTTGGGAGATACGAAGTCCGTCAGCTTCACCAATCAACTCTTTACAGGTAAGAAAGAACGCAAAGCCTGCAAAGTCTCTCCCCTCCCAAGCAGTTCGCGTCAAATGTCACTGCGCCAGATGTCAATGAAACAGAGACTGCAGGGAGTGGTGTTTTCGGAGTTGGTAGAGAGCTTGAATGAATTGGTAGTGCTGGGACTGTGTGTGGTGACTACGGTGGATTATTGCTTGGCGGAGTTTTGGAGAGACTACATGGTCGCGGTAATGACGTTATGGCTACTGCTGATCGTGCTCACATTATTGAGAGAAGCTGCTCAAGTGACCATCATAGGCTTCCACCTCCTGGCCAGTCCTTGGCACTGTCTGGACCTGTGCCTTTCCCTGATCCTCGCAGTGGCCTTAATAGTGTGTCTAAGTCTGCAGGATTCACTGTGGAAGTATGATATTTGGGTGGCGGGAGTGAGGGCGCTGTGTCTGTTCCTGTGCTTTCGCAAGGTGAAGGAGATGAAAAAAGTGCTGGGCTGGATGTGCAGAACAGCCTCGAAGCAGGACTTGAGTGTGGGGACCGCTGCTGACAAAGTGCAAGAAGTACTGCAGACACTGCTGGACAAGCCTTGGCTCCGACTGGACTCCTCGCTTTACAGCGATCTCCAATGGTGCATAGAGAAAGTCACCTCCAACACCCTCCATCAGCCGCTGCTACTGCACCCCAGTTCCAGTCCTCCAGCCAACGAGCAGGAAGTGCTGGACCTGGTCAATCAGTACTCTCGCTACGGCAGTCCTGCGACCATCCACATGGCTAAGAAGCCCGGCACTCCCACTGCCTTTGATGGGAAAGCGGAGATTGTCACTTCGGAAATGACGGAAGAGGTGAAGCAGTGCTTCCGAGAAGTGGACACTTGCGAATTCGACATCTTCCGACTAAAAGTCGCCACCAAAAACAACGAACTTTTCGCTCTTGTGCAGCTTTTGTTCCGACGAGAAGAGCTGATGGATGAGTTGTCCCTGGACACTCGGCGCTTTACTCTCTATATCAGCCGCATTCAGTCCGGCTACAACGTTGAGCTGCCCTACCACAACGCCACACACGCAGCAGACGTCACCCAAACTCTCCACTACTTCCTCACCACCTGCGAAGGAACCCGCACTTTAGGCCTGGCTCCAGTGGATGTAGCAGCTGCCTACCTCTCTGCCGCAGTGCACGACTTCGAACACCCTGGACTCACTAACGGCTTCCTCGTGGCCACGCAGGCGGAACTGGCCATTCGGTATAACGATCGGTCAGTGCTGGAAAACCACCATATCTCTGCTGCTTTTGCTCTAGCACTGGATGAGAGTTGCGACATATTCGCGGATTTGCAGGCGGAGTACTTTTCCAGGATGAGGGAATTGATGATAATGATGGTGTTAGCGACAGACTCGATCAATCATTTCCCTCTTCTTTCGCAATTCAAAGCAAGTGTGGACAGTGGGACGCTTTCTAAGCCTGAAACCATCCCTCACGTCCTGAGTGTCCTCCTGCACGCCTGTGACATCAGCAACCCTACCAAGCCCTGGCAGCTCTGTGAGCGCTGGGCAGACCTAGTGCTCACAGAGTTCTGGCAGCAGGGCGACAGAGAGCGGCAACTGGGCCTGCCGCTGAGCTTCCTGGCCGACAGATTTTCTGTGAATACCGCTAAGTCACAGACAGGCTTCATTGATGTAATGGTTTTACCTCTGTTTGAAACGATGAAAAGAGCTTTGCCGGAGGTCGAGGTCAACTGTCGGTATTTGATAGAGAACCGGAGGAAGTGGGTGGAAATGGACCAGAGCAGGAAGTCGGCCGGGTGAGTTATATAGTATTTCTGCTGTAATTAGAAAGTATGCGGGAGGGGAAGCTGTATGGCAGTGACGACTTCAACCCTATCTATATCCTCACCCAAATTGCGGCGTTGATGGCGCTCTGGTACAGCGCTCAGTCCATTCTGCTGGTTTTGTTCAATAACTTGTTCGGCTTGCCCACTCATCTCGCCCAGCTTTTCAGTACCTCAGCACTAGACTTGCAGGACAGCTACAGTCTGGTAGCCGTGTTGACCACGGTGCTGGGAGCTGTAGTACTGACTGTGGCGCTGGTGATAGTGGTGGAAAGGGCCAACAAGTGTTTGGACTTCGCGAGCACGGTGTACTGTCTGCATGTCGTGGGAGTGTGGATGTATGAAGGGTTCCCGGTGCTGGTGACGTGGTGGGGCGTGCAGTTCGCCTCAATGATAACAGTCATTCTCGTCTCCGAGTTCCTCTGCATGAAGATTGAGCAGCAGCAAATTTCCCTCGCAGTCAAATAGCCTAGTCCTGCTTTTAGCTCCTAAACGACCCTGGCTAGTCCTGCGTTTTTGATGACTTTCGCACTCGTTATGAACTTCCAGACTGGGAAGCATCGGGTGAAGTCGTCTGGTGAGTGTAAATGCAAGAAATAAGAAGGAAACTGTAATATAGGGATATTGCCTATGCCGATTTCCCTCTCCTTCAAGACAAATTGGGTAAATAGTGTTAAAAGCGAAGTTTGGTAGTGTGCACTGCCTTCCAAGACTTGCTGTCCACTCGCTCTATTGAAGAACCAATCATACATCTAGCAGAGTTCCGCTTTCCTCATATTCGAACCCCTGTAGTCACTATAGCAGATGATGAGGTTGAAGTTGTGTGGAGAGTATCAGGGGACCAGAAGGCAAAGCAATATGCCTGCATACAGTTCTCCAGGCCTATAAACCTCACCTTCTCCCCATAGTCGTCTCGCATTACTACTAAAAACAGTTGGTATTGGAAAGTGAAATTTAGTCACTGATCCATCCTTGCTACCTGTCCTCATTTTCACTGCTTTGACGGAGACACATTCCAATGGTCCTTCCCTGAGCCAATACATTGGAGCGAGGCCATTAGCATTCTTCACTATGAGCCTGGAGTAGAAAAGATGGACGAAACAGGTAGAACCGCAGAGCCCAAAGAAGAAAAGCTGAACCTCGGTCTCTCAGTGAAGGAGCGAATGGCCCTCTTCCAAAAGCCGCAGGCTGTTTCCCAGCCCAAAGCGGAGGTCGGAGTGGCAGTGCGGGACAGGACACGCACCCTCGGCACTGCAGCTCCACAGCCTGTCTCTGTGCGCAAGGAGCCTCTGCCGAAGCCTAGGCCTGTGGAGACTGTTGTAGAGAGTTGTGAGGTGCCAGTGCCGAGAGTCAGCATTAAGGACAGGATCAACATGATTGAAAGTGCGGCTAAAGCGACTTCCGTGGCTTCTCCCCGCGGCCCTGTAGACTTCACCAAGCCTGTAGCCCCTCGCAACCCCTTTCCCTCTGCTTTCCAGCCTGCCCAGTCCCCGCAGTCCGCCCCAGTCCCCTCTTTCCCTAGTGAACAGCCCAAGTCCGACCCCTTCCGTCCTGGCCGAGTGGCTGAAATGACCAGCAAAATTTCCCAAAGCCAGGCCAAAGCCTCTCCCAAACCCCTTGATATCGGTGTGAGTCTGCAAGAAAAGAAGCAGTTATGGCAGATGTCAGCTGCTAAGGCTGAGCCTGAGCGTGTAAAAACGGAACTAGAAGGGCTGCCCTCGTTAGAAGCTCGGAAAAGCCTGTTGTCGTCGAAATCCGGAGCGGAGCCTAGGAAAGAACCGGTCTTTGTGACTGGAGCCTCGCTGCAGGACCGGCTTTCAGCGCTCAATAGGCCTGCAGCGGGGGAAGACGAAGTAAAAAGACTGCCTTTGGAGCCCATGGCTGAGAGTCTGGCTGAGAGAAAGGCGAGAATTCAGCAAGCACTGGCAGCCAAGATGGGTGCAGGCGCCGCTGGAGCGCCTATTCCCATAATGACCGCTGGCCTGCCTGCCTTTACCCCCTCTACTGCTTCGAATACCGCCGCAGTGGCGCCTGCTGAGGTCGACAAGCCCACAATTCACCGCACAGTACTGCGGAAAGCCGCTGACTTCGACGACTTCGACTAGTCCTAAAGCGCTTCTGGCCTTATTCTACCTCTCGCGAGTAATTGCAGCAGTTTGCACTAGTGTGAGGTTAGGCTAACCTAGAGAGCACTAGCATTTGCACTTTTTGCCGGCATTGGCCCGGGCCTGCTTATTGACTGTGACAGTGCGGACTTCGGTGGGTCTGGAGGGAAGCCTCGTGTCCAGTTCCTTCCTCTCCTGTCTCCTCTGAAACAGGGCAGCAGCGAAGTCGTTGAAGGTCTGCTCCACACTCAGTCCTGTCTTGGCAGAGGTTTCGCGGAAGCCCATCAATTGGTGGCGGGCTGCGAACTCCTGTCCTTGCTTAGTAGTGACCTCTCTGGGCTCTCTGAGTGGCGCTTACTCGCCTCTGTCGTCTAGGTCCACCTGGTTCCCCACGAGGAAGATCACGATGTCGGCGGAGGAGTTCTGCTTGATTTCGTCCAGCCAATATTCACAGTTTTCGAAGGTGTGAGCGGCTGTGACGTCATACATGAGCAGCACTCCGTCAGCTTTGCGGTAGAAACTGCGAGTAATGCTGCGGAAGCTTTCCTGTCCAGCCGTGTCCCAAATCTGCAACTTCACTGGCTGCCCCTTCACACTCAGCTGCTTCGTGCCAAACTCCACGCCAATCGTCACATTGTGCTGTTCTTTGAAGTGGTCCTCGGTGTATCTGAGCAAAAAGCACGACTTGCCCACCCCTGTGTCGCCTACAATGATGACTCGGAACAACACTTCTCCCTCCATTTCTATCTAATCTACCTCAGTACCACTAGTCACAGTAGATACAATACTCCAATTCCTAGCCTTTCCCCTGAAATAGCCTCCAAATACCGATATTTCTGCACTTAGTCAGTACAAATCGCCAAAAGTCGCATACAATCACCCACCAAACCATTATCACTAACAAGTCTCTTCAACTCTTTTCCCTGCTTTCCGCTTGAAAGAGCGAATGCGCCAGCACTGCAGTTGTCAACTCCAGTTCTTTCCCCTGCCTTTGCAGCCCTTTCAGTCCCTCTTTGAGCTGAAGCAGAGGGGAGTTGTCAGTGATGGACTGGCCCTGCCTGTGCAGGTGCACGGACAGGCTTTGCAGCTGGGCTTCTAGGCGGGAGAATTGGCTCTGCTGGTCGGAAGTGCGTTCTCTGAGTTGCTTGTAGCGGGAAGTTGCGGATTGTAGAGCATCTGCCTGAGTCCGATAATCCGCAGCGAGATCCCCCAGTGCCTCATTCAGTCTCCTCTCCTGTCCCGCCACTTTCCCCAGTATCCCCGCCACGCCCTCTGCCAAATCGCTCAGCCTCCGCTCACATTCAGCCTTTCCCCGCTGCATTGCTCGTCTGTGTGTATTGGCTTGCTGCAAGTGAGTCCTCCACTCTCTAGTGTCACTGTATAGACTGTCTTCTGGGAGCTGGAGACGAGAGGAAACGCGCTGACACTCCAGTTGCCACTCGTTTGGAGGGATGCTGGGCCAGATAATAGAGTTAGTTGGGGTGGATTCTGTCTCTGCAGGGGCTTTTGGACCTTGTAGGACGCTGGGAGCCTCGGGAACGGGGGTGTCTGGGTCACTATCAGGGGAGTTGCACATCAAGACTTCGCTTTCGTCCTCTCCCTCCTCACTTTCCGCCTCCATTTCCCCTCCACTCTCAAACTCCGGCCTTCGGAAGGCGAATTGCTTCACTTTCAATGCATTTTTCGCCAGTGCAGTGAGTATCAAGCAAGGCACCGCTCCTTGCCCCAGTGTCCTGGTGCTGGGAAGACTGAGTTGCAGGCCTAGATGCTGGACTTCACCAAGTATGTGGCCTGCAATAGTGCTAGGATCGTCGTATTTGTTGAAAGCCGCCTGAGAGCCGTTCTCTTGTAGCAGCCAGGCGGCCAGTCTGTCTACTGTGTACGCTGTGTAGTACACGAATTGCTCGCTTTGGCTCTGCAGTTGCATGGCGAACTGGCCTCTTGTGGCTGGTTTGAAGCCTTTGCTGAGGAAGCCGCGTTCGTAGTCCAGCAGCTTGAGCGTTTCCAGTAGTTCATCGGTGAGGACTGTGGGGTCCTCTACGTCCGCCCCTCCCTCCTGCGCCTCCGCCATTCTGAAGTTACGTTTCTACTTGTTCTTCTCTGCTAGTTTGAAGCTAATCACAGCCACCACGCCTAGCAGCAGCTCGAGTATGATGAACGCCAGAATTATCGCGTTGGTAATGACGTCCGCTACCAACCTGCCTAGTTCTCACACATAGGTCTGCAGACGGATGTAGAAAATTCCCGCCACTATCGAGGGCAAAGTCAAAGCTACGAACCAAATCATCGTTCGTATTGCTTCAGTCCGGTTGGCAAGGTTTCCTACCTACTCCTCACCGACCATTAGACGCAGGTATTGGTATAACGCAAAGAAGAACACTCCCACGATTTCCGCACCTATTGCACTCCTGGGGTAAGTCAGCGTGTATCCCTTGTAGATGTAAAGGATAAAAGCAATGATGAAGTAGAAGATGCAGTAGAGCTGGTCGAAGTAGATGAGGATTTGAAGGGGGAGAGAGGCGCGGGGTCTGCCTTGGATCATGGTATACAAAGATGGGACTGTGGACTGCAGGACTGGTAGTGGGCTTGGCTGTGGCTGTGCAGCTCGTAGCAGACTTGCCAGAGCTCACTGTATCAGATGGAGAGGTCTTCACTGTGCCGTTAGCAGACTACTTCCAGGGAAATAATGTGAATTTTACGCTGCTGGGAGGAGCGCAAAGCGTAATGCCGGGAATTGAGGATCCCTTTGATCTGAAGGATATGCAGCAGGAGTTTAAGTATGAGAGCGAGTATATGGGGCCGGAGGGGACGTTGGGAGGGCAGATGAAGGTTATAAACCAGCAAGGAGCCACCTTCATCCTCAACTCCTACAACAACATAATCCAAAGCTACTACCTGGACCCCTACGGCATCGTCTACCCTCAATGGAACTTGACCCTTCGACTGTCCTACGCCCAGCCAATCATCCAGAAGATGTGCAATTTAACAGGACTTCATACCAACGACTTGTATGTACTGGTCAGCAGTCTGGAGACTATCGGGGAGTGGCAGTTCACCCGATACGATATATTCCTGCTGAATATAACAGACCTGTCAATTGCTCCTCCATACCCTTTGAACCTGGAGTTGGAGGATATACGCTACTTCTCTACTGTGGACATGGAAGCGATATATGGGGACCCATATGGGTATGAGAGGATATTGGTGACTAGCTGCACAGAGGTGCGAAGTCCCAGTGAAAGTCACAATTACTTGCTGTTCTACAATGTGACAGATCCCGAAAGTGTGCAGTTCATGCAGCAAGTCGTTGCCTATGCAGGCATAGCGGGGTATACAAACGATGTGCCTTTGCATACAGTCGGGTTTGCGTATTTCCAGCAAAACCTGTATATACTGGACCAAGGAGTGGGACTGTTTACGTTCAACTTTGTAGGGAATTTCTTCCTTTCCAGTGACTTTGTGGACATCTTGCGCTTCGGCACTCCAGTGTCCATATGTGCGCCTATGGGCGACTTGGGGTATTTGATAGTGGGCACGGTTAATGGACTGGTCCTGATTGATAGCGGAGAGATTTCGCTGATGGAGTATATGTGGATCCCAACGATACTGGCTAATGGGAAAGCCTGGGTGCCGCTCTCTAGCCAAAGCACAGGCCGCTACATCTTTACCAACTCCCAGCAGTCCGCACAGACTAGCTTCCTTGTCACAGACATCACTCAGCCCTTCGGCTGTTACATCCAGCGCCAGTGGCGTTTCTCTACTCTCATCCCTATCAATGTCTTCCTTTACAACGCTCCCTTCATTTTAGCGCAGCAACTCGACCCCACCATTCTCTACTTATTCCGCAGTGATATGGACGCTTTGAGGGTGTTTCAGGTGAAGGTGGGCACTTGGGCGATTGAGGGAACTGCTTTGGAGAGTACGCAGTACACTGCTCAAGTGCTTGCTGTGAACTTGGGGAATCCGCTAGACACAGCCGTGTCCAATTTGTACGTCAATTACCTGCAGCTCAACGACACCTCCATCCTCCTAGGGACAGGCTACACCCTTTCCTCCTCCTCCACCCCCCTCACTCTAGCCTTCACTCCTGACCTCACAGGCACTACTGCCTTGGTTTCACTGAATATTAGCCAACTCTACTCCGGCCCTGGCCTTGTCTTTTCCCTGAGCTTTTCCTCGCTTCCTGATGGGATCAGTTTCAACTACACCTCTGAGTATGAAAAGCTGAGTCTTATAAACAGTCTGGATTTGGAACTGGACACAGGCAATTTGGCGGCTCTGAGTGAGGGCTACGCGTATATATTCGTAGGGAAGTCCATTTACATATACAACGTCAACAATGAGACTTTGAAGACTTACATGACAGTGGACCTGGGAGATTATGAGGGAAACTACTTAGCTGTGGCCAATAGCCGTCTGTACGTCCTGGCTACCAACACAGTCACAGGCACACTCACGCTCCTCGGCAGGTCCCTGGACGGCGAGTGGAGCTGCACAGTGTCCGACACTCCGGCAGATTGCTTCAAGGTGAAGTCGCTGTTCGCCTACATAGTGTGTGTTTCCCAGGGCGAAGTCACACTTTTCGACTGGAACTTGAGTCTGCTCGGCTCAGTAGGCGCAGAAAGGATGTCCCTCAAAGCCATCCAAATCGTGGATATCAGTGGCCAAGTGACGGACTACACCCAGCGGTCGATTATGTACTTCGCGTGCAAGATTAATGGGTTGGTGGGGGTGGATATCACGTACTTTCAGTATTATGAGATTTTGGGGCATTTCGTAGGGCTGTCTTCTGCTACTTCGGGGGTTTACTTGCTGTCGCTGGAGAATACGCTGGCGCAGGCTAATAGTGACGGGTCGGTTTTTATCATAAATGTCGAAAATGCGCCCAATATACAGCTCATCCGCACTCTACCTAGTTGGTCCAGCAGCACACTCCTCGGAGTCCGGCACATTGCGGGGTTTCTAGTGGCTCAGCAGGGGGCCACTCTGTACTTCTACGACTTCCTCACAGCTGTGCACAGTGCCCTGTACTACTCCATGTCCCTGCACCCGGAGTGCCAGTTCGCAGGCTCTGGCACCAATTTGGTGCTCTTTTGTCCCGCTGCCCAAGGCTCGTCTCTGCTGCAATACCAGCCCTCAGGCTTCTCTACATCCACAGGCTTCGTCTACAGCTACAACATCACTCTGGCCATAGACCTGCAGCAGTTCTCCTGGGACTACAAGCAGGTAAACGGCACTCTGTGTGTCACTAACCAGGCGGGAAGTGTGGTGCAGGCGGTAGTGGTGGTGGGGGTGGAGACGCAGGGACATGTGGTTCTGCAGAATGTGTCTGCTTTGGTGGGGTTGGTCTCTATTCCCTATACGCAGGAAGCAGTATTTAACCTGGGTACTGTCTTTTCTGGGCAAAATCTCAGACTTTTCCTCAATGTTAATGGCGATTACCCTATATTTACCCCCAATTCCTCAAAAGTTGACCCTATTGCGCTGGCTCCCAGCGTGGATATCACCAGTCAGTACCTCCTGTCTCCTTATTTGAACGCATGCAGTGTTCTGCTGCTTCCCAATAACATCACCATCCTGCTAACAGACGACTTAGTGCAAGTGTGTGAAGTGCAGACTGAGCCCTCCAACAGCTGGCTAGAGCCCCAAAACGCCTCTTTACTGGCAGAAATCGACTTCCGAACCCTCGCCAATGACTCCTCCATAGATACCTGCAGTCTCCTCACTCTGGCTTACTACGCCCCTCCCCGGGTCCTTGTGGGCTTCTACTGCTCGGGGGAAATGCTGCTGGACTCGGGACAAAGTATGTATGATGCGCTCATTCTGGCCAGTTTAGACCTGAAATCGCTCAATTTCACGGTGGCTTATAAGACCTTTTTGGCGTTTCCGCCGATAGTGATGAAGGCCAAATACGATATTATCCAGGGGTACATATATATGCTCCTAATTGACTCTATGGGTGAGGCAGTCTTCAGCAACCACCTAGTTTGGTACATGTTCAATGTGACGGCCAGTGGAGCGGTCAGTATGGTAGGGAACTCCACTATCATTGACTTCTTTCTGCTGCACATCCCCACTCTGTGTGTACAGGACGCAGACATCTACCTGCGGCCGAACTCCGGCGGCTACATCTACATAGCGGATGCGTGCTATGGAGTGAGAATAGTGACGTTTGCTGTGCCTGCAGGGAAAGGGTACGCACTGCACTACGGGGGAAATGGGCAAGTGGGTGATCCTGAAGACCCGATGACGTCCATATTGGTGTGTGACGGAGGACTGTATGCACTCACACACAGTGGACTGCTGGACAGGTTTAACCTGTCAGCGCCTCTCAACTTGGCAGCCATGCAGCCGGTGCAGAGGTATAACCCTATAGGGAGGAACTTCACAGCTTTACCAGCTAGTCTGACCTGCATCCCAGGGTCCTCTCTCCGTCCTCAGTCCTTCCTACTAGGCCTGCTGAGCACTGGCACGGACTCAGTCTACATCCGTGTCTACGACCTGCAGGCCAGTGTGAACTCCACAATACTCAGAGATATTCCTCTAGCGGAGGCCGGTTGTTGCGGATATCAGCCCATTTCCGGCATATCAGGAGGCAGCTTTGTTTCTTTGAATTTGATGTATGGCTTTCAGGTGTGGACACTGCACCATCCTTACCTGCTCGTTCCCGCCCTTAGTTCTACAAACTACATGGTTATGCTGGAGAAGTGGGGTGGATACAACTTTTCCCTATTCTTAACTGCGGAAAACGACCAAATGTCCATCAACTCCTCAGTGTTTTTCCTGAGTCGGCCAAACGCCTCCTCTCCAGTCGGGCCTGGGGATGGCGACTCAGGAAGCAGTTCCCCCTACTGGTGGGTGTGGCTGTTAGTAGCCATTGCAGTCGTATTAACGTTCATCGGCATTTCCATTGCTGTCCGCATCTACCAACGCCGTCAGAAAGAACCGGACTCCGAAGCTGCGTCTCCCAGTCTGCTGCCAATCAACGAACAAATAGACGCTTACTACTAAGCTAGCTGTGTAAAGGGAAATGCAAGCTGCGCAGAGCCAGTTCGAAGCCGCACGTGCAGCCCACGAGCAGGGGGAGTTGGAGACTGCGTATGAGCTGTATGCGCAGGCACACAGAATTGCCAGGGAGTTGGGAGTGCGAGTGCCTGGCTTGGCGGATTCCTTCGCAGAGTTGTGTGTATCTGTGCGAGACTTGGAGCGGGCCAAAGACTTGTATCGAGACGCAATGAGGGCAGACTCGCAAGCCAGTCCGCAGCGCTATTTAGCCTTGGCTCAGCTTGAAAGCGGCGAAACTGCGGCTGGACTCTATATCCAAGGCATTGAACTGCTGCGTGCAGTGCAGTCCACACAGGCAGGAGAAGAGGACTTCCACACAGGACACAGCGCCATAGCCTCCGCCTTTGCAGCACTGGCAGAACTGTACATGACAGACTTGTGGTAGGGACTAGGCAGTGACGAGAGGGGGGCGGAGGAAAAGTGTGAGACCTATACACAGGAGGCAATTAGAGCGGATCCTGGCTGCGTGGAGGGGTACCAGGCACTAGCTGGCTTGAGACTCATACGAGGACGTCTGCCCGAGGCTCAGACAGCCTTGGAGCGAGAGCTGCAACTGCTGCGTAGTCTCGGCGAAGCCACCACTCCCTCCCCTCAGTTCCTCGCTGAAACTTCCCGTCTTTTCATCGAGCTCGAAGCCTGGCCCCAAGTCTCCGAAGTCACTGAAATGGCCCTACACATCAGCGAGCAATCCGACCTTTTGTACATGAACGCATTCGCTCGCTACAAACAACACCAAGCAGAAGACGCCAGGGACGTACTGGACCTGCTGCAGGAAAGGCTGAAGCTGGAGCCGGACGCAGAGATCGCAGAGGCGGCGGCGGAGCTGGAGAGAGAGGTCGAGGCGTTGGCTAGGAAGTAGAAATGGAGCACTCACTGCAGTACGAGTGGACGTTTTGGAGCACAAGGACCAATGTCATCAAACAGGTGCGCTCCGCAGAGATGTGGACGCAGAAGGTAGCCAACATCTACACAGTCACAAGCCTTGAAGAGTTCTGGAGCGTCTTTAACAACCTCAAAAACCCCTCTCAGCTGCCCACTCGCGGAGACTACTTCTTCTTCAAGAAAGGCATTAACCCCGCCTGGGAAGACCCTGTGAATGCGCAGGGAGGCGCCTGGCAGGTCACCATCCCTAATCCTTTGAGTGCAGACGACATCTGGACCGACCTCCTAATCGCCCTCGTAGGCTGCCAATTCCAAGAAGGTATGGAGGAAATCTGCGGCACAGCCCTGGGCTCCCGCAAGAATGGCATCCGCCTCGCAGTGTGGACCAAAGGCACAGAGGCTGCCAAAGTCGTGCCCCTGGGCAACATGCTCAAACGAGAGGTGGTGAAGACGAAGGAACCCCTGGTCTTTCAGAAGCACCTGGTGGAGGGGACAGAGGGCCCACTTTTCACTGCAGAGTAGGTAATTAGGCTGGGCCAAAACTGAGGGATAGGACTGGATGTACTGATATCTGTAGGGACTGTTTCACCTTGCTACAGGCTGAATTGCTGGAAGCGGCTTGCTCTGTCCTTATAGAATAGAGTCCTTCGAAGGTAATAGCCAGTAGTGGAGTTATTCTCGTTTATTTGTACTGGAAAGTCCTCATAAGTCTGCTAAATGCAGGCAGCAAAGTCCACTTCTTCGCTCTAAATTGACTAGAAAAACTGTTTTTCTCCTATTACTTGCAAATCAATGGGGTGCTCAGTATCCCAAGGCCGAAACTCCCTCTATGTGGGTTTTTCCCACATCAAACATCCCGCTTTCGACACACTATTCGATCAATTAGAAGCGCAGCAACGGCTCTACTCCAGTCTGCAGAGTGAGCGACTAGCCTCCCTGCGGCGCATTGAAAAGGAACTAGGGCTAAATGCGACTATTAAGAAGGCGGAAGCAGAGGATATAGTGACTGCAGTGCTGCTGTGCTACTCTGCTTCCTGTGGGGGAGACCTAGGCCAGCTGGAGTTTTCTGTCTCGGAAACGCTGCCTTTCCTGCACGTGCAGAAGAGAAGTCTCCAGCCCAACTTTCAGCCCATAGCCGAGCAGTGGCCCCGCTTTATCCAGCACATGTCTGCCCTAGCCCCCCGCCTCCGTGAGGCCCATGACTTGGTCAGTCGCCTGGCTTCTGACCTGAGACGTGAGCTGTACTCAGACTTGTTTGAGCATGAAGAAGAACTGCTGTCTGGACTGCCACAGTGTGCGAAGGAGCGGACTTTGGCTCGAATTAAGCAGAATATGGCTGCTGCAACTGATCTGAGTCGAGTGATACGCGAAGAGTACAGAGCCACCGAGTCCTTCCAGACCTACTGCCGGAGTCTGATGGAGGGCTACTGCTTAGAGCACAAGTTGCGCTTCGTGAAGGAAGCCGGCCACCACGCCTACGAAGCAGAGGTACAGGACATACACCGCCTAGTGGAAGACTTCTACCTAGCAGGCGAGGACTTCGTAGTCTAATGTCACACAATAGAGGGAAAGCCTATAGGTCTAGGCAGGAAGTACTAAATAGTAGCTATGGGTCTGCGGTTTTTGACCCTGCGCTGCGGAAGTCCTTCCTCCTCTCTTTCTCTGAACTTCCTGCAGGTCTTTTCCTTCGCCCGCACTACTACGTCGTTCAGCACCAAGGCCTGCACCAAGCCTTTCGCACTGCCCTCCACTGCCACGACCAGCCGAATCCACCCGTTCACATAGTGCGAACTCACCTCTGTGATTTGGACACGGAAGTTGCCTGTGTGGGTCTGCTTGCTTGCGTCGTAGCGGAGAACACAGTGGGAATCACCATGAATTACAGGTCTTCCAATCATGTTGACCTGAATAGACTGCCCCGGGATATCGGAAGTCTCGAGAGAGAGGGCAACTGGCAAAGGAACTTGAGCAGAAAAGGCCGTTTCTCGTAGTGGCTCGAGACAGATATGCAGCGAGAAATATTTGCCTTTGCAGATTGGCAGCAACATTGGTTCCTTTAGTGCCAGTTTCCACATGCACTCAGTTTGAAGGACTGCAGCAGAGGGCTCTGGCTTGCAAGTGGGTAGGGATGCATTCAAAGTGGTCCTCAGAGCTTGCAGTCTGGTCTGTAGCTGAGTCTGCTGGTCTGCAAGAGTCCGCAGCAACTCTTCATGTCTTTCCCAATTCAGCAAGCCTTCCAACTTTTGCTCTTTCCCTTGGATTTGGAGCGGAGGAGCAGGCAGCACGGAGGGCAGGAGGCAGCCTGCAGAGTTTCCTGGCGTAACCATTTGATCGAACATATATTACCATTAGCTATCCGCTTTAAGAGATCGAGAAGGAATTAGCTCCTATTGAAGTCATTTGGACTGCTACCTGCTGTAACTGCTGATTCGAAGCCATAATGGACAATTCCTTAGGTGATTTGGCAGTCCTCATTTTTGCTTGCTTGGTAAGTCTTTCTGAGAAACGTTGTAGACTTCTAGGGCGCTGAGGACTGATTTTGGTCACAACAAAGTCAAATCTCTGGGAAAAACATTTCCAGGACTAAGCGATTTTTCTCGATTTTTATCGGCTGAGTGGGTCAGGTGTTGGGTGAAATTGACCCTGGAGAGCGCTTCAGGGTCTGAGATGGATCAGTCACAGTCTCAGTTGCCGAAATTGGGTAGTCGTACCCTTTGGTAAATGAATTAATTACCGACTATGCCGGAGGTATATAAGCACCCATGGCTGTTTCCCCAGCACAGCTCTCCCTTCCCTCGCCCTACAACAGACTAGGAAGCCTAAAACTAGGAAAGAAAGCGTCTGGTGGCTTCAGCGCACCTATCTAAGCTACAGCTAGGTGTAACTGCTAGCAGCCGAGGAGTAGCCGGAGTTCATCGTGGACACCTCATCCCCCGGCCTCGCGTCTCCTTCACTGATATTGAAAGTGACTCTACGCTTCTTTGCCTTGGTGGAAGCCTTGTGGAAGTAGGAAAATAGCTCTGTCATGAGTCCGGGCACTCCTGCGATCATTTGCTCGAGGTTGGGCTGCAATTCCTTCACTGTGTTGAATTGCTTCACGAAGAGTTCCTTGCACTCGCGCATTACAGCGTCGGAGACCAGGGGCAGAGACTGGGCGGTGACCATGATGGAAACCACGTTTTCAGGCTGAATTTTCCCTACAAGGTCGTCTTCGCACCTCTGCTGTAGGTCACTGAGGAAGTACTCGTCTGCTAGTAGGAGCAACTGGCACACTCCATCCACTGTATCTGGCATTTTCACTGAGCTGGTGTAGATCCAAGTGAGCAGCTTGGAAAAGACGCAGGCGGGAGTCGGGACTTCCACTCGATTGCTCACACTTTCCTGCATGTCACTATCAAACATCGCCCTGAACTTAGCGGAGCGGCACATGAGTATGCACTTGTGGCAGTGGAAAGCCTGTCCATCAGATGTCTGTATCTCCACATCTGACTTCAAGCCAGAAGCCAACAGGTCCTGCAGGGCTGGCTGCAGACTGTTCTGCCGTTGATTCCGGTCCTCAGGCGGCTGAGTTACCTTCACAATGCAAGGCGCCAAGACGTAGTTTTCCATGGATAGAGGCCGAGCATCCAATTCAAAGCGCATTTGAGCGAATTGGACTCCTGCGATGCCGCAGAACTCATAGCAGTAGCTTTGGGCTGTGCGGGGCCGAGACAGGATCACTCGCTTGGTGGAGCCTTTGGAAAGCATGAGACTACCGTTGCAGGTGAGGTCTTCCGCTGCTTCGAAGATCACGTCGTGAGTGGGACTTGTACTGCCGCGGCGAGACAACATTATGATGGAAACTGATAGGAAGAAACTGTTAGGAAGGATATATGAGAAGGCATGCTTAGCAGGGGAATTGGACGGTTGCTAAGGGCAGTTATAGGGCACTAGGCATGATAGTCCTGGGAGTTCCTTAAATTGGGTGTTTAATAGAGATTTGGATTTCATAGCTGTGCTGACCAGACCCGTTTGCTCACTTACTGCCGGATGGCTCTCGAATTTGACATCTAAGTGCACTATAACAGAGGAAAACATACATTTAAGTCGAATATAAACTATACTTTCGTATAACAGGCTAACTCGCTCAGTTTCCATACTTGTAGACATCTTTCTGCTGCCTTTCAGACCTAAAAAGTGTCTATACCTAGCACTTCGCAGTCTTTTATCTACAATATATACAAAAATCTAGCCATTTCACTGGGCCTTTCCCTCTTCTTCCTATATTTTTTCTACGTAATTACTACCCTAGCAGGTTCCAAATGTCTCCACTCTAATAATAGAAAAATGGCCCAAGTCGCTCTCAACTCTACAATTCCGTCTCCACTCGCCCCAGTCTCCACCCACCCCTCCCCACAGCTAAGATCAGACCTGCATGTCTCTGCTGAAAGGCCCAGGCCTGTGCGCAGTTTCCCTATCCCCAGAGAAGACAATTGCTACTCGAGAGCCAAGCGATTCGAGTACATCGAGAAGGACCTGGAAAAGGCGGAGAAGTGCTATTTGACCTGCATAGAAAAGGGAATTCGGGCTGAAAGTGCACTGAAGGACTTGGCGAGTTTGTGGCACCAGCGGGGAAGGACAGAGGAAGCCTGCAATTTGCTGGAAAAGCACAAGCAATTAGTCAAAGAAGACATGGAGAAGTACCGCAATCTCCTCTCCAACCTGCGAGAAAAGGTGGAAACCCGCAATCCACGCTATTTAATCCTGTCTGACCTGCCACAGGACGTCACAGAGGCGCAAATCCGCCAAATGTTCACTCACCCCCAGCGCATAATGGACATATCCCTCACAAAAGAGGCGAATTCAGTGCGAAGTCGACTGAAGTGTATGAGTATTTCCGCAGCCAAGAAGACAATTGGGTGCTTCCTTAGAAGGAAGGAACTGCTGTTGGAGCTGGAGGACTTGGAGGACAAGCACACGGAGGCTTCGGATACAGAGACGGAGGAAAGGCTGTGGGAAAGGTCGGAAGAAGACCTGCTGGGCAGCGAATTGGTAGCTGCTTTGAACGCAGTAGCGTAAATCACTATGGCACTCGCTATCTTCCGAGCAGAGCGAAGGACGGATTTCTGGACTGCCCAGACTCCAGAAAGTGTGGGGCCGGGCTGCTACACAGGGTCCACTTCCCCTCAGCAAACCGAAAGCAAGAAAAACAAAAGAGCCAACTCCACTGGTCGCAATGGACGCGGATTCCAACCTGCTCGCAGGGCGCCCGGCCCAGGGACGTACGAACTGACTAGGACTGAACTGAAGAGAGAGAGTAGAGCGGGGTCTAGCAGCTTCGCTAGCAGACAGCAACGTCTGGCGCCTATTGCCCCTGGAACCACTGCTTTCTGCTACCCGTCTTCCTATCGAAATCCTGGGCCCGGCTACTATGACACTCCAGACCACAAGCAGAGTCTAACTGCCCGGAAATCCATGCCTGTGCATGCAGAGTCCACCACTGCCTCCATCCCCCAGCAAAGGAAATACCAAGAAAGAGACCGAGGCCCGGCTTACTACAGTCCTTCCAATGAAGGACCGAGGAGAGGCACAGACTTCAGCAGAGCGAAGGGAAGAACCGGCCTCTGGGAGTCTTCCACGAACCCTGGTCCAGGCCACTACCTGCAGACCAGTGCAGAGGAAGAAGTCCTGGGACAGGCTATCTTCCTATCCACCGTCAAAAGACTCCGAGAAGTGAGAGCCACTAGTCCAGGCCCTGGAACTTACGAAGCCCAGGAAGTCGCGTACATTAGTACTGGAGCGCAGCCTCCCTTTGGCAGTGCTGTGGAGAGAGGGCAGACCTGGGCCAACGACTTAGCCACTCCCTATACCCGTCCTCAGCGAACCCGAGTGCCTGGAGTGGGCACGTATAGTGCGGAGGAGACTAGGAGCAGATCGACATTGAGAGACAAGGAACCTGGCATTAAGCCAAAGCCAGGGTTCCTATCATCCGCCCTGAGAGACTGTCTCACACAGGGGAAGACTGACCAGAAGCCTGGGCCTGGAGCCTATGAATCCAAGGAAAGCGTTCCAGACAGTGGGCGCTTTCTATCAGGAGAGAAGCGGTTTGCAGGGCTGTTCACACCTAGAGAAGGACCAAGTCCTGGAGACTACCACAGGTCTCCAGACTCCAGCACTCAGCAGCAGCAAACCAGCTTCAGAAGCACTACAGAGCGCTTCCATCCGCTAGCCACAGGCAATCCAATGGTCACGCTCGTAGGCTCTCACAAGGGGCCTCCAGTGGGACAGTACGACTTGCAACTGTCTTGGAAGCTGAAGGCCAGGGATTTGTATGAAATTCCTGATGTTCCTGTCAGTTTTGAGTCTGTAGCGGAGCGTTTTCAGCACAATGAGCCTTTTCCAGGCCTTCGCGCAAGCAATACGCCAGGCCCTGGACATTACTTAAAGGCCACGTTGAGGAAGCCTGAGGGGAAAGCGGTGGCAGCCAAAGCGGCTCGGTTCCAAGGCCCTGGCAACTACGCAGGCTGCAGCAAAACTGGTCCAGAACTGGGTCCCGGCCGCTACGACCTGCCAGCAGCCCTGGGCAAGCCTTCCTTCAACCTGACGATCGAAACCGATCAACGGCCTTAGACTGCTTTGAGTCTATGTAATTGCCATATTTCTTCCTCCCTATACTATGCGGCCCAGACGTCTGCTGGCGGAGTTCGTAGGCACTCTGATCCTGGCCCTCGGCATTGCTCTGCGCAACGGGTCTCCGTACGCAGCAGGCGCTTCTCTTTGGGCCGCCATCATTGGGACTGGCTTCATCTCTGGTGCGCAGTTCAACCCAGCAATTACGACTGCCTGTCTGCTAGTGGTTGCCTATAAGAAAAACGTCACAAAGGAAGAAATATTCGAGCAATTCGCATACTTCCTCTGCCATTTCACCGGAGCAACTGCAGGTGCCCTGGTTTCCTGGGCCATAAAAGGCGACACCTTCGTAATCTCCCCACCCGAAGATCCAGGACACGCCTATTTAGCGGAAACAGTGGCAACTACGAGTCTAATTCTAGTGGCAATGATTGGAGGCGAATTGAAAGACAGCTTCTTTATAGGTACTTTGGCAGTGGCTATTACTTTGTATGCAGGGATTTTCACTACGGGGCCGATTAGTGGGGGCTGTCTCAACCCTGCGATAGGCTTGTCGATGGGCTGGACGGATGCTATGAATTACGGCTATTTCCGCACGAATCACCTTTATATATATGTCGTAGGACCGCTCACTGCTTCGGTGCTGGCTGCGGCGCTGTATTTGGTCATTCACCCGGAGCTGGAGTATGTGTACAACCTAAAGGCGAAAGCGGGGGCGTACGAAGGAGCCGCCGCCACTCTTCTTCGCAACTTCTAGAATAGCACAAACAGGACCTAGACTTGTCTTTGCAGGTGTGGCTCTTACTGGAAAGAGGGGCAATACTCCCGCTGAGGAGCCGTTAGTATGATTCCCATAGCTCTAAATCCTTCCTTCTACGAACTCTCTTTCCGATTCCATAGATGCACCGTATTCTTCCCAAGCCCAGTGCCTCTCCCAGTCCTAGAAAGCACGCAAGAAATGCTGACCATCCTCGAGTCCTAGTTACTAGGCGTCGTAGTTCTTGTGGACTCGTGAAGGGGTGAGGAAGGTGTTGAGCGTCGTATCAGGCACTCTTCCCGCCGAGAAAGCCGAGCTGAACTTGTCGCTGATAGGGAAGAACTTGGGAGGCAGTTCGTACTGCACAGGCCGCTCCTTGCCGTAGTCCATGTTGGACGTGTGGTAAACCGGGTTGTCATGTCCTTTCAAGCTGGGCTGGGGGTAGTGCATGGAAGCAGCCTGGGAGGGAAACTCATGCGTATGCGGGGCAATGAGGCAGGGGTCGTAGGTCGTGGGGTCCGGAGCGTCTCGCTCAATGTCCGCTTCCAGCTTTTCATTCATCACTTGCGTCTTTAGCAGTTTCAAACCGATGTGCTGGACGCGGTCCTTATCCGCTACATCACGATAAGTCCCTATTTTGGTAGTAGTCTTACGAGGGTCCATACCTTGAGTGGACACCCAGGGCTGGCCATAGTCGCCGTTGGTCGTCTGGTAGAATGCCATCTGGAATTCTTTCTAACACTATAAAATGACGACCAGCAGTATAGTGAAGGACGTGGATCTGTGGGTGTTCCTGGCACTGCTGCTTTCCTGCGTGATGCTCAACCTCAGACATGCTTTGCGAGTCCCGACTTCAGCCTTGCTGATGCTAGCGGGCTTGCTGCTCAGAGGAGTGGGTCAATATGTCGGCGCAGTAGAGTCCGCTGTGGAAGTGATGGATAATGTGCAGGAAAGCACGATTTTGCTGATTTTCCTGCCCGCCCTCATAGCTGAGTGTGCCTTTAGTACAGACTGGTACACTATCAAGCGGGAACTGGGACAAATACTGCTTCTAGCGACCTCGGCCGTGATAGTGGCCTCGGCCCTGACGGCGGTTGTCCTACTGTACGTATTGGGCTTTAGTGATGTATTTGACTGGTACACAGCCTTCATGCTGGGCGCCATCCTTTCCGCCACAGACCACGTCTCCGTAGTCGCCCAGCTCAAAGAGGTAAACGCCGACTACCGTCTGGAAACGCTAATTCAAGGAGAAACCCTGGCAAACGAAGGCTCAGTAATAGTGCTGTTCACTGCAATGATGAACGGCGCTGTGCAGTCCAGCATCACAGGAGGGGACATCGTAGGTCAGTTTTTCAGATTGTCATTGGGGGGGATTGCCCTGGGGATGGGATTCAGTGTATTGCTGTCGATGTGGCTGAAACGGCTGGTTAATAATGCGACTTTGGAAGTGTTATTGACTGTGATTACGACTTATTTGCTCTTTTTTACCGCGGAAGCCACTGCATTGAAGTTCAGTGGGGCGATTGGAACGGTCACATTCGGACTCTATATGTCCGCTTATGGGAAAACGCTAATTAGTCCTTCAGTCGAAAAGACTTTCCACGAGTTTTGGACAATCTTGGCGACTATTATCGAATCACTGATATTTGTACTAGGAGGAATGCTGGCTGCTCACTTCCTCAGCGACTTCGAAAGTCTGGAATACTCCGATATCGGCTATTTAGTGGCTTTATTCGTTCTTCTGCATGCAGTGAGAGCTGTGACGGTGCTCATTCACTGGCCTGTGCTGCGCAAGCTTGGGTACGGGTGCACTTGGAAGGAAATGATTGTGCTAATTGTAGGCGCACTCAAAGGGACTATATCCATAGCTCTGGCACTGCTGGTTTTTCACGACCAGCACTTCCCTCAGCGAGTCCGCGACCTGATTCTCTTCTGGAGTGTGGGCGTGAGCGCCCTTTCCGTCACCTTCGATTCCCTTCTAATGCGGGCCACAGTGCGCTATTTAGGCCTAGAAAGCATGACAGACGTGCAGGAAAACATGCTTGTGTCTGTGTCGAGTTCCATCCTGGAGTGCACCAGGAAGAACATGGCCCAAATGAAGGAAGACACGAACTACGCAATGGTGAATTGGCAGGAAGTGGAGAAAATGGCAGGGCCGGAAGCACTCTTCACCGACATGCTGAAAGCCACCAAAACAGGCAGAAAGCTGCTTCTGCAGGGAAGTCAAGACTCCACCGCAGAAGTATTGGCGAAATTTGGACTCGAGGTGAACATCACCGATGAAGACATAGTGCTGGAGACCCGCCGCAGGTACTACACGACCCTGAAAGGCGTCTATTGGCACCAATTCGAACACGGCTTGTGCTTCGGGGACTCCGCAGTGCTGTTGATAGAGTCCGCAAACCGGTGTCTAGACAATGAACATGAAGCGATGCGAGACTGGGAAATAGTCTACAGCATCATTTACCCGCAAAGGCTAATGCGACTTTTGCACGTGGCGAGTAGAGTGCCAGTACTAGGCAGGTACTTCCGCAGGCTGGAATACAGCTATATCACACAGGCTTATGATGTGTGCCGGAACTTCGTTAGTGCCCATAAGAAGGCGGAGAGGCTGCTGGACGACTTGGAAATCGACATTAAAAAGGACATTTTCGAGAAAGTTATGAAAGAACCACATATTCAAATGGACTTAGCACAGATGTTTCTGTCGGAAAATATCACTGATATATACCCGGAAGTGTATATTTACGTGCAGACCAAACAGGCCAGTTCTGCGCTGCTGTACAGTGAAAAGAATTTCATTCAAGAGGCCTATGACCAAGGAGTGATCACGGAACTTGAGTATCAAGCCTTGAGTCAAGCTATTGACGGGAAAATAACGAAACTGCAGCTGCACACTTCCCCTCGGCCGCCTACGCTCATAGACATGCTCAGAGCTTGTGTGCTGTTCAGGCAGTTAAGTCAGGGGGAACTGGAACGACTGGTGATAGACACTAAGGAGGAAATAGTGAGGCACGACTCCATAGTATTTGAAAGCAAGGAACTGGTCAAAGGAGCTGTAGTGGTGCTCAAGGGCAGAGTGAGGGAGAAGGGCAAAGGCTTCGAGCAGGAGCACTACCCTGGAGACGTCGTTGGTCTGCAGTATGTCCTGCCCAATTCCCTGCACACGAAGACCTCGGCTTCCACAGTTATTCAGTCCACTCTGGCTTTTCTCCCTACTGCAGCGCTTCAAACCCTGCGAGTGAATCCCAACTTTGAAAAGACGATGTGGGTAGAAGGACTTAAAAGAGCAATACAGATATCCAAGGAAGACTTTGGCCCCTTAGGCCTATTGGAGCCAGCTACGTTGGCAGCTGTGCTTGCCAACTGCTCCCTCATTAAAGCTACAACTGGGGTGCAGGTCACTCTGGCCTTTGGATCGATCCTAGTCGAAGGACAACTTTCCAATGGCTTCCGGGCATTTGCGTTTATGGAAGGAAGAGAAGATGCGACAGCGGAAGCAGTCGATAACTGCGTTTTGCTGCAATTTTCAGCCGAGTTCGGCGCTCATGTCCGCAGCTTTTCCCTAGACCTCGCCCAGGCCGTCAACAGTTTCCACCACCCAGAGGCTTCCAAAGCCCCACGGACCCGGCTTCTTTCCCTCCTCCAACATGTTGTTAGACCTCCACCCAACGACAAGTCCTCTATTGGCAGTAAAGAAGAACCCAAGGAAAGTGAGGAGGAACTCACGGCCCGGGCTCCGCCCCCTCAAATGAAGAAAGGCTTCAAGCGGCCCAAAATCCACCTGCTTGTGAAGGACTTGCAAGCAAGGAACAAGCTGGATGTGACTCGGGCGGACAGCTCCTTGCTAGAGGAAGAGAAGGAAGACGACTTCTTTCCCACGAAGGGAACTAAATGATATTCTAGCCTGATGTCCACAATTGCAGCTTCCCCGCGTCCATCCCCACCAGTACTCCCAGACCTCCACAGGCTGATAAGCTCTGCACATCCTCAGGAGTGGTGAAGGCACTGATGCAGGCTAGGCCTGCGCCTCCCTTCCAGACCTTCACTAGGTCTCCTCGCCCTGCGCTGAACAGCACATCGTCGCTAGCAGCGAGGGAACTGATAGAGGAGCTGTGGGCCGCGGTGACCATTCCTTGGTCCTTGTCCTCCTGCCAGATTCGGATGTTCTTGTCGTTGGAGGCTGTAAGTAGACTGTCTTGCAGTCTCGCAATAGCGTTAATTTGTGAGAAATGAGGAGGCTCCAGCCTTACCAGCGGATACGACGGGTCCAACTGCATATAATGCAAGTACCGATCTCTCCCTCCATAATACAGTTTCCCCTCCAGCAGCTTCATAGCGAATACATCCGTAGTCTTTTCCCTCTTCTCCAGTGACCTAAATACACCCTACAAGTCCGCTCTTCTCAAGTCCCACAGCTCAAGCCGAGGACAGGTTTCGACTCCCTGTCCCGCTGCCGCGAGGTAGTTTTCCCAGGTCTGCACAGTCCTCAGGTCCAGCTTCGGGGAGGCTTTCAAGGTTTTCACGCTGTGGCCGGAATTGAGATCCCATAGAACGATAGTGCTTTTCGAGACTGTGACTAGGGAGTTGTATTCCGGCCACCACTGCAGTGACTTTATGTAGTCGGAGTGGCCGCTCATTTCTTGCACCAATTTCCGATCTTCCAGGTTCCACACTTTGCAGCTGCGATAAGAAGCGCTTACGATCTTTTCCTCCACTTGCAGTATGCACTTGATGTCGTGGGCGTGCGCCTGCAGCGTCCACTCCGGCCTCAAACTCAGCACTTCACTAGCAGACACGCTAGACGATAATCGCCGTAGCGTTTTGTCCATAATTGCAGAGAAATTCGCGCTTTTCGGACGTGTCTGTTTGTCTGCTAGGCCTAGTTCTTGCTGCAACTCTTCAATTTGCTTCTTCATCAGGTTGCATTTCGCGATGCTTTGATTATACTGATTCGTGGAAGTTTCCAGTTCCAACTGCAATTCAGTGATGTGAATGTCGCGGTCAGCACAGGAGGGGCAATTGGAGCAAGTGTCTTGGTCTCTGTCGCAAAGGGATTGGAGAAGTTCGGCCTCACGCTGGCGGAAGTCTGTTTGGAGCCGTTCAAAGTCCTGCTTCCACTTCTGATTCAGCATGCTTCGCTCCTGTATCAGTTGCTCTGCAGTCGACCTTCCCTCGTCTATCGCAAGAGTCAGGCTATTTTCTGTCTTCTTCAGCTTTCCTATCTGCGTAATGACTTCCTCTAATAAAGCCTCTACCAGCACATGCGCATCCGCTAAAGTAGTCATAGTTTGAGTCCTATTCCTCACCTCCTCAAAGTCGCAAGCGCCCAACAGCACTTCGAAATCGCTCAATTTGTCCTGACAATAGGCCAGCTTTTCAAGCAAAGTGTCCTCTTCTTCCAGGATTTCAGTTAGTTGCTCGGCCAATTCGGCTTCTTCATGGACGTCGGGACTGCTGGCCTCCAGGCGCAGTTTCTCGAGGGAGAGCTTGAGTCTCATTTTCGAGTCTCGCATGGTGTCTAAAGAGCCTGCGATTTTCACTTCTTCGGCCTTCAGGGCGTTTTGCGCCTCGGTTAGTTCTCCGTATTCGTAGCAGGCTTTGGCGAAGGTCTGCACCCACTCCCTCAACTCTTCCGGGTTTTCCAGCCCTTCCTTCCTCTTCAGCTTCTCCGCCAAAGTCCTCTGCTTCCTCTGCAAAGTCGACAACTCCTCGATTTTCCGCTTCGCCAGCGCGTCCGTCTTTTTGAGTCGATCCTCCAACTTGGTGACTTGCTGTGTTTTCTGGATTTCAGTGCGTTTCAGCTTGATTAGTTCCTTGGCGGTTTGAGACTTCCACTTGGTTATCGAGGCAGTTTCTGCCTTTAGCTTTTTAGCCAAATTGAGACGCTGGTCCTTTTCGTGGGAATTCTCTTTAGCTAGTTTCTCGATTTTTTCCTTTTGCTTCTCGATTAGACTCATTAGTTTCTGCTGTTCCTTGGATCGCTCAGGGTCTTCTTTGGGACTGGAGGTGTCGCCTGTGTCTCTAGTAGTCGGCAGCTGATCCTTAACGCTGTCCATTATCTGTTTTTGCATTTCCGCCAGAGAGTCGTATATAGTACTGAGCAGATTTTCGCGCTCTGAGGCTGATTTTTCAAGGACAGTGGCGACTTCGTCCTGGACTGAGTCAGATTCAGCAGGAAAGTTGAGGTTCAAAGCAGCTGCTATAGTGGCCGCCAGTTCCTTCAGTCTCTGGTCCTCCCCACTTGTATCCATCGACATTAGACTGGGCCGAGGAGTGCAAAAGTCCTCGGAAAAGGAATGAAGCATCGAAGCAGGTTGGAACTGCTCCGAAGCAGGTAAGGAGAGGGAGGTAGGGAGACTACTAGAGGGCTTCAAAGGCGAAGTCCTTGATTCACTATAGACCAAGGAGGCCACTGAAACTGGCTGAGTCGAGATGTCAGTCATAGCCCCTGCCAACACGCTCGATTTGGCTGTAGGGACGTACTCTTCCCCCTTCAATCTGCACAGTTCCATTTTCAGTATTTCCACTTCCTGCCTCAACTCCAATATCATCTGCGACTTCGGGTCTCTGTTCACGACAGGCTTGTTTTTAATTTTCCTAGCATTCGACGCATATCTCAGGGTGTTAAGGGTCTCGTCGAAGCTGTCCTCGGCCGGACTGACACAAGCAATCATCCAAGTTTTGGAGTTTCCCCCTAGAGAGTCTTGCAGGATGCGGGTGAGTTTGGATTCTCGATAAGGCACGTGGCCTTTCCGCCCCTCTTCAGTGAGGGAACTTATGACCTTGCCGAGAGTCAAAAGGCCTAAATTGATGCTGATTCCTTCCTTTAGAACCGCTCCAACTGCACCTGTCCTTTTGATTCTTTCGCTGCCTGCTAAGTCCACGAAGGTAAATTTCGAGCAAATTACGCATTCGTTTTCAATCTGTTCCAGTGAAATTGTGAAAATTGCATGCGATCGGCTGCTTTGTTCATTCATCATCGTAGCGGCAGTGACTCTATTGAGCGACCCCCGAGCCAGGCAATTCGCCATTTCCTCAGCTGTAGTGACTGCCTCTTCCGATAGTCCCGGCAGCGTAATCGCCCCTGCTTCCTCTCGCACAGTGATAGGCTTTTCGTTGGAGGGAGTGAGCAGGTCTCGGATTTCTTCGTTGTATATTTCGAGGAAACTGACCCGTAGCACTGGGGCAGAGGTTTCTTTCCTTGCCTGGACTTCGGCCACTAGTCTTTCAATTACGCGGGGGATTATGCCTTTCACTGCTTCGGGAGTGCCGGGTAACAGCGCACTTCCCATTGTGAAGGTCTTCCCGCTGCCTGTCTGTCCATAGGCCAAAATAGCGGCATTATAGCCAGCCAAGCTGCTGTCCAGTAGCGGCTCCACGCAGCTTTGAAAGATTTCGACCTGGCCGCTTTCCAAGCCGAAAACTTGGTCAAAGGTGAAAGTGCGTGTGCCGATTTGCACAGAGTGGGAACTGCTGTCGGTGGTGAGGCAGGTGCCGGGACTTTCCACCTTCTCGCGGGTAGACAGGGGCCGACATCGGACTGCTACCTGTACGGAACTGTTGTCCATTTCTAGGCGAAAGCTAGCGAAAACAGCCCTCTGGACTAGTAGTCGGCCTTTCTCAGTGTGTGGGGAATGGGGCTGGAAACTGCGAGGTGTTAGTTGATGTCAGTGCTCTCGGCCGATATATCAGCGGAAATACAAAAATAACCAATTTCCTCCATGAATTAAAGTGTTCTGAAATATGCATTCAGTACTGTGATCAAACTGCAACTAAGGAGATGCTAATTATGTAGTTATTATAACGACATATACTCGGAGCTGTGAACATTTTCTTCCATCTCTCATACATTTGGCGGTTTTCTATACAGTAAAAATCTGTAGACTCCCAAAAACTGAGCGAAAGCTAAGTCTATCTCAGTGTCTAATAGTCCTATACGCCTATAATTACCCCACTTCGAAAACTGAGCGAAGTCGCTTGAGTTGAAAAAGACAAAGCAGCAATTGCACTAATTTGTAGTCTTTCGCATACAATGACAGCCTCTCCTCCACTGCCCAGATAGCCTCCTCCGTCCTTCCCAGCCTTTCTAACAGCCCTGTCCAGTACTGTAGCATAGCCAAGTCCTGGGACTGGGCACACCACTGGGATAGCTTGTTGTAGTATTTCGCAAGTATGCTTCCGCAGTTTTTTACTTTTTTGTCGTTTCCATTTTCTGCGTATATTTGCAGGGCTTCTTCAATTAGCATAGTTGTAGTTGCCGTTTTTCCTTGCTTTTTGCAGAAAGTGCCGATGTCCTCTAGACTATGGGCGAAGTTTTGCGTATTAGGAAACTGAGACTTGAACAATTCATAAGCCTGAGAATACTCTTTTTCAGCTATTTCCATTTTACCCATTGAATCGTGCAGTCCGGCCACACAATTCAGGCAAATTGCATAGTCAATTGACAGGGGATAGTGGACTGAGTATATTTCGCAAGCTTTCGGGTATTCCACCTCTGCAAGGCGGTATTTCTTCAGCGACTTGTAAACAAATCCAAGTCTCCGTCTGCAGTACGCTGTGAAATAAGCATTCGGCATGTACTGGGCACAGAGATTCAACCCTTGATGGAAGAGTTCTGGGACTTTTGACATTATTACGGCGCACTCTTTCCAACAGGTCTCTGCTTTGATGAGATGAATCAGACACTGGCATTGGGGACTGGGATCTGATAGTTTCGCCAGCCATTTTCTGGCTAATGTTCTTCCGATTTCGTAATCGCCTAGCCAGTAATGAGCTGTGATAAGGTAAAACAAAGTCCTGAGCAACTCGAAGGTATGTCTGGAGTTCCCCCAATAGTTGAGTATCCACTCACACACCGTCACTGTGGCGCTCCACTGTCCACTTTGGAAGTGAATTTCGGCCTGGGCGGTGCTCAGCTGCACTGCTAGTTCTGAGTTGCGGTCTAGTTTCGGGCTTTCTAGGGCTGATATCAGTTCCGCTTTAGCTTCTGTTCTTTTTGCGGAATGTGCCAAAACAATCGCCAAATGTAAGGAAAGTTCTGGACTTTCGAAGTTCCGTTTCTGAAGCAGGACTTTACATTTCACTAGTTTATTCTCAGCCTTTACATAATTGCCTGTTTGAATTGCCTGCACGCCTGCAACCAACCACTCACTTACAACCGCCTGTATTTCGTCCTCTGGGGTTGTGTTCGGAAGCACCCGCAGCAACTCTTTGGCGGACCTGTGCTTAAATCTTTGAAGGATAGGCTGGTAGTTAGTAACTTCAGCGCCCAGTGCGTGTGCATAATCAAACATCTCACCTGCAATATCCCATTGTCCGTTGCCGGCTCGAAATTGTCCTAAAGATTTCATCTCCATCATAGCACAGTTGTTCAGACTCTCTATAGGGAGTGCGCTTCCTTCCAAGGGAAGCAAAGTGCAACTTTCCATCACTGCCTTGATCACTTCCAGTCTGCAGTCCCTCACACCTAATACAAACAGAGGCGCAGGTCTTTGTTCTGTACAGAGATTAAGCTCTGCGGGAGTTAGCTCCAAGTCCTTGTCTGTGGTTAGCTTTTCTAGGTGGCTTCGCATTTGATGGAAGTTTCGCTGGATATCTTCACTGCGTAGCCTAATTTCCAACTGCTTTTCACTACAAATTCCCACCACAGCCGCACACACCGCAGTTTCCACCTCTTTTACCCTTCCCATGGCTTTTCTCAAGTTCTGTTCACACCTATCCTGCAAGCAGGCCAAATTCTCTAGTCCCTTAGCTGCCAGTTCCCTCCTAGTCCTGTACAGATCCAGGTCTTCCGCAGACTGGACGAAGTCAAAGGCGTTTATTTCAATACGCAAGTCTCTCCTCAATCGTGGTATACTCGAGTGAAGTTCGCAGACTTTGTATTTGAAGTTTTGCTGAGATAGGAAGAAAACGGAGGCTGGCTCCCTGCAGTCCCGGTGATCGCATCTGAAGGTAGTCATAGGCTATTAATTATCGATTATTTCGCAGGCTTGAAGGAGAGGGTGGCAGATCACTGCAAAACTAGGCACTATTGAGAATGTAAAGTCGTTATTCCCAAATTAGTCTAGAGTCTCGTGTAGATTGTATACGTGAAATACAAATATGACGGCTAAAATCCCTGATTTACTCTTTAAGACAAGGATATATACGCACCGAAAGTAAGGATTCATTGATTACCTTTGGGCAAAGCGCTCTAATCCAGCAAATCTGACTACTTCCCCAATCGAAGTCCTAGTAAACGCCCGAATCACTATAAATATCAGACCTAGAGTATGCGAATCTTAGCTAGTGCTTGGCAGGCTCTTGTGCTGCTGCCATCGACCTCCGCGTAATAATGGTCTTCTTGTCTCCGTACCCCGTCGTGAAGTGCAGGAACGAGTCTGTGAGGTATTGCCCTGAATAAGCCTGCTCCTCAGGCGCCTTGAAGGAGTAGTAGTACTCGAAGGCCCAGTAGACCAGTAGCTTGCCCACCTCTTGCAGCACGAAAAAGATCAGGTTGAAGATCCAGATGAACAAAATCACGTCCCACTGCAATTCCTTCATTTCCGGAATCGACTCCTTACCTGCCTGGAAGTCCAAGAACCAATATCTGCCTAGTCCTCACCTGGAAAAGAAGGTCGACACAGTGACAGCAAATAGGAAGGCGAAGAGAAGCAGGCGGCCCGGCTTCCTGGTCCAGAAGAAGCCGTTCGTACGTGCGGCCCACAGGGTCAAGTAGTCGGAAATGGAGACTTTGAACCAAATCAGAGTCAGCACTTCGCCGTAGGAAAAGGTGTGGAAGCCGAAGGCTGAAAAGAAGCTGGAAGGGTCGTCCGCGTTCATGTTGTTGAGTCCAAGAAGCAGCATAATGCATGAAGACACAAACGCGACTCCGCCCAACATGAGCGACACAGCGAAATAAACAGTCAATTTCCACTTTTCAGGTGTCTTCGACACCGTCACATTATCATACGCAATGGAAATGATAGTCCCATCATTCAACAAAGTGATAGTCACCAAAGCAATAACTGGCAGTGCGAAGGTGTTGGGCACGTCATCGCAGTCGTCGTATCCCTTGCAGATGTAGTTCTTCGGGTTGACGCAGATCATCGTGGCGAAGAAGAAGATGAGGAGTTGGGAAGTTCAGGCCACTCGGTAGATCACGTAGTTCTTCATGCGTTGGAAGATCTTGCGGGAGCGGAAGATGGCTTCGATGATGACGGAGAGGCCGGGGGCAGTGAGGACGATATCGGCGGCTGCGCGGGCTGCGTCTGTGGCGCCTTCCACTGCTATTCCCACATCAGCCTTCTTCAGTGCAGGCGCATCATTGACTCCGTCTCCCGTCATCCCCACTCGTTTCCCCTTCTCCTGCAATATCTGCACTATTGCGAACTTGTGCTCAGGAAACACCTCCGCGAATCCGTCTGCGTCCACAATGACGTTATCCAGCAGTTGTTTCTGCACAGCCGTCGCGTTCTCATTGAGCATTTCCGAGTTGTATATTTTATCCCCCAGTTTCAGGATTCGCGCAGTTTCCTTGCCAATAGCGATTTGGTCGCCTGTGATCATCTTCACGCTGATGTTCATTAGACGGGCCTTTTGGATGGTCTCTGCAGTGTCTTCCCTAGGCGGGTCATACAGAGGGATCAGGCCTTGCATCACCCAGCGGCCTTCCTGATCCGTCCTCGCCACTCCTAATGTGCGGTATCCGCCTGCTGCCAGCTCCTCCACCGCTTTCGAAACTTCTTCCTCAATTGAAGGGTCTTTGGACAAAGCGAGGATGACTTGAGGTGCGCCCTTCGTGCATTTGAAGGATTCGCCGGTCTTGGTGTTGCGGATTTGGGCTTCTGTGCGCTTGATTTTGGGGTCGAAAGGCACGAAGTCCAGTTCTTCGAAGTGCGCGAAGCTGATTTGGTAGACGGAAGTGGCGATGTCAGTCAAGCACTTGTCAATGGCGTCCTGGTTGCCTCCCTCGCGCTTTGCAGCCAAAGCGGCAGTTTCGAAGATATCATTCACGCTACATTTCCCGATCACTCTCGGCTTCTGCACTGTAAGTTCGTTCTTCGTGAGTGTACCAGTCTTGTCACTACAGAGAATATCCATCCCCGCGAGTTCCTCAATGGAACTCAGTCTGGTCACTATAGCTTTCCGCATAGCCAACGCATGTGCGCCTACAGCCATAGTACAGGTACACACGACCTGCATAGCTATAGGGATGGAGGCGACTTCCAAAACTACGCAAATACTGAGAGTCTCGAGGAAGTCGTTGCCTTTGGCGAGGACCACGAAGAGGATGATGAGGACGAGAAGGGTGGAGATGCAGAGCAGGAACATGGCCACTTTGAACAGGACCTTTTGGAAGTTGCCGGTTTGGTTCACGCTCGCTACCAGTTTCGAGGTCTTGCCGAAGAAGGTCCATTGGCCTGTGGCGACTACGATGGCTTCCAGGTCCCCTCGCTTCACTACAGCGCCTTGATAGACTTCGTCCCCTTCGTATTTAGTGACAGCGAGAGACTCTCCGGTAAGGGCGGACTGGTCCACCTCCAAAAAGCCTGGACCCAGCCTTGCATCTGCAGGGATGATGTCTCCTAACTTCATCTTGATGCGGTCGCCCAGAACCAGATTTTTGGCATCCACAATCTTCCACTCCCCGTCTCTTTTCGCACAGGCTCTAGGCGCCAGTTTCTGCTTCAACGCCTCTATCGCATTCCCTGCATTGCGCTCCTCGTACCACCCCAAAAACCCATTCAGAAACTGGAGGATCATCAGAACCACGAAGTCCATCCAGTCCAGCCTTATCAGTTCGATGAGAATAGCGGCCCAAATCATGCAGGGCATAGGGCCCCAGTAGTAACTTAGGAACTTGAGGAAGGGGTTTTCGTATTTCTCGGGGAGTGCATTTGGGCTGCATGGGAATTACCCGTCCCGGAGGAGGCGGTGGTTGACTTCGTCGGAGGAAAGGCCGCTTTCTGCAGTTTTTAACTCAGCCTCTCGCACAGGGTCGTTTTTGGGCCGAGCCTGGACAGAGTCCTGCTCACCAGGAAGACGCTTGTAATCGCCCATAGCAGCCACTAAATATCACCATTGCGCTCCCGAGTCCAGCCACATATCAGTGCCCAGACTCCAGAAGTTTGATAAAAGCAGACCACGCCCTTCTCAGTCCTTATTAGGACTAAGAGCGAAACATGAAGAAATCCTAAGGCGGCAACAGGACAAGAAGGCGGGGGAAAGGACAACGGCAGGCTGTCCAGCAAGTAGCAGGTCCGTGGTACCTTTCATTTAAATTTTGCTAGCAAAGGGTGAAATCAGCCATCTACCAGTTATGGCTAAGGGATTTCGAGGGGCCGCAGCACTGAAAAGGACTCAGAACGAGGCAATTTGAGAAGGGAAAACTGGGGAAATTGAAATAGGCGTTAGATTGGGTCTAGGTGTGATTCCTTCCTCTCAATATCACACTCAGGGAAAGGGTACTTAGCCTGCTTCTTTGTACTATGAAAGGCCATACTTGCACGCTTCTAATCTCTTAGTTACCACATCTGTCTAGAACTTTGCCTAATTGGCCTTATCTACCCAGCCTTTTACTACCGCTACACAGTCCAAAGCCAATAGTCTAAACTAGTCCCTGAAAATGTATATTTGCGATTTATCGTTGCATCTCCCCGGCTTCAATTGCATTTTCCGTGATTTCTTGTTTGCAGAAAGGACAAATCCTGCTCCTCAGCAGCCACAACTGGATACAATTCTTATGAAATTGATGTGCGCAGGTCGGTAGTTGCTTGACCATCACTGCAGGAGAGAAGTTTTCCAGACAAATGGAGCATACTTCCGCAGTGTTTCCCTGTATTTCGCCGATACGGTCGATTAGTTCTTGGCTGAGGCCTGCTTCTGCTTGGACTTGGGATTGGAAGTCGTTGGGGGCGAGGCCGCCCAGCATGGGGGAGTAGTAGGCGAAGATGATGGCCTGGGTGGAGCGTACCAAGGCGCATATGAAGACTGATAAAACCAGCCAACTGACATAGACACTGGCTACTTCTGTCCACACCCTCCAGGCCGCCACCGGCAGCTAGGTAAGCGTTACACAGGCGGACTCCTTCTCCATCACTTCCGCGATGCGGTACGTTCCCCAAACTATATACACCAGTTCCGCGGCCTGGACGGCTGGGAGCACTGCAGTGAACACCAACTTCAGCCTTGTCCGGTGCTGTTCACTGCGAGAAGCCACAGCTGTGGCGTACAGCCACAAGACCACCGTTACCAGCATGCTGTAGTCGTACCCCAGTTGCCAGGAGTCCATCCAGAAGGAACACTTCGCCCACTTCGGGTGGTCGTCGTAGTAGTTGGAGGTGGTGAGGAGGAGCAGCACTAGCAGCAACAGCACCCACACTCGCATTACAACAAGCTAATTAGGCAGGTGCGTCACCTCTTCCAGGGCTCGTAGAAAGCAGAAGCTGGGGATGAGGAGATCCTGGCGACTGGCAGGCCGCACACAGGGCTCTTCAGATCGGAAGTGCCTGGACAGCGACGACTTGGTGAGTTGAAAGCGCCTAGAAAGCTGCTGAATGCGACTATGTCGGGCTGTCGTGATGGGCGAGGGACTGCGAGAGCCAGGGCGAAGGGTGTCAATGAAGCTGGTATTTGTACTGGGGATATCCACTAAGGACTGGTCGAGAGAGGTATTCTGCTCCGATAGTATAGATATATTAGTGGCCTGAGTACCGTATATGTGTTTACGGGAAAAAGACCCTCGTTTTAGGTCTGCAGGTGGCTTTCCTGGCAGTCTCAAAGGCACTTTCCGTACATTCGGGTCGATTTTCCCTAAAGCTTTCGGCCTTAATCCCTCCTCTAATTCATACGGCAGGCAGATTTCCTCTAAGTCCACTCTACCAGGACTTTTATTCTCCTTGCCGAAGTAAGGCGAAATCGGTAGATTCTCAATTAGCGGAGGGCCGGACTGCAGCTTCGGTAGTTGCTTTGGCCGTATGGCTTCTCGAGGACGAGAGATAGTGCCTTTCCTGCTGAAATTGCCGATAATGTGGGTGGAGTTGAGCTGAGTGTCGGGTTGCTTTTGAGAGTGAAGGGAGGAAGGACGAAGGATGCGATGCTGAGGGGCGGAGGGCAGACGCCGTGGCTTCAGTCCTGACATTTAAATTAGCCTGTGATGAATGTCGAGTAGAGACTTGAAGTAATGATAAGGGCGGCCTTGCTGGTGAGCGGGGCAGGGACTGTCACTTTCAGCGCTTACAACTACTTCCTGGAGGAAAACCCACTCACGAACAAATGGCGATTCATGCTCTGGGGGCCTAGTTTCGACGTGCGTCTCGGGAAATTCGTGAGCAGTTCTCAAAAACAGGCCTACCAGAAGACGGGCAAAGTAGTGCCACAGGAGCAGTGCACCCACAAGCTCGCCCACAGCATAGCCACAGAACTCATCAAGCACCTCCCCACCACTGCACCTCGAGACTGGAACCTCACAGTGGTCCAAGACTCCACACCTAATGCCTTTGCAGTCCCTGATGGGTCGATTTTCATTACTACTCGATTGATTGAGTTGGCGGATAGTCCGGATGAACTGGCACTTGTGCTGGCTCATGAGATTGGACATGTGTATCTCCGTCACTCTGCGCATCAGATATCGACGCAGCTTTCGCTGGGTGTTTTGGCTTCAGTGGTGCAGTATTTAGTCTTTGGGGAGACGTATAAGATCGTGGATGACATACAAACCTTAGTGCTGCGCTTGCCTATGAGCCGGGAACATGAGTATGAGGCGGATAAGTTCGGCTGCACAATGTCCACTGAGGCAGGCTTTGACAACAACCGCGGTCCAAGAATCCTAATGAAATTAAAAAAACTCGAGCCCGCTTCCTCCCCCTGGCTCAGCACCCACCCGGCCACCGAAGAAAGAATCAAGGAACTCCGGCTGGAAGTAATGAAAGTAAAAGACACCGCCTCTCCAGTAGACGCACAGTACCAAAGAGAACAACTCACCTACCTCGACAAACTGATGGCCAGGGCCAAAGCAGAACTGCGCATTAAGACGTAACTCCCTTAATTCTTAGCAATGCGAGAATATGTCTATGTCCGCGCTGCGCTGGTCTGGCCTGGCGCTGGGAAACCGATCTGCAGGGGGAGATGCTTGGTGGGGCCGGACAGGTATCGTGCTTTGATGAGTTTCCTGCTGATAGCAGTGCCTGGCGCAGCCTGTTTAGGTCTGCCGGCTTGGAAACTATTAGAGGAAGCTGACATTCCCGGAGTCTTCGCAGTTGGATGTGTACTGCTGATCCTCACTCTGCTCCTAATGGTCGCTGTTACTGTGTCCAACCCCGGCTTCATCCCTCGCCAAAGCGCCTATTTCTCAACCGGGCCAATTGGGGCTTTGCCGCTGTCTTCACTCAGCATCGAGCCTTCAAAATACCTGGAAATACCAGTCAACGGAGTTCAAATACGTATGAAGTTCTGTAAATCTTGCAGTTTATTGCGCCCTCCCAGGACTTCGCATTGCGGCACTTGCGGAGTATGTGTGGAGCGGTTTGACCATCACTGTCCTTGGGTGGGGAACTGCATAGGGAAGAAAAACTATGGACTGTTCCTTACGTTTTTGGGGTTTATTGTGGTTAATCAGGGGTTTATGTGGGGAGTTTGTCTGTTTCACATACTTAAAGTAAAGAGGGACATCGAAGAATGGAGTGAGACCATAAGGCAGGAAATCCCTGAACTCATTCTCGGCAGCTACTCCCTCCTTGTAATCCCTACTCAGATTTTCCTCTTCGTTTGCAGTCTATCAGTTTTCCACCTTTTCCTCATAGTGCGCAATGAAACGACCTACGAGCATCTCAAGCGGACCTGGAAACATAGAGGCGAAAACCCCTTTAACACCGGCTTGCCCGAAAATTGCCTAGAAAGCATATGTCCCTTACCCTCCCCTGCCCGCTTTGACCTCAGAGCAATGGTCGAAGCCACTGCTTTGACCATCTTCCGAAGCGCGAAAAGCATCTACTTCTATGAGACTTTTGGGAAGGGCAGGTCGTTATATTCTGAGGAAGTGCAGGTGAAGAGACAAGGGTCGATGAATGCTTCGGACATTGGACTGTTTCCGGGGGCGAATTCAACTAGGGGCGGAAGCAGAGAGGCACGGGTGTGAGTGGGCTAACAACTACTAAATGAGCTGCTAAAGTAGACTGATATGCGAGGGTATTCGATGAAATGTCTGGTGAACTGTGTAGGACGGCTGATAGTGTGCAGCTGGTACTAGCAGAAAGTGGTAATTGTAGGTGTGAAACAGCTTTCCTGAGAGTGGAGCAAGTGGGGGGCTGCTGGGCATGTGTTGGGAGCAGTATGTGCAAAATCGTTACTTTAGCTGCCATGTCAAACCTGCTTATAAAGCGATGGACAGAATAACCCCTCTCGGCGTCTCCTTCATTTGCTACACAGCAATATCCATCCTCAACTACAGGGTTACGAAGTGCCCTGCAAGTCTCAACGCCCCCAACAAGACCAAAGAGTACCGGGACTTCTATGGCCAGCACGTCTCATTCGTGCATGCTTGGATCACAGTGCTCCTGGGCCTGTATGTCTATATGCTGGAAGGGGGAGTGGACTATGAGATGCACACCAACCAGTGGCATGTCATAGTGATGGCGCACTCCCTGGGCTACTTCATGTACGACACTTGCTACGCGGAGTACTTCGGAGTCCACGACACGCCTATGCGATTTCACCATGTCTTTTCGCTGTTCGGAGGTTTTACGCTGTATTTCAGCTCCTATGGAGGGTCTGCAGCCGTCCTGTCTCTCCTACTCGGGGAAGTCTCGAACCCGTGGATCATGAAGCGGCACATTATGCGCACCAAAGGACAGGAGCAGTTCCTTATGTACTCGGTCTACGAATATACATTCGCAGTCACTTTCCTGCTTATTCGCTCTATTGGAGCTTCGTTCATCACTTACAACATGTGGATTTCCCCGATCAACTACGTGGCGAAATGCAACGTTTCCGCGCTGTACGGAATCGGGCTGTTCTGGTGCTTCGTCATCCTGGGCATGCTGCACAAGAAACTGAAGCAGGAGAAGGCGGAGCCGAGCTGTGGACGCAATCTGTTGGCCTGGCTAGTCCACCCGCTTAGACACCATCTGACGCTACTGGTCATTTGCCTCGTCATCATATCCACAGTTATCCCTATAGTGCTCACCCAAGTCTACCACTTCGGCTATGTGAACGTGCGAGTCGGCGACACCAATTTACTATAAGGGTCCTAAGCCTAGCTAGTCCTTCAGCAGCTGCCCGACGTTGAGAAATAGAGAATCAGAGTCGAGTAGCGCCCTGTTGCGAGACTGAGCAATGGTAGTCGCAATTTCCTGCGAAGCTTCGATTTTCTTAAGCTTGATGTAGGAAGGGTTTTGCGACATCGCTCTGCCCAGCAGTTCCGCGGCCTTGGCGTCTCCCTCGGCCTTGATAATGGTCGCCAGCTTTTCCTGCTCCGCAGACATGACTACGTATTTGGCTCTTTCCGCCTGCTGGGCCGCCACCTGCTTGGACTCTATCGCTTCGCTGAACTCCTTGCCGAAACTCAAGTGTGTGATTGACACATCATCCACGATCATGTTGAAGTCGTTCGCCCGGCTGATCAAGTTCTGCCGGACCAGACGACTCACCTGTTCTCTCTGAGTCAATAGCTGAGAAGCGTTGAACTTCGCTACTACGGATTTCAGCACTTCGTTGACGATGGAAGGGAGGACTCTTTCGTCGTAGTCCTTGCCCAGGGTCCGGTAGATGATGGCGAGGCGGTCAGTTGCGGGTCTGAATAGGACTCGGATGGACACGTTGACCATCTGCAGGTCACGAGTGCCGGTGAGGGACTGGATGATTCTGGGGTGGGTTCGGACGTCGTAGACGATTGGCCTGTCGATTAGTGGGATTCGGAAATGCGTCCCTTCAGTGTAAGTGTACTTATCATTGACTCCACTGATCCGGCTATACATAATCGCACGATGACCCGCCTCCACAGTGAAAAGCGAGTTATACGCCACCAGTCCAAACCCAGCCAGCAGCGCAGCAGCCCCAGCACCCAACGCCATCAGCTGCTGAGACATATTTCTAGCCTTACGTTACCCCTGTGTTAAAAGCCGCTTTTCCTCTTCGAACTGCACTCCTTCAGTTTGGTACTTGACCAGGCTGGCATTGATGCAGTAGTCACGGTGGAATTGGCGGTTTTCGTAGAAGATGTGGCGGGGAGGGTCTTGGCCGGGCTCGAGGATCACGTCGTTGCCTGCGATGTTGCGGATGTACTTGCGGTGGATGCGCAGGTCTTTTTCGTGGTAGGTGGAGTAGGGCTCGAGGAGACGCCTGGGAAAGGGTGGGAATTCCCCCGACTCCAGCCGTTCTTGGACCAAGCGGCCGATATTATAGCAGAAGCGGATATCTTGGAGATCAGTCAAAATTTTGGCGTCCTTGAACAGCACTCTCAACTCACTTCTTTTCTGCTCTCTGAGTCCATACCGATAGCACTTCGTTCGAACCAACTTATGCAAATGTCTGTACAGCAGCAAAACCTGCCCCTTGTTTCCTGCTATTTCCTGGGCAGTATAAGCATGTGAGTAGGACTTGAAGTACTCAATCCAGCCTTTCCAGCCGTTCAGGGTGAGTCGATCCAGAGTGCGATAGGTGTTTGCCATATTGCACTATGGGAGATTAGCTATTCCTGCTAGCGGAAACTGTCCCTCGCTGTGTACTTCTGAGGGGCGGGACCCAGGCTGCTGCCTATGGCCAAAGAGTTAGTGAGGCTTGCAGCGGGTCTGTAGCCGCCTCTCACAACAGGGTTGTGCAGTTCCCGGGCAATGGGCGTTATAGTATAAGGCTGAGGCATGAGGTCGGGCTGGTAGTTGCGCTCCAGGACAGGGGGAATTGGGGTTGAGGGGAAGACCTCTTCTTCGAGGGTTGGAGTGGGATCGGGGATTTGCATCTGCTCGAGGTCTTTTCGCGTCTGAGCCAGCAAGAGCGATAAGTAATCCGCCGTTTCCACAGAGCAGATATTGGGCTCTTCCAGCGAAATATCGTCCGTTTGCTTTGGTGAAGTCTGAGGCCGGGAGTATCCTGCAGAGTCGACCAATAGGTTCGTACTGGGAGCGATGGAGGAGACGGGTGGACCGGTCTGCCACTTCGGTAGTGACCCAGCTGCACTGTAAGGCATTGGGTCTGAGGCAGGAATCAGCTTCTTTGGGTGGAAACTTTCCTGCGAGTGGTCCGGAGACAGTGAAAATATGGAGCTTTCCGAGACTTCCGCCTCATCCAAGTACTCAGACTCCTGCTTCTCCCCTGGCTCTCCCCCTCCCAGGTAGCTCCGATCGTACTGGATTTCATCCTCGAAGTTTTCCTTCTGTGGGAGTCTGGTGGCATATTCCCGCATCAGTCGGGAGTAGTCCTCTTCCTTACTACCCTGCTGAGCCTTGGGCTCTTCAATAGTCGACATCATCGCTCTTTCCAACTGATTCATCGCTTCATCCAGCCGCTTCAGTGAGTCAAACGGCGTTTCCGCAGGTAGAATCCCTCTATAGTTTCCTTCGTTTTCCACCGGCTTCAGAGTCGCTGCCTGCGGGTCCACCGCTGCAGTGGTCTTGAAGCCGCTATATCTCGACTGCTGGGTTTTGGTGAGAGTGGAGACAGTGGCAGAGGGTCGGGCCGAGGTAGGCCGCTTTAGTGTGGACTGGCATTCCTTCTTAGCGGGTTTGGGCTTGGGCTTTTTGATGACTTCTTGCATGTCTCTAGGGACGATGCCTTGCTTGAGGAGTTCCTGTCGCTGGGCCCACTCTTGTCTGGCGGTTTCTTTGTTTCTGGAGACGACGGCTGCGTGTTTCTGTAACTGTTCGGTGGCGGAGAGACGGTAGCGACTAAGGTCAGTGTTCGAATCGTCCCAAGTGCCTTTCTTCATTATATTCAAACTGGCGCATGCAGAACTAGCTGCTTTGTGAGATTGGTCATTTGGCATTTAGCAGTGCTGAAATAGCTGAGTCATCATGTCCTATCAGGTACTATGGTGGGTAGATTTCTGTTTTTATGCTTTGGAGTTGACGGTGTATTTCTACGTATTGAGATTTAGGCTAGTTCATATCGCCTAGTGTGGGGTTCCTATAGCCTTTTGATTGGTGCTCATACTTGCGGCTCGAAAATCCGCAGTTTTCCTTACCGCACAGTTTCGTCGAAATACGCAAAGTCCGTATTTTCTGCATGCATAGCCTGTGATTTCTCCACCGATTTTTCAAGTCTGCCATTTAGTCTACCAGCCCAGCCCTGGTTTTTTACTATATCAACTATAAAGCTCTACTATGCAAATAATCGCTTCTTTTAATTTTATTGGACTCGCGGGTTTATCGGTCTCGAGTACTAAATCTCTATATTTCAAATTATACACTTCTCCTATTTTTGTGGAAGGGTTTTCTGCTACCCGCCTCTACGTGAATGCCTTAGAATTGAAGACAAATAGTGCTCCGAGTGTCTGCTTCGGTCCAGGGCAATGCCAAACAGCATATGTTTTTCCCAGGTGCAAGTGAAAGTTATTTCGACCATGGCTGCCATAACTGTTTCGCTAATCTTAGCCTAAGTCTCAATCATTTCTCAGAAGCCACGACTTGGGTGCCTATCAATTAAAGATATTGGGCAGAGGCTCCGAATTCGCTGTTTTCCCCCCTTTTACCTCTGGTAATTGTAGGAACGGCATCACTGGGAATCTTGTCTTCTTGCCTTTCTCCGTCTTCTCCCTTGGCTTCATCAAATCCGTCAACTTCGGAATGGTGATGTCACAGCTGACTACGGAGCTTTCAATGTGAGTCCAGTCCACAGGCAGGTGACTCAAGTAGTGGTGTTTGAGGGAGTGCTTGTAGGCGAAAGTCTGCTGGCAGCGTCCACACTTGAAAGGCTTGATGTGGAGGTGGTGGGCTTCGATGTGCTTCTTGAGATTGTACCCTGTGCTTAGACTCCGCAAGCAGCCAGTGTATGGACATAGGAAAGTCTTCATTATTTTAACTATGTCTGAGTCTATCAGAACTATTACTCTGAAGTAAGAAATACGAGGGTGCAGCGAAAGTCTATAGGCAGGTGAAATTAGTGATTTGCGAATAGGAATTTGAATAGTAGCTATGAGACCTAAGTTTTCCTTTCCAGGAAATAATGGCCTCAGTGTCCGTGGTTTTGTATGGCATTTTGATCCTTCCTTTGGCTATAGTTTGCAAGAGTCCGAGATTCACTCATAATTGGCTTTCCGGCTTCCCACCTACATCTAGGTGTTAGCCCCCTTCAGACCTACACATAGTCCACTTCACTTGAATTTCATCCTCCCCCTCACTCAAACTCGCCTACCTCCAGCCCTAGTCTGCATTCCCTACAATTAGGACAGGGAAAGCGGAGAAAGGACAGAGTGCATTCCAGCCCTGCTGCGTAATAATGGCCATAGCAGTCTGGCAACACGACTCAGGCCAGTGTTCAAATCGTTCCAAGTGCCTTTCTTCCTCAAACTCAGACCTACAGGACTTCAGAGCTAGATGCTTAGTCATATCCCCATTTGGCAATTATCAGGACTGAAATAGCTAATTCGCCCGCTGTGCTATTAGGTGCTATAGCGATACGGTGGAAAGTTTCCTAATACACACATTTAGGTCATTCTTATCGCCTAATATGGACTGCCATTAGCTTTTCATCCCAATCCTTACTCTCGGAAATCCGCACTTTTACTTGCCACGGAACCTTATCTAAATACACTAAATCAGTCTTTTCTGCATTCATTTGCCTGTGTCTTCAGCAACATTTCGAGTTTACAACCCCACCTCTGTTTTTTACTATATGGACTTTAGGAATCCTCTAGACGAACTATGCCTATTTTTTGGCAATTGTGGTAGTCTGACCAGGGTCCTTCTGCTTCCAGCACTGATTCCCTTCATTTCAACTATTAAAACTGCCTCCTTCTGTAGTCAGTCAGCGACGGGTTCCTGAAACCCAATTCCTTGTAATTAAAGAAATAAGCGTCTCAGATGTCTGCTATGGTCCAGGGATGATGCTAAAAACTGCATAGACTGATTAGGCAGGTGTAAGCAAAATTTTGCTGTCATGCCTTTTTCTTGAGCCTGAGCCTTTCCTTTCCAATAACTTCCAGAAAGTCTCAATTTCCTGCCTATCAATTAAAGATATTGGGCAGAGGCGAGCACGCCGTTTCCTTCCCTTTTACCTCTGGTAATTGTAGGAACGGCATCACTGGGAACCTCGTCTTCACTCCATTCACCGTCTTCTCCCTTGGCTTCATCAAATCCGTCAGCTTCGGAATGGTGATCTCACAGCCGACCACGGAGCTTTCAATGTGAGTCCAGTCCACAGGCAGGTGACTCAAGTAGTGGTGTTTGAGGGAGTGCTTGTAGGCGAAAGTCTGCTGGCAGCGTCCACACTTGAAAGGCTTCATGTGGAGGTGGTGGGCTTCGATGTGCTTCTTGAGGTTGTACCCTGTGCTTAGACTCCGCAAGCAGTCAGTATACGGACATAGGAAAGTTTTCATTATTAAGTATGTCTGCGCCCAGCAGACTAAAAAACTCAGAGAAGTAGCTTGTGATTACAACGGAAGCATTTATGGAAGGCGGATTTAGCGATTTTTTGTGTGAGGAATGTGAATAGCCACTATAAGGCCACTGGTATTCCTTATCACTTCATAGGAGCTAATGGCGTCATATGGTAATAATTAGTGTCTCTGACTTAGAATGACATTTTGATCCTTCCTTTTGACTATAGTCTGCAAGAGTCCGATATCCACTGAAACTTGCCTTTCCAGCTTCCCCCATACAGCTTAGGTGCCAGCCCTTTTCAGACCCACACATAGTCCCCTTCGCAGGAATCTCATACATCCATCACTCAGACTCGCCTACCTCCCGTCCTAGTCTGAATTCCCTCCAATTCAGACAAGGAAAGCGGGGAATGGACGGATCACATTCCCAGTCACCCTGCCCTGTTGCGGTAATAATGGCCCTACAGTCCGGCAATACAACTCAGGTCAAGTTGGTACTGCTAGGAGACAGCGGAGTGGGGAAATCCAGCATTGTGCTTCGCTTCGTGGCGGATAACTTCAAGGAAGACACGGACGCCACTATTGGCGCTTCTTACATGTCCAAGATGCTCCAGATCCAGGAGAAAGCCATTAAGTTCAATATTTGGGACACGGCCGGGCAGGAACGATACCATGCGCTGGCGAAGATGTACTACAGGGACGCTTCAGCCGCAATCCTGGTCTACGACATCACCAAACGGTCGTCCTTCGACGGACTGAAGACCTGGTACCAAGAGCTAACCGCCAACGGCCCCAAGAACATAGGTACTGTTCACACAGTGATCGCAATTGCAGGGAACAAGGAGGACTTGGCGGAAAGAGAGGAAATTGACATGAGTGAGGCCAAGGCCTACGCTCAGGAAATCGGCGCTTTGTACCGGAAAACCTCAGCGAAAACCAACTTCGGCATTGACCAGTTGTTTAGGGAAATTGCGGGGAAAATTAACCCGGAGCTGAAAGCCGCGCTTCCCGCGCCTATGCCGCCTGCGGGCCAAGCGACTGGCCCAGTGAAACTGCAGAAGAAGGATGCGGGGGCGGCCGGCAAGAAGAAGGGCTGCTGCTAACTAGGTCTCTCTATATAGTGCAGGGCTTTAGACTGCGTCACTGCTAAAATCCCTATTGTTCGCCTATCAAGCCAATGTTTTCTGCGTTTTTCTTCAAATTCACGCTGTGTCAGCCCTTTGCACTGTACGTCCTCAGAGAAGAAGAGAAGGTCACCAGAGGACAACTGACTTACGATGGCAAATCAGCGGGATTTGACAAGGAATACATCAATTCTAGTCTGTTTGTGAGAGAGTAAGCGTCATTTAGGCTCAAAACTCCCTCAAATTGCCTATATTTCCGCATTAGTGGGGAAGGCCGAGCTCTTGGCAACACGCAACTGACTCAGGACAAGGCATATTTCGAGGTAAAAGTGCTAAGTCAAGGACATGTACGGGTGGGTGTGAGCAAAGTAAGCAAAGAAGGACTAAATGTAGGAGTGGGGTTGGAGGAGGAAAGCTGGGGGATTGGCTTTGGGGAGCAAGTAGGCAATTTTCCCGCAGCTCCCAATTCCATCATAGGCTGCCTGGTCGACCAAAGTGAATTTCCAGCCAGACTCGGCTATACACTGGATGGAAAGCCACTAGAGGGTGCGCAAGTGATCGGCCTCAGAGGCCCGCTTGTGCCTGCTGTGAGTGTGTGCGCAGGCGCTGAAATCGAAGTGACCTTCCAGGAAGAATTACTGTTTGCGGAAGTGCCTGCAGGCTACTCAGCCGTTATTTCGAGCCAAAACTATGTCTTTTAGTAGCTTTCCCCACTCTAATTGTGGCTTTCAGCCTGAAGTTCCCCACATCTTCTCTAAGCTTCCAACTCGTAGATAGCCAGCCATCCCTAGTACTCCCGGATTCTAGACTCCCGCCCTAGTGGAGTGTCAGCCTATAATCCAGTCCTTTTTACCAATGGCCGACTTGCCCCACAAGCCCAAAGCCGCCAAAATTGACCTCTTCAGCGGCTTCCTCGCCACTCCCGACCAGTCCCCCTTCCCTGGCTTCCAGTACATGGCTATGTCCCCCTTCGACTTCTCCCCTTTCCCTACCTTTACCCCGGACCACACCCCCCTTCAGCGCAAAGTCCTGATCCCTGGTCTAACCCTCGACTCCCAGCCCGTCCCTGTCAATCCTCTGCAATACCACCGTATCCTTAAGCGGAGAGTCGCTAGGAGCAAGCAGAGACCGTTTGTGAGACACAAGGGAAAGGGCTATTTGCATGAGTCGAGACATATGCATGCCGTTACGAGACTGAGAGGGCCGAAAGGGAAGTTTCTGAGTAAGGAGGAGTTGGGGGGACTGAGGAAGAGGGGAAGGTTCTCGGCGATTTGTGAGGAGATGGACTCGACGGAGGAAAGAAGTAGGGGAAATGAGGGGTAGAGCGACTAGCGCTAAGATTTGTCCATATATAGAGACTGGGGACGTTGTCCTACTATGGAACTTATCCGTAATTCCTCCCATCCGTCTCTATAATTGGCTGAATCCCCTAGAATCGGCCCAATTGCAACTCCCAGACTAGTCCTCTGACTGCCTACCTACTGCTTAGAAGAGGAAGAGTCCTCCTGCTTGCTGCTGCTCCTTATAGAACGACTCGAAGTACTGGTAGATAATCGTCACTGCCAGTAGAATTCCCGTTCCAGACCCAATGGCGCCCATGAAGTCAGCGAGAATGGTGAGGGCGCCGATGCACATACCGCCCAGGGCTGCTGCGTTGGGGATGTACCGGTTTAGTTCCTTTACCATGGACTGGTACCTGTGGCCTTGCAGCATCATTTGCTGGTCACGGAGTTGCTGGGCGACGTCCTTCGCAGAACTGCCAGAGACTTCAATCCAAGTCTTGGAGAAAAAGGCACACGAGGACAGGACGAAAGTGATATAAAGGAGCGTGTGCACAGGGTCTCCCACAATTTCACTCATCTCCCTCGGAGGACTCATATAGTACGCAATGCCTCCTACCGGAATACTATGCGACGCATTGTCTATATCCTGCCACTGGCCTATCAACCCCACCAGGAACACGTTCTTATATCTGCGGTATAGGAGCTGAGAGAAGAAGAAGAGGTTGGAGACCAGGGCGGTCTGCAGGATGATAGGGATGTTGGAGGTGTAGAAGAGCTTGATTGGGTAGGTGCCTTGCTGGCCTCTCACTTTCGTGTTCTTCACGGAGAGGTCCACTTTGAAGCCTTGGAAGTAGATGACGATTAGGAAAACCAGGGCGGTGGCGAGGAGGTTCATGATGTTGGGGGCGTGGTTGCGGTAAAAGGCGTCTCTGAGTGCTGAGACCTTGTTCGGCCGGGTGACTAGTAGATGGAAGAGAGCAATGACCGCTCCCTCGAACTCAGCTCCGCGGCCTACGTTAATAGTCGTGGGACTGAAGGCTCTCCAAATGATGCTTTCGCATATATTAGTAGCGATAAACAAGGAAATTCCAGACCCCATTCCATACCCCTTCTGCAGGAATTCGTCCAAAATCATGACCATCACCCCCGAAAAGAAGAGCTGCGCAATGATCAACATGCACCCCATCGTGCCAATATCCGCCACGTCGCCATACATCCCTCCCAGCACATAGGCCGCTGCCTCCCCAATGGTAATCAGCAGGCCGAATAGCTTCTGGGCGCCTTGGAACAGGGCTCGGTCTTCCTTCAAACTCTGGTCGACTTCGATGATTTTGGACCCTGCGAGGAGCTGCATGATCATGGAGGAGGTGACGATGGGGGAGATGCCCAGTTCCATGAGGGTGCCTCGGTTCGAGGCCATGATCACTCGCACCCAGTACAGGGGGTCGGCGCTCTTGGACGAGGAAATGCCGTAGAGGGGGATTTGGCAGCAGACCAAGTAGATGAAGAGGGCAATGGCAGTCCACACGATCTTGTCCCGGAACTGAACCTTGCGTTCAGGACTCGAGACCTCCGGCAGCACACCCATGAGCGGCCGGACCAGGGTGAGGAAGCGGACCTTTTCACTCATAAGTGTGACTATAATGGCAGCCACGTGGGCGTCTAAATGGAGGGTAGACCTGGGGAGTAATGCACTGGGTAGGTATGCTGGAGGGGGAGTGAGGCCTTAAAGAAGGACTTTTGAGGTGCATACGAACTTCTTATTCAAAAATAGCCTTGGAAACTTCGGTTTCGCTGAGGGTTTTCATACTTCCCAGGGTAGGGGTATGAATCTTTAGCCGGAAGGCACTAACTGTCAATCTTATACCCATCTCTATGCATATATAAATAGCAATGCAGTGGCTGCTTCCTGTGCTCCTGGCTACAGCCAATGCCCGGCCGAAGGTGTTAGACGTCCCTCTCCAGCCTGGTGGCTCAGGCACGATCTGCGGAAACCTGACCTGCTCCTACTGCTGTCTGGAGGGCTATGTGTGCGCTACATACCTACCTGACTGTGCCTATATCTCCACAGAGAACTACACTGAGAAGGTCATTTTTATAGTGTTTGCGGCGCTCTTTGGAGCCTGGGTGCTGGTCTGGCTGCTGCTGTCGATATGCAGATTCATGAAGAAGCAGAAGAAAGTCGAGCGGCAAGTCGAAGATTAAGAGACTTAAGCAGGGAAATAGAGACAGTCGCAGTCCCAGTGCTACACAATTCCCCTCTTTCCTTAGGATTTCAGTAGTTTGTGAGTGATTGCGACACAGTTGTAGTCCGACACTATCACCCAACACATTTCCATCAACCTACCCCTAGTCCAGTTCCTAGTAAGCGCGTATTAGCCACTTACATGCTAAGGTCCTTGTCATGCTCTGCAGCCGGGATGGCCTTGGACAAATTGCGATACTCGACCCTCGAAGTTTCTCTTCCGCCCTTGTACGTGCGCACCTTGAAGCCCATCCGACCTGTATTCCCCAAGGCTATCTTGCGATTGCCTGCGCCGAACCTGGACACTAGGGCGGAGGAGTGCGCCCAGATGCGGTTAAAGGTGAGTTTGCCGTAGTACCAGCCGAGGATGTGGTTCACTCCCATTATAGCGGCAGAGCCATTCACTAGGCGGAGCCATTCACTAGGCGTCACTGCGGATTTAGCTTCTGTGGAGACTTGTCTGCACAGATCCTTATTAGACTTGGTCACTGGGACGAGGAGAACTTTTATCCATCAAAATGGTCTGAGAGCTGAGAGACCTATTGGAACTGTGGATGTAGGGACTTGGTACTGGTGTCTGTGAGACTGGACTAGGGAAGGCGCTTATTGGTTTTAAGAATGCATAGCCTGTGGCTGTGCCTAGCATCGGAAATGCTGGGAAACTGCAACATTCGGCTGCTTTCCAGGGAAATTTCAACTTTTTCGGCCTAGATTAGGTCTAAGAGACTCATTTGTACTTCAATTACATACAAATCTATAATTTCCATGCACATTTGGCCGAATTAAGTTCTTTTCTTTTCAAAAATCAGCCCCGAGCATAGAGAATGTATTCTCATTCCCATACAAAACTCTCACTTCACGCCAATCAAAGGCAATTTCAGTCCAATTCCCCCTATTACCGCTATTCCCACTGCCAAGTGCTTTAGTCATCTCTCCAGTAACGCATTTATTCATCTCCACTAAATAGACAGTCATAACCAGTGCTAATTGCCTTGTCCAATAAGCCCTCCCCATCTCTTTCTCTAATACACATCTATATGGGCACTTGCTGTTCCCAGGCTATTCCCAAGTCCTCCGCTTCCTCCGGTCCCCCCGCCCTCATCCCCCACAGCACTTTGCGCTCTCGTCCCACCCCTGCCTCCCCACCCTCCCACAGCCAAGTCCAGGCTCTATTGGATTCCTATCAGAACTGGGCGTATTGCAGCTTTGCACGCAGGCTGGAAAGTGCACTAAGTGGAGAGAGTGTGACTTTGGAGTGCAGACCTTTCGAGGAAGTACTCAAAAAGGCACTGGAGGAGGCTATTAACTACTACAGGTCACTGTTTCTGCAGGGGTCTCCAGGGGAAATTGTGTCTTTTGAGAGCATTTTGCAGGGGGAGGACACTGTAGGGAGAATATGCAGGCAGGATTTCGCGTTGTTTGAGTACTGCAACCTGTACCGGTCCTTTGTACTGTGCTCCGCACTCAAAAAGCGACTAATTGAGTCAGAACTCCTCTCCAAACACACTCCCAAAGCGCGGATTCTACGCCTATACGACCAAGAAGCAGCCGGCGCCTACCGTCTTCTATGTCGAAACGACCTAGAAATCCTCCTTTCCCAATATACCCAGTCCTCCGCCTTCTTTATCCTCTCTGAACTGAAGAAACAAAGCGTAGCTGACAGGGAAATACTGCGCAGAGAAAAGAATAAGGCGGAGGAACTGAGTAGAAGGCCTGTGCCCGAAGAATTTAGGAGTAATTCGGCGGATTTGGGCCAAATTGGTGCGGATTCGTATGGAGTTCTGCAGTCTCGCCTGTCTGTGATTGATTTAATATCGAGATTGCCTGAGGAAGAGGGGAAGGAAGGGGAGTATTTCACGCTGCAAGGGGAAATAGTGGCAAAAGGGCCGATTAAGAAGCATAAATCGGCGGAAGATAGGCCGAAAATGCCGATTTGGAGCTCTTTGAGCGAGGAAGATTCCTGCAGTTCGCAGAAAATCGGGAAATTCGAGCTGAATATTGACGAAGAAGACCCTAGTAAGGCCTAATTTATACATAAAAATTGGAGTCTAGGCAGGAATTACGTCTAAACTAGCGTTAGCTGCCATTGATCTGGTTCGTATACAATGTATGAGCCTAATAGTGTGCGCGGCCTACTGAACATCGCGAAAAGCGAGTCTCTGGACGCAGACTCCAGCGCCTCCCAGCTCCTGACCGAAATGAACGCCTACATCGAAGACCTGAACTCCTGGAAAGAACAGCGGAAACAGCGGGAAACTGCCCTGGACCAGGCGCTCCCCAAGCCTATCCTTCCCCTGCCCACTGAAGAGCCTTTGGACCTGCCTGAGGCTGCGAATGTGGAGATGGATTTGGAGGCACTGAAGGCGGTTTGTGAGACGAGGAGGATTGATGTGGAGGCGCTGCTGCGGGATTTGAACCGGCCGAAGGCTTATAACCTGTCGGAAGGCGAGTTTAAAGGGTCGGATTTGTTTGAAATCGGGCAAAAATTGAAAGAAAAGCTACGCGACGACAGCGAAGTGGACCTCAACCTCGCCTCTTCCAAGCCCGCGGCAGTCAGCCACTCCGGAGAGGCCTGGGAAGCAGTGGACGAAATCGAGCGCGAACTGCAAGAGCTGGAAAAAGAACTCTCCGAAGTGCAGTTCAGCAGTTCGAAAGCAGTTTAGTGCTTCGAATTTAAATGGGTGACTTGCTGCTTTGCGCAGTGTGCAGACAGACTCAGCAGGACCCTGTGCTTCTACCCTGTTGTGCGGCTTCCATATGTGCAGTGCATGTCGATTCTGAGTGTCCGTTGTGCGATGGTCGCCTGGAGTCGAGTGGGTTGAAGCGGAATTACTTGCTGCTGGCTATGGGGAGTGCGCGGAGTCTGTGTCAGAGGTGTGAGGAGACGGATGCGCAGGTGCTTTGTGCGAACTGTAGTGCTGGACTGTGCAAGGAGTGCTCGGCTGTGGTGCATGCGCAGGGGGTTTACCGCAGGCACTCCTTCTTGCCGGTCACTGTGGGGAGCATTCGGCAAGGATGTGAGCTGCACCCCTCCCAGCCCCTCACCTACTTCTGCACCTCTGAGTGGACTACGCTTTGCGCGGAGTGCGCGAAGGGACATGCAGGCCACCCTGTACTGCGAATAGAAAGCTTGATGGAGGATACATTGAGAGAAATCAGTGCGAAGGAGGAAAATGTGAAGGAAATGATGAAAAAGGCAAGCGAACACTGCAGTCGTTTGGCGGGGAGAAGTACGGAACTTAGTGTGTCAGCTGAAAAGGCGAAGTTGCAAGTAAAGTCACTCGTTCAATCCCTCAAAGACGCACTTTCCGCAAAGGAAGAAGAGCTTCTCAAGGCCATTAACACCCATTTCACAGCCAAATCAAAGGAAATTTCCCTAAATCTAAAAGAATCCCTCAGTACAAAGCAGCGTCTGGACGCGATTTTGGACTTATTGGCCTTCGCAAAAACTCAATCAGCTGGAATTTTAGTAGATTCTCTGAAATATCTCAGCTCAATCCTGGAAAAAGTACCTGAAATCAACGAAAACGTGCCAAATTTCAGTTTCCCTACCAGTGTAAACGGCAATAAAGCCGCTGCTTGCATTGACAGTCTGGCTCTGGAAGAGGGGGAAAGCGGCTCTAAGAGTCTGCGCCTGGCCCCGAGTCGGGGGTCAGTACCTGACCTGTCCTCAGAGCCGCGACACCAGTCCAAAGGGTCTAAAAGCCCTATTGGCAGGTCGTCGATGACTATTCGCGAAGCGCCGCTGAGTCCCACTAGGGCGAAAGCTGCTATGACTCCCAGGACTCTGCCGCGCACTGCAGCTTCCAAAAGCTTCGAAGACTCTTCCAAGCCCGCCACTCTCTCCAGCGCCTTAGACGACCAGCCACTCGCACAGCGAGTCTTCGTGAAGAAGGCGCAAAGCACCTCCGCCATCCAAGTGAGTTGGAACCACCCCGCAAACGCCCTGTTCCCAGTGCAATACGTGCTAGAATACGGAGTCGGCACAAAGGTAGGGAGCATAGAGCAGTTCCGTCAGGTATATAAAGGCTCAGCTCGAACCTGCATTATCACTGATTTACTGCCTAAGACTTCCTATCGATTCCGAGTGGCGCCCATGGCCTTGGCTCCGGAGGCCCTGGGAGACTGGAGTGAGGTGGCGAGCATTACGACCTTCGACCAGCAGTGTGTTGACCCACAGACCTGCGGCCAACATGCGTTTTGGACGGTGCGGGGCTCTGACCGCTTCCTCAGCTTTGAAAAGGCAGGCATAGTCGCCGCCCTCAACCCCATCCTCTTCGGCCGGACTTCCTGGGAAGTCCGCATCACCTCCTCCGGCCTCTTCTCCCAAGAAGACTCCCCCAGCGCACTCAAAATCGGCGTAATCGTCGGGAAAACGAAGCTAGTGACTGGCAGCACAGTTATCTACTCCGGAAAACCAGCTTCGAAGGTGAAAGTCTGTATAGACGCTGAAAACAGGTCGATGACTTGCTATACTCCAACTCATCCTCAGGGAGAAACCTTCCAACACCTATCGGAGGGCCCGCTACTCCCTGCTTTTCTCAATAAGCCGGGGAAAATGGGAGGAGGGAGTGTTAAGATGTGGGTGAATTTCGAGGTTCCGTATGAGGAGGGATTCTAGAGGAGTAGTGCTAATCGTAGAATGGCTGAATAGAGATGGAAATTGAGCACTTTTAGGTCTTTTCCCTCTGAAATATCCTCATTGCTAAATCCAATTTAGCCGAATAATGTTGAAATTTGCAGTTTAAAGGTCTAATTTGCATATGATTTCCCCAAATTAGCCTTATTGAGCTGTTCTCTGTGGTTAACTGCATTATCCCTGCAGTGGCAACGGCTCTGTCCTCGACTACTCGTAAATACACCCTTTTCACGGTTTATTGCCGGCCATATTCCCAAATCCATGTCGAGTGAGCAGGTTGCAGTGCCTGAAGACCTCAGCAACGAAGCAGAGGAAGTGGTCTACACTATCCTGGGCCACAACGAGCGCGAAAACTCCCGTCTGCCCTTCAACCCCAACTTCCTCAACTTCACAGACAGCAAAATCGACTTCAAGTACCACCTGAAGATCATGGGCTTCAAGCAGGACGAAGAAGGTCTGTCGCCCACTCTAAGGAACAACTTAGTCCTGTTCAACCTCCTAGTGGGCGTTTTCCTGGTCACAGCACTCGCTGTGCAGGTGGTTTTGAACTCCCGACAAAGGACTTCCACAGCGGAACTCACCTTCCACCTGACTTACCTACTGGTCCTGTTGGTGGCTGCAGTGTTCATCCTAGTGGGAGTGATTCGCTCTTTGCGTATGAGATACAGGATGAAAAGGACCTATTTGTGCTTCATGTTCGGGCTAATAACCTACCTGATCCTTGGAGATCACAGAGTGTTGACCGCAATAATCGGCGAAGACCCAGGGGTCCACCACATGAACTACACTATGTTGCTCTTTCTGTTCCTTTTGCTATACAGTCAACTGTCCTTTTCGCACTTCTTAGGCGTGTTAGTGCTTTCCACCTACACAGTTGGCCTGTATCTCCTGCTTTTTATGCTGACGGCCAGCATAGACCGCATAGCAGCAGTCGCGGATGCGATTTACATACTGCTTTTCTGTGTATGTCTCTGCATTCGGACCTATCAAACCGAATCCAGAGCCCGGCACTTGTTTTGGCGGCTGGAAAAGGAGGAAGAAGCCATCGACGGCCAAGAGGTAGACGTAAGCGACAGTAAAAACGGCTCCAGCAACGCTATCAATACAGAAGTCGAAAGGTTAATAGAACTTTGCGACAACATTAAGCGGAAAATCAAAGCTGCGGCGACCATCATAATGTTCACCGAGGTGAAAACCAGTCTCAAAGAAGCCCAAACCGACATCGAAAAGATAAAGCGGAAAATCGCCCGCGGCAACCTAAACGACCTTGTGAAGTTAGAGGTGAACCAGGGCATGGACGAGGAAGACAGAGCCTTCATATACCAACAATTCGTGAATGTCTCGAGTACCAGTCGTAAGAACTCCAGTCGACATTTGACCATCGGCGACCGAAAGGCGAGCATCGTCAATTTCGACGAGTATGGGATAGAGGAGCTGAACAGCGTTTTGATGAGTATTGGGAAGAACTGGAATTTCGACGTTTGGTTCGTGCACAAGACCACAGGCCACAGCGTATTTCTAGTGGCTAAATACCTACTAAGGAAGTGGGAATTCAACTCCGCACTGAGCATTTCCGAAGCTGTATCCGACAGCTTCTTCCAAAGGATGGAAATCGGGTACCGCAGTAACCCTTACCACAACGCTTGCCATGCAGCAGATGTATGCCACAGTCTGCTGTACTTCACTGAAAACTCGGAAATCGTCAAGTACCTGACAGGATTCGACATGATAGCAGTCATTATTGCGTCTTTGGGGCATGATTTGGGACATCCGGCACTCACAAATCGGTATTTGGTCAGTAACCGCCATAAGATCGCATTGCGGTATAACGACTCCAGTGTATTGGAAAACATGCACATTGCGAAGATATTTAAACTGCTTGCGTCGCCTGATTCCGACATTTTGCAGACTTTAGTGGCTGAAGACTGGTCACACGTACGGAAAATCATTATCGAAATGGTCCTAACTACTGATATGGGCAAGCACTTTGAAACCCTGGGGAAGTTCCGCTCCCGCGCCACGAACATTTCGGACATATCACTGGACAATAGCGAAGATAAAATATTCGTATTGTCGATGGGCCTAAAGGCCGCCGACCTCGCCCACGCCTCCAAAAACGACGACCTCCACAAGAAGTGGACCGACCTAGTCTGCGAAGAGTTCTTCAACCAAGGCGACACCGAGAAAAAGCAAGGCCAGCCCGTCTCCATGTACTGCGACCGCGACAACACCGACATCCCCAAGTCCCAAGCCGGCTTTCTAAAGAACATCATCTTGCCTTTGTATGAGGCTTGGGCAGGGTTTCTCAATTCGCCGGAAGTGACGGTGAATTGCCTGGAACAGGTGAAGAAGAACTTGGTGATGTGGGAGTCGAAGTCGAAAACGAGGCGGATGACTGTGGTGGTGAAGGACCCTGTTACTGACTCTACGAAGGTGGTAAGTGATGAAAAGCGGTATACAGAGTCGAAAAAGCGCAAAACTACCAAAAAGCAGTATGATAACTCGCCCTAAGCTGGAACTTTTGGCTGTAGTAACGTTAAAATGGCTTTCAAACCGCCACGCGACTTGGAGCCGCAGAGGCCGAAGCCGGGGTTTTTGCAGAGATTTGAGAGGATGCTGGCGGCCAGGCCTCAAACTGCTCGTATGAGCAGAGAGCCGCTAGTGAGCGAAGCCACAGTGAACCGATACATCACCAGAGTGCGGGAAAGAAGGCGAGAAAAGAGCGCGCAGCCAGTCAATGAGTGAGGTCCACACAGGTTTTACCGCAGATTGGAGCTATTGGAGCGGGAAATGAAGCAACAGCGGCTGGGAGAAGTGGAGATTCCGCTATGGCTAGTGCCTGTGTAGACTTAGGATATATGGAAATTGGGATTTGAGCCGGCTTTTGTTGGGAAATGCGCATTTCTTAACATTTTCCCGTTTTTCTACTATGAAATACGCAAAAAGCCGAGTTGGCTAAATTTTCTCTGCGAAAATCGTAGATTTATTACGATTTTCCATTAAAAAGCTAGAATTTGGAAATGTTTTGGTCGCTATAATAAAGTTTAAGAAAAGGCCTAATAATCAGGGTAAAAAATCCAATAATTCCCTTATTTCGCAAATACAGTGATTTGTAAGAAGCATGCAATTGGGATATCGATTGAGCACATACACTAATACAAATCCACCCTAAATACAAGCTAGTCAGCCACAACCGACCTGTATCGTCTATATGGAGCCCAAAATGGGGAGGAAATGGTGCAAAATCCCCCTTAGCCAAATGTGCAGCGACTCTTCCCTGTCCTTAGAGCTGATTTCCGCTGCTTCCAGTCCCTACCCAGTCTTCCCCCTTTCAAGGCCTATCTCTTCCTCAGTCCTCCCTGTTCTTTCCAAAACAGGCGATTGCCCTAGACACTGTGTAGGTATATCCAAGGGTGTTAATTGGCATAGCCGGCTTTACACCTATTTCAAGTCCTTGGGAAATCCAGCTACACCTCCTCCCTATTTGTCCCCTGGTAAAATATGAAACCGAGGTCGTCCACGAAACCGTCGCTCTCCCTGCCTCGACTTCCCTCCCTGTCTATTCACTCTTCTCCGCCTCTCAAGTCTGGGCCCTTGCGCCCTGCCTCCCGCCTGAAGCCCTGCTTCTCCAGTCCTTCGCTTCACCCTCACCCACTCGCTTCGTCTGAGGAAGACTATTTTCCACCTACATTGAGAGTTCGATTGCCGCCTATTGCAGGCAAACTGCTACCGCCCACTGCCGCTTACAGAGACTCAGTAAGGATTCCAAGACTGACCAAGCGATTTGCTCACATGGAAGACGTCCTGACTCGAATTCCCTGCGAAGACTTCCTGTCCTCCCTACTAAACCGAGAGCCCTACGCAGACAACGCCTTAGTAGTGAACTTGGCCAAAGTGCGAGAGCGGACCCACTCGAATGAGGCGCTCACTGAGGACTCTGGGGAAGAAACGGACTCGGATTAGCCGTAATTTTAACACATTTGTCTTAAATGGAAGTTGGAGGGGTAAGGAAGGAGAAAGGGGCTTTAGGATGGATACTAGCGAGAAATTCGGGTAATAATGACTATATTATCGCATAAAATCCGCTATTCTCATACATTTACAATAGTAAATTAGGCCGATTCCCTCCTTTTTTCCGAATGAAACCCGAAAACCGGTCCCTTCCTCTATCCTTATTTGCCAGTTTGAGTCCATATTCCTCCCTAGTCCTACCATCCATAGTAAAGGTTTACTCAGAAGCCTGCATCTCCTCCCCCTCCAGCGCCGTGATCTCCGCACTGACCTCCTCCATGGCTCTGAGCGTCTTCTGCACGAACTCCACCTGCTGCAGACTGCGGCGGTACCGCTCCACATCAATGCTCAACAGCAGCTCCTTGGCTCGGCCAATGTCCTCCCGAGTCTGCTCGATTTCCGCGAGTTTGGCCATCAGTCTTTCCACTTCCTTAGTGAGACTGGGGGCGGGCTTGGGGACTGCAGGGGAGGACAGGGGGGCGCGGACTGGCTGGGTCAGAGGGACAGGTCTCATACCAGGCTTGGACTGCATCTGGGACATAGGCGGTTTCTGTGGGTATTCGGGCAGTTTGGCTCGTTTGGAAGGGTCAGGCTCGCCGCCTTTGGCCTCTTCGATGCGCTTTTTGAGCTTGTAGGCGTGACCTTTGAGCATGCCCAGCGAGGCGAAGAGCTGGTCCAGTGACTCGTCAGGCAGACCCAGCAGCTGGTCGAAGTCTGCGAAGCCCTTGGAGGTGAAGCCGGGCGTGTAGTTGGCCAGGCCTTGCTGCGTCAGGAACTCTGCTAGGGACATTATAATGGAGGGAGGGGAGTGGTGGATAACACGCCAATAGGGCTAGGCGCTAGAGAGGGTTAGCTAGCTGTAGGGACCGGTAGGAGTGAGAGGCGGATTTGGACTTGGCTGTAGTGGGAAAGGACTGCGACGGGCTGAAGCTGGATAGAGTCGGTGTTGGGGATTTGAATAGGCAGGAAATCGAGTTTACTGGGGACTTCGAAGGACATCTCAAATAGCTGCTGTAAAGCCTTGTGCAGACCGTGAAAGTCCGAAACCACCAAGGAGTCTCTAAAAGTCCTGATAATAGGAGAGGAAAAGAAGCAATTTGGAGTCTTCATGTGTAAATCTCCATTGCTGATTAGCACTTCGTCGGGGCAGTTGCCGCTCCATGCTGCTTCGAATTGCCGCATTCCGGTGGTGTTAAAGCTGCAAGTGTGTTGGAAGTCCACCTTTGAGCAGACCACATGCATTTCCTGGGATGGGTCACTGCTGTTTGCGAGGCCGGGGATGAATTGGTCGTAATAGGAGAGGGAAAGATGGGAAGAATTCGCGAGCATAAAGGGGAAAATTACACCGTAAATTGGGTCGATTTGGCGGGCGGATTGGAGCCAGGAGGTGAGCGCGGAACTGTCCAATTCAATAGAAATGCCTTGAGGGTAGGGAGGAAACGATGAGAAGTATGAAGAAGTCCAACTATAGGGTTCGCACTCATCTTTAGTAGGAGGAGGATAATAAGGGTCTTCTACGGGTTCTGTATGGACTGAAGGGTCTTCATAGTCATCAGGAGTAGTTGTGTCGGCGGACACTGGTTCGTCATATTCATAAGGATATGTGTCGGGTGCAGGTGATGCCTCGGTTGCGTATCCATCAGAATCGCCACTGTAATATCCAGATTGTTTTTCGTAAGAAGGTTGTTTCTTTGTAGCGGGAGCCCGATAGACTGGCTCATCTCTACAAGTATAACACCTTGATGGTGCCAAGTTTCATAGTTATCCCAGTCAGAGTAGGGTATTCTCAACGGCACAGAAAACACTCCCCACATACACTTCTCCCTCGGCCTATCAAGTATATACTCCCCTACCCCAAACGGTGTCTTTTTCCCCCAAAACACAAGATCATCGCGAGCCTGTTGGACATACTCGGGAACAACAATTCCAATCAGGAAGTCCACTAAGGATTCCTGTTCTTCTTGAAAGCGGGATGTGATCTGCGGACTGCTGCTATTGGAAAAGACTTGAATCTGAGTGTCTTTGAGGTTGTAATAGTAACCTTTGCAAGACCCATAATAGCAGTTATATTCTTCGTTGTTAAAAAGGGCGTAGAAGGTAAAATCCGCGTTTAGGCTTATGGCAGTCCAACCAGTCAAATTTAATTTCTCCTTCGTAGTAATCAGCCAATCAAATCGACTGCTAAAGTCCACCTCAACATCCCAATCAAGGAAGTTCTCCCCCTTACGCGCACTGAAGGCTGTAAGCCTGAAATTGAAAGCGTTAATTCCGTCTTTCAGATTCGCATACTGGGTATAAAGTCCATTCCCAGCCTGATTAAACGTGTCCGGTCCCAAACTCTGCACATACCTCCCAATCACTTCATCCGCCAAATGCCCAGGGATGTTAACGACCACTTGCGCAGCCACCCAGCCCAGCAGCCCGCCATAGACCAGCGCTAGCATATCTATTATGCCGCGAACTTCCACTGCATGATGCAGCAGTCCTCCCCGCCCACCGAGAACAGTGCGTCTTCTTCCTCGCTCCATAGTAGGCAGTTCACTGGCCCTGCATGGGCTTTGAAGGCCATGGCTTGAGGGTCGGTGTCGGGCACTATCAGTTCGATGACTCCGTATTCGGTGCCTTGGGCGAAGGTGCTGGATTTGCGGGCTTTCGCGGAGGCTAAGGGAGGGAAGCTGGAGGTGGAGGGACGCAGCACACTGTCGGACGCCCATTTCTCATGAGAGACGTCTGCTACTCTCTCCCCACTCTCCGCCTTCCAATGATACAGCGCCATAGTCTCATCCTGCACTCTCACCACTCCCCCGCTTTCACTCCAGTCCACACCCACCACCGCCCCTTTCTGTCCCTTCAGCTCCCTCCGCTGCGCATACCTACTCCCACAGTTGTACAGCAGTACAGTTCCTGCCTCAGTCCCCATCGCCAAAGTCGTCCCGTCGGGTGCATACTTCAGCACAGTCACCCCAGAGCGGTTTTCCCGCTTCGCAAGCAGGATGTTATTCAGCTGATAGGAGTTGCCTCTGATAGTGAAATGGCCGTCCTTATGCCCCACTGCAACTTGTCCTTTGGGACTAACTGCTAGGGCAGTGGGCTGGGAGGGAGTTGGGGTGATTTCCAATAGGCCGGAAGCGACGCATTTGCGTAGGCCTAAATCCCAGGCTTTTATCTTGTTGTCGCTGCAGACTGATAGAAGGCGACGGGTGTTTTCTGCATTTACATGTTGGCCGGACCCGCTGTGGACGTCCATCAGCACCACACGGCCGTTTTTCCCGAATTCCAGCAAAATGCCTTCTTCTGTCCCGCAGACAATGCCGCTTGGCGACATATCGAGGCTGATCGGAGCGCCGGGAGTGTCAATTACCCGGATAGACTGGAACTGGTGGTCTAACACGTGGATTTTCCAGTCCTTACTGCCCACCAATATCGTGTCTTCGTTGATTAGTAGGGAGTAAATGGGCATGTTGGCTGAGAGGACTTGTCGGTTGTCCACCATTCTCTTGTCTGTCCACTTGTACACCATTCCGTCCTGTGCACCCATCAGGCAGTCTCCGTTGGTGAACCACCTTACAACGTTGATGCCCACGTCGTTGCTTCTATCAGCCTTTTCCCGTGTAAACCCCGCCTGCGCCGACCCCGTCCAAAAGACAGCATGACTGTCTCCCCCTGTGCAGAAGCAGCCAGCCACTGTGGGACTCCAGGCGAGAGAATGCAGTTGGCCGGGCTTGCTGGAAGCTGCGAACACTTGGTTGCCTGTTTGGAGTTCGAAGAGACGGAGGGTTTGCTCAGCGCTCATGTCCACGGCTGCTAGCAGCTTCGAATCACTAGAAAAGGCCAATATATCGACCCCATGCGTCTCCGCTCCCAACTGCACCCTCAAGAACGGCTCCGACCCCGGCATCTTCCACACGCAAATCACTGGCAAATCCGCCACCTCCCCACTCGCCAGCAAGTCCTTTTCCTTATTCAGCGCTATGGCCACCACTCGTCCAAAGTGGCCAGTATGGGAATGGACTTCGCCGCCGCCCAGAAAGCGCTGCGTATTGGAGCTGATACTGAGCAGGACTATGAGCGAAGCGCTGGGGTAGACGACGATGTCGCTGGAGTGGAGGTAGAACAGGTTGTTGTGGGCCTGGCGACTTTGGTAGCCGTAGACATACTCGAGGCGGAGAAGAGCCTTGCGGTTCAAAGTCGGGTATAGGGCCGCTAGATCTGAATTCCTCACTGGTCTTTGAACTGTCTTCTGGCGTGTAATGCCCTCCGCCAGACTGCCCCTATGTTGGTGCGTAGCCTCTGGTACTGCAGCTACTTTCTTGTCCCCGGTATTGGCCACTACGAACGCGGGAGTTACCTGCTCAGTAGACTTCCCGCAGCCCATATAAGTATATTCAAGGACAAATGGCTACTTAGGCGGCTTCTTTGCCTTTCCTTGGTGAGGTTCAGAGAAGGGGGTAGGACTGGCTTATATATATGGGATATGTTTTCTGCGGACTAATTGCTGGCTTTAGGGATTTTTCAGGCTTTTTTCGTATTTTAGACCTGAAAATCAGTTAACTTTGGAAGTATTTACCCTCATTAGCCTCCCAGCCTGCATCCACTTCCCTTCATTCCAGCGCTCTCCAATAGCGCTAAGAACCCACTTGATTTCAATATGGGACAAGCAGCCACACCCCCCCACAAGCCCCCCTCCCTGCTGATTTCCCCTCTCCCAGGCACCTACGGCTCCCCCACTCGCAAGAAAAGCCACCTAACCATATACAGTCCCAGCCTACACCTCTTTGCCCACGTCCCTTTTACCCCCAGTTCCACAGTCCAGGAGGTCAAGTTCCAGCTTCAGTTGAAGCTGAACTGCCCGCTAGAGGTGAAGCTGGTGCAAAGGGGGGTGGAGTTGCAGGATGGGCAGTGTTTGATGCACTACAAAGTCACTGAAAAGTCACTATTGAGGGTGGATTTTGTGGGAGAATGGGAGGGGAAAGCTGGGGGGAGTGGTGAAATTACAGAGGGTTTGGAGTCGGTAGCGGTGGGGTCGACGAAGCAGGATAGTGGCTCGATTTCCACCAGTCACCCTTGGGAAATCGACTTCTCAATCTACGCTTTACCTGATGCAGAACTATCAGTTCCGCCTATCAAGCGAGCGAGAAAGGGCATAAAGCCGGTACCTAAGCCAGCCACTAGCGCCTAAATCTCTCCTGTTCCCTACCCTACAGGTCTATTAGTCCCGCTGGATTCCCAAAACCCGCCGTTGGGCTTATATATGGAGTCCCCGTCTGCTAGACTGCAAGCCACTGAAGCCCAAATGGCCTCCTTCGCCCAAGAAAACGACTACCTCCGCAGACAACTAAAGGCTACAAAGGCTTTAGCGAGCAAACAGGAGGAAGAGTTGAAGGCCAGAGAGAGGGATTCCAGGGCTTTCCACCTCAAGTTCGCGAGGACTAGTGCGGAGCTCATGAAGCTGAGGCAGGACTATGCGCTGCTGGAGGGGGAGTCGGTCGCGGGACTGATACAGGGGAATAGGCAGCTGGAGGCAAAAAATGCAGCGCAGAAACTGGACTATGAGCGGCTAAAGAAGACCGAAGGTACTTTCCATACAGAAAACGAACGCTCCAAGTTGCTAACCCGCATCCAAACCCTCGAGCAAATGGTCTCCGCCAAGGACCGGCGCATTTCCGACCTAGACGTCAAGACTCGACAGCGCCTGGAAGACATGCAACTAGTCGTGCAAAGAGTGCAGGCCAACGAAACCAGCCTGCTGCAGGCCAATAGGGAACTACAGGAGATGGTCACCACCCTGACGATGCAGTTGGAGCAGTGTCAGGGACAGGTGGAGTCAGCCAGTGGGGATATACGACTGTTCCAGGAAGCTATGCGACACAAGGAAGATGAGATCAGGGAAGTGCGGACGTAAGGGACAGATAGAGCACTGAGAGAGCGGGAAGTGCAGTGTGGACGATTGGAGGCGGATATGCACGATTTGCGCTTAGTGCTGAAGGCGAGTAAGGACGCAGAGCGGCGGCCGGAGACTGGGGAGCCCAAGAGCTTGCTTGTGCTGTAGACAGTCCTAAGACTAGCATATCTTAGGACTTGGGTGGCGATTTGGGAGGGAAATACGGATAAGAGACATGAGAAATCGTCACAAAAGGCTAAGGCATAGAAGGGAAAATGAAGTAGTCAAAGAAGGGGAAGTACGGACATTGCAGCTTTTCGCCTTTGTATCGAAAAATTGGCTGATTTTAGTACTTTAAATCTAAGAATGCCTATGGAGGACGATTTCCGCAGGCGAATTGTAGGGCTACAGTCGCAATTAGGAGAAATTGCGAAGCTACCAGGACACAACCCAGTTTCAAAATTCGGCTATTTGTCTCTTCCACTGAAAGTCACTCACTCGCCTTATGTAAGTCTGCCTCTAACTTTGCACTTCATACAGACTACAAAAACCTCTTCTATTGCATAAAATCAGCTCTCTGGACATTTTTTTTGTTTTGTCCGTTTGGAAAAATGAAACGTAAAAACGGACAAAGCACTATTTAAGCGAGTGCGCCTGCGGGTTATAAGAAATGAACAAGCTGTTGGTATTCGCCCTCGCTCTTACACTGGTCAGTGCAGTCAGCCTGAGAGACAGTGTTTCACGACTGGGAGCAATGAGTCCAAATCAGGGAAATGATAAGGGACCTAAGCAGCAAGGCCCTCCTACTGGCGAGAAACTCCCTCCCCCTCCTCCTATGGACTGGGACGAAATCGACTGGGACGAAGTCGACTGGGAACAACTCGCAGAGGACTTCGATGGAGACCTCGATGAACTCGACTTCGAAGACGAAGAAGACATGCAAGCACTCGGAGCCGCACTCGCAAAACAATTGCCCCCTCCCCCTCACACAGCCTTTATCGAAATCGACTGGGACGAAATCGACTGGGACGAAGTCGACTGGGAAAAACTCGCAGAGGACTTCGATGGAGACCTCGATGAACTCGACTTCGACGACGAAAAAGACATGCAAGCACTCGGAGCCGTGCTCGCAAAACAATTGGGCCACCCCCCTCCCCCTCCTCATAAGGCCTTTATCGAAATCGAATCGGACGAGGATGAGGCCGAGGATGAGGACGATGACGAAGATGAGGAATAGTAACCATTACTCTTTTACACTTGAGTGCTTAGGATCCATAAAGCAGGAAGCCCTCCTCTGTAAGTCGTAAGGGACCTTGCAGCCCTCAGACCTGTGTCGGCCTGGACTGCACTTCACTTGCAAGTGCCGTCTTTCCGACTGTCCTTCAAGGAACAGAAGAGCCTGTATTACATTGACATCGGCGGGAAATCGATTTCGCTGAGACGAAGGTATGCAGTGAAGTGGAAATGTAGCGCAACTCTTCCCTCGCATGCACATAAAAACTCCACAGTGCTCATAGACTTGACTGCATTCCTTTCCAGGCTTTGGAGTTACGAAGGAAGAGGAGGACACTGCCCAGGAGAGGACCCTCGTCACCCTGGAAACACCCGCAGGAGTCAAAGTACCCTTGCCTCTTTACATTGAGAAGAAGTTGCATCTAGAAGCTCAACCATCTGGCTGCATCAGTAACTCTGCAAAGGACATTATAATGGAGGGAATGGAGGATGACACACCAATAGAGCTAGTGCGCTAGAGGGTTTATATACACGTGGGACTGGTAGAAGTGCATCGCTGCTTCATACTCTGCATCTATGGAAAGTCGACCTTGATCTCATACATTTCCTGGGACATATCACTGTTGTTAGCGAGGCTGGATATAAAATGTTCGGAATAGTATAGGGAAGGATGGGAAGAGATAGCGAGCATAAAGGGGAAAATTCTGCCGTAAATTGGATCGGCTTTGCAGGAGGCGGAACAGTCTAGTTCAATAGAAATGTCGTGAGGGTAGGGAGGGAATTGGAGAATTGGGAAGAAGTTCTACTATAAGGTTCGCACTCATCTCTCAAGGGTTAGAGTAAAATTAGCGGATTTTGGCCAACAGCGGATTAGTCATGTTTATACTAGTAGAGCATTGAAGGGAGTAAGGCGCTTAGCTTCTCAGTGAGCGGCCGAAGACAGTGTCCAAGTGCTGTACTGATTTGATCCTTGAAATCTAAAGATGAGGGTAATTTCTGCAGGCGAATGGAGAGGTTTTCCCAAGTCTCGAAGTTATCCCTCAACACACACAGTGAAACACCCAAAATGCAGAAAGTTTCAAAAAAGGTGTATAAAATGTGGGCTATCGTATCTATAGCCAAAGGCCGTTTAGTAGCTTTTCATATACTAGCTTTGACGTAAACTGCATACAGGCTGCAAAAACCCGAAGAAAGCTCTTCTGCTGCCTAAAAGCCGTCAGCCGAGCAATTTGTTCGTTTTGGAAAGATGGGGAAAATGAAACGAAGAAACGGACAAAGCACTATTTAAGCGAGTGCGCCTGCGGGTAATAAAGAATGAACAAGCTGTTGGTATTCGCCCTCGTCCTCGCACTAGTCAGTGCAGTCAGCCTGAGGGAAAGCGTTTCTCGACAGGGAGGAATGGGTCCATCCCAAGGACAGAACGCTGGGGGTCAGCAAGGGAAGAGTGCAACTAGTCAGCAGGGAGGCCAGGGAAAGACTGCAGGAGGGCAGGAACAAACTACCGGAGGTCAGGGAAAAGGCGCTATTGGTGAAGGCAAGAATGCCGAAGGAAAGAGCGCTAATGGTGAAGGAAAGAGCGCTAATGGTGAGGGAAAGAATGCTGGTGCTGAGAATCAGCAAGGCCCTCCTACTGGCGAGAACCTCCCTCCCCCTCCTCCTATGGACTTTGACGAAATCGACTGGGACGAAGTCGACTGGGAACAGCTCGCAGAGGACTTCGATGGAGACCTCGAAGAACTCGACTTCGACGACGAAAAAGACATGCAAGCACTCGGAGCCGCGCTCGCAAAACAATTGGGCCATCCCCCTCCCCCTCCTCCTTTTGACTTAGACGAAATCGACTGGGACGAAGTCAACTGGGAACAACTCGCAGAGGACTTCGATGGAGACCTCAATGAACTCGACTACGACGACGAAGAAGACTTGGAAGCACTCGGAGCCGCACTCGCAAAACAATTGGGCCACCCCCCTCCTGCCCCTGTTGAGGCTTGAGGACTAGTAATCATTACTCTTTTTCACTCGAGTGTTTAGGATTCATAAAGCAGGAAGCGGAATGTGTCCTCCTCTATAGACCATAATGGTATGTGCAGCCCTCAGACCTGTGTTGGCCTGGACTGCACTTCACTTGCAAGTGCCGTCTTTTCGACAGTCCTTCAAGGAACAGAAGAGTCCTGCACTACATTGGCGTCGGCGGGGACATCGACTTCTTTGAGGCGTGGAAAGACTGCAAGTGCGAAACTTGGGGGAACCCAGTGGGGTCTGTGAACACTATGGGGTTCTTCAGGTGTCACTGGAACTACGGGGGCGCGGTGCAGGCAAGAGAAGAAGTGAGAGAGGACTGGCATTACACCGCTGGCTTCATAGTGTGTGTGGGTCCGAAGCGCTTTCGTTGGAAGGAACTGCGTCTATCTGCCTGGGAACTGACGAAGGAGGAGCAGGATGCTGCCCGCGAGTGTGCCCTCGCAGCCCTAGACACACCTTAGGACCGCAGAAAAGAGACGGCAACAGCCTGTAGAGCGCAGGAAAGTGGACTCCCAGACCATACTTACTTTCTTCCCCACCGAAGGCGCAGAGAAAATTAGCCGAAGCCTAGTGCTCAGCGACCAGCTACTAAAGCAGCTGAAATCCACAGTGAAGTCCAAAGAAAAACGCTACCATTCCCTACAAAGCAGGGTCACTGCCCTGCAGGCTGATATATCCGTCCTTCTATCCGCCCTCAAATAACCTATTTATAGGTCGTTGTCAGAGTTACTTTGGGTAATAATGGGGAAGGGACTGGCAAAGAAGGAAGCTGCGCTTGCGCAGGCCTTATTGAAGCATTCGAAGGAAAAGCCGGAAAGTACGCCCTTCAAAGAGCCGGTAGACTATGAGGATTTGTGACTGGACGACTACTCCAAGGTAGTGAAGCGGCCGATGGACCTCGCAACTATCCGCAAGAAGCTGCAGACCAGCAAGTACCACTCCTCCGCAGCTTCCACTCCGACCTCAAACTCGTCTGAGCGAACTGCCGCGCCTACAACGAGTCCTCCTTTCTATTCCCGCCAAGCCAATTAGTTGAGCGGTCAGCTGCAGATTCGTAGAGCACTACAGCAGGCAGAGCGACCCGAGCGAGCCACATTGGAGGAAAGGACGGAAATGGTCATGGACGTTAGGGAACTGCAGAGGATAGCCTGACAGAAGTCGGCAAATAGTCAGCCTCATCCCCTATGAATGGCCTATTGCAGTACGGAGGGGCGCTGGAACAGCTCGACTCAGACCGATTTCGCCTGAAACTGGAAAAGAGTCGCTTAATTAGCCTTAATTCCGCTGAAGTTTCCCAAAGCCAGCAATTTAGGTAAATACATGAGGAACGTATGTCTAACAAAGCCGAATTGGTTGATGGATTTCTTGCTTTGAGTCTCGATTGTGCTCTAGAAGAGCGGAATAAGTCTCACCCAAGCGCTCACCTGGCAGTTTCCCTCAGTCCATTTGTATGTATGAATATTCACGATTTCCCTTTATTGCCGGATTTCGCGCTAATTGGATGTCTGGAAGGGCGACTTTTCCGTATCTTCTCCCAGTCCTTTACGACCTCATATGGGAAAGCAGGGAACTGGAGGCCAGAGACGCTGGCTCTGAACTGAAGTTGGGGGAATGAAAAGTACTGCGGACATTTTGCCGCCTTCAATCTGCATTTCCTCAGTCCTTCTTCCGACTGATGTCCAGCAGCTGCACTGTGACCGAGGCACACCACAGTATAGTAGTAGTGCATGCCTGTGTCTTGCACTAATTCCAATGTGTCCTCTATGGCTCCCACTTCTGCAGATCTGCTTGCGCTGTAGTGTCCTTCTTTGAAGTAATACATCATTTTTTGCATTGAAGCCGTAGTCCGCCCTCCGATACCAGGACCGCCAAGTGGACATCAGCAGCTCACTAGTGCAGGAACGCCAGCTCGCCCTGTTAGTATTGAGAAACAGAGGTGGGCGACACAGTGCTGCAGTAGGATGTGGAACTTGGACCTACACACCCTTGGAGAAAGACAAAGGCGCCTACGGGTAGTACTCGTATGTCCCTATAAAGCAGCTATACAATACTTTTGTGTATATCAGCCTCTGATTCTGCAGTCTCCTTGTCATAGGCAGGCACTGAGTCGCAGTGTCCTCACTCCTGTGCGAATTCCTTGAAGAACTGTATCGGCTGCGCAAATACCACAGACTACCTCGACTTATCGTACAGAAGCGATCCACAACACCCTGAGCACAAATCCACTCATTACGCCTATAAGCACTACAAAGGCTGTGCTTGCAAGCGTTCTGGCTGTCTCAAGAAGTACTGCGAGTGCTTCCAGCAGGCCACTGTGAGTGCTCGCTACACAGCAAGAACATTGACGGGTTAAGGGTAGTGACGCCTTTGATGACACTCCCGGTAAGTGTAGGGCCTAGGCAGGGTCGAACTGTGCTGGAACTGTCCTGTCCTTCAGGAGAGTTTATATTGAGATGCTTCACATTACCGCAAAAGATGGTCAAGGTGCAGGATCTCTCCCTTAACCCTATTAAAGATGTATAGATACACATAGTATACATCAGCTTTGATTAGACTTGTAGGGTGTTAGGCGAGCAGTCACTACTATGTGAGGAAGAACCCATATCAGGTGAAAACCTTTCCACCTTTTCCAATATCGCGATTCTGACACCTGGAGTGTGCATTAGCGGAATGCAAATTAGCAGTTTGCTCTTGGAGTTTTCAGCTATTTCTGAATAATTGCAGGCAGGGTGCTATCTAAGACTGGTGACTATAAGCTAAAATTGACATCCTCTCTAAAATACTTGTAGAATGTCGGAGGAGAGCTTCCCCCAAAGAAAGGACCAACAAGTCATTTGACAAAGGAAGTGTAGTCGCTTCACTAAGCCTCTGAGTTAACGGAAACATTTTCAGTGAGCTCAACCCTAGCTTAAGACTCACGCTATTTCAGCGTTTGCGTCTACCTAACCTGCTATTTATCTTTGAACTACATAGTCAGAGTCTTCTCTTTCACCAGAGGAGTCATTATCAACGGGGATGAAGCTTCACTTTGAATCCGAGTTACTCCTTT
>Ga0247837_1000633_pt1 | contig 75387 bp, 47 predicted proteins | sample LaCtaG_2_FD_187115 | JGI IMG/M metagenome (GOLD analysis project Ga0247837, IMG submission 187115) | Freshwater microbial communities from meromictic Lake La Cruz, Castile-La Mancha, Spain - LaCruzMarch2015_14.5m | ecosystem: Environmental > Aquatic > Freshwater > Lake | place: Spain: Castile-La... | reverse complement strand
TCACAGGGGTTGTGAATGTATTTACTTTCGAAATCGTGCGACCTGCCCTGGCCATCCCGGCCCAAACTCGCATAGAACTCACCATTCCCACTGCCTTCAATATCACTCAGAACCTGCAGTGTGAGTATATGAGCGGAATCCAGGTGAATGCGCCCTGTGTCGCCTACGACTCCTACCGAATCCGTATAGTCCTGCAAAACACTGTCCCTGTGACCAGCACAGTTGCAGTCCGGTTCCAAGGCATAACTTCCCCACGCATCACTGACCTCAAGCCAGCCTCATATCCCGGCTTGTCAGTGACTCTGACTTACGACTCCACTCTCCTACTGACTTCTAGCACTGGCAGTATTACGCTGGGCCCTCCGCCGCCTGGGCTTGCAGTGCTTCAGCAGTCTTTGAGTCCGTCGAATGAGGCGGAGTACTCGCTGCACAACCTCACTGTGCAGCTGCCTGTGGAGCTGCCCGGAGACCCGGATTTCGGTGTGTTGGTGAAGTACCCTCCAGAGTTCATTAGCCGTCTGCTCCCTACTGATATACTGCTGACCTGTACCACTGAGCCGAAAGCACGCAATTGCGTCTACATCTGGCCCCGGCAAATACTGATCACTGGCTTCGAAGAACTCGTGTTCGCCTACTTCAACGTGACTTTGTCACTATTCGGACTCAACAACCCGCAGTGGGGAGGCACTGGCCAGCTCTCTATCTACGCACTCCAAATTTCCACTCGGAGAGTACTGGCTTTCACGGAAACTGGCGGCAGCTTCAACCTCACACGCACACCCGCGGCTCTGCACCTACTTGCTATCAACTCCTCTGTGCCGACCATTAGCTCGAAAGCGGACTATTCCTTCGCTTTCAATACAGAGAGGAATGCACTGGCTTCTGGGACTGTGTGGGTGGACTGGCCTGAAACCGTAAGGTCCATTTTAACTGCGAATGTGACTGAATGTGAAGGGCCGGGTAGGGCAAAACTTAGCTGTCAGTGGGAAATGCTGACCAACAGGAAGCGAATCAGTCTATCGAATTCAGCCATTTCCGAGGCCAATCAGAACGTTTCCTTCGTGTTTCGCCGCCTGCAGACCCCGCGGGTTGCAGGTCCGACCGCCCTGTTCTCAGTCCGACTGTTCGACTGGGCGCAGGTCACCTCGCGTTCCTACCACAATCTGTATGGAAACGACTATTTGCGCTTCGTGGCGGCCAACTACTCGGTCGAACTGCCTGTGGACCTGCCCTGGGGCATCATCAAGGGCACTTATTCTGATATTTTCCACCTGAAACTGGGCTTAGCTACATACTACCAAATCACGATTGTGCCCATTGCGGACTACTCCGTGCTAGCCTTTGCCCCCGCTTCTTTCTTCTTCCAGTACATCTACGACTTTTCCACTGCTTTTCGGGTCGGCGCCCCTGCGAACTCCACCACAGGCTCTTACACTGTTTACTTCTTTAAGTACGAAAACAGCAGTTCCAGGGCGGAAATGTACAGTGCAGTGCCGGAAATACCCATACGAGTGATCGACCCTAATGCTTCCCTGCCTATCCGCATAGGGGAAATCGCTCCTTTGACCATGGGAACCCTGAGTCTGCCGATTTCCATTGACCTGGACAACCCGCCTTTCGAGGAATTGATAGTAACTCCTTGGACTGAGGGTCCGGCACAGGGCGAGTTGGTGCAGGTTTGGCCTGCGATGGTCCGCTTTGCAGCGGGGGAAATGAGGAAATCCTTCCAAATTCGCACTTCGCATGGGGCGGTTTCGGGGTCATTGCGCTACTCGCTGAATGGCACCTCTTCGGCTGCCTACTACCTGCCCAGCAACCAGTCCTACTTCTCTGTGTCCGCCCCGCCCTACGTCCCTGTGACCGTGCTCAGTCTCAACATCATCGACCTGAACCGCACTTCCGCCAAGTTCTCTGTGCGCTTCTCCGGCCCTGCACGCGCACTGTACCTGTGTGTGCCTGCAGGCACTCCCCAACCCAGTCCGCAGCAACTCTACTCGAAAGTCAGACTTGTGGACACAGTTGTGCACATGTACGGGGAAATGTATGTGGAGGCGTATCAGAAAGTGGCGAATGTCCTTGTGACTGGCCTGGTGGATGACTTTATGTATGTGATGTATGTGGGGGGACAGGATTTGAGGGGAGAGCTGGTCACAACAGTGCAGAAACTGCCCTTCAGAACGCTGGAAAGTCCCCCACCAGCCACTTTTTCCATCCAAACCACCAAATTGGTGAGTCGGCAGACTGTGGAAAGAAGTCTTGCAGCTGCATTGGCTGTGCCTGATGGCCTAGTGGCTTCTAGAGGAATTGACCCTGCAGTCTTCTATACCGGCAAAGGACGTCACTTAGAGATCCAGCCACTCAAGTACGACCTAATTCTAATCGCCAACCGCACCAAAGAAGACCCCAAGCCGCTGAAGCTAGTACTGCAACTCGACAGCCACCTCTCCATAGTCCAGCAGTACCTGCCCGTCCTGGACCCTTCCGTCAGTATAGCAGCCACTGCGGCTGAGTACAAGCGCACTCGAGTCAGAGTGGAGGACGTCAATATCACCTTCGTTACAGGTACCAGCATAAGCGTCAACCTGACCCTTAACACTGACGGAGTGATTTACGCAGCTGTGCTCCCTGCAGAGGACGGGAACTGCTTAGGTCAGCAGCTCATAGAGGCTTTAGACCCTAGCAACAGGCGAATAGCATCGGACAAGTGGCTGCAGTGCACATACGTCTTCGGCTATCCTTGTATCGCGAACTTCACAGGCCTGCAGAACGGAGCTAAGTACAAGCTCTGGGTGAGTGGAGACACCGAGGTGCCAGGCCACTACGACCTGATGCGGGACTACGACATTCGAGAGGTGGACTTAGTAGACAATGTGAAGGACAGACTCAAGGGAGTGCTGCTTACTATGAAGGACAAGGCAGTTGCTTTGGCCTGTGCCTGGCTTTTGGGCCTTAACTAGTTAGTTTTCGGTTAGTCTGTCTTTGAGAGTTCGGCTTGGAGGAGACGGTTCAGGAGGTTGATGTCCTTGACAATTGCAGCATCGGCGGTCCAAGTGACAGTGAAGTGGTCTGCATAAATAGCGACCAGAGCAGAGACTGGCTGGCCTGTGAATGGACCCACGAAAAGTTGCTTAAGCAGCACGTCGTCCTAGCTGAGGGGCGCCGTCGGCCCTGATACATTGGAAACTCCCAGCAGAAACTGAACTGTCAGCCACTTTGGTAGAACAGGCAGGGCTTGAAGGAGCAAGTTAGAGGACTGAATCAGCACAGTTGAGGCTTTAACCCGCCTAATGATTTGATAATATCCCGTGCTAGCGTCTGAGAAGTGACTGCAGGCATAGGCAAAACTAGCAAAGTAATATCATTTCCAGGCTGCAAGGGACTGCCGTCCATAGGCTGTCCTCTCAGTGTGATGGGAATCCCTACTGAGAAGTAGTGGTGCTGAGCACTATGTTGCTGGGCAATGTAAGCACTCACAGTGCGCAAAGCTGCTGCGACTATATAGTCGTTGAAAGTCACTCCCATAGCTTTCGCATGGGATAAATGCCTGGCGAGAGGGAAAGGCGGACTCATCGCTATGGCTTTATCGCCACTATAGGCGATTCCTGTGAGTGGGTTGCGATCAGGCTGGAACCGCATACCAGCGACCAATGCATAAGGAAGCAGCATTAGGGCGAAAGGTGTTGTCAGCAGTTTCCGCAGAGAACTGGACTTATTCAGGCTAAAGAATGCAGGATCGGAGTTATGCACTAGTGCATTTACCATGGAAACTCCGTCCATGTAGGCATGATTGAAGCGGACAATGACAGCAGAACCGCCCTGAAAGTCCTCCACTACATAGCAGCACCAGCGAGGCTTACTTGTGGATAAAGGCTTGATGGCTACTGACCCTACAAACACTCCTAACTCGTCCAGTGTATAGATGGACTGCTTCACTGTTATCAAGTGGTTGTCAATGCTGAAGTTTGGGTCCTCTGCCCAATAGGCTTTCCCAAGGATGTAGGCTGGGAATTGCTTTGCTCTCAGTGAGTTGGGAAATACACGATTCATAAGGTCAGCTTTGATATGCGCTGTAGTGGTTTTCGAGGTCACCCCAGCCGCTACTACGAAGATAGGAAAGGGAGCAAGGAGGAAGTACACATCATTAGCCTTCATAGCTTGATAGCCCCACAATCTCGGCAAGTGCGTACGCAGTAAGTGAGACTCCACTGCATAGACACACAGTCCCTGCCAAGCCCAGTGTCCATACACAGCGTAGGCCGAAGTCGCCCAGAGTACTCAGTGCTCAATCCAAACATTGATATACATTAACTCAGTTTACTATGACTGGCAGTTAACTGCTTCTCCGGGTTTCGAATGACTTATTGGCATTGCTTTCCTATGCACTGTGACTAGGCGAGTCAATGCACTTTAGTCTTTGCTGCATTTTTGGCGAAGTGAGGGTACATAGCTAAAGAGGAGAGATAAAGCTGATAGGCCTAGTAGCACTGTATTAAGTGCCCTGAATAAGACCTAGTATAGTAGACATCCTAGTGAACTCTCTCAGGCTAGGAAATTCAGTCACAATGGGAAAGCTTTAATTTCCTTGATGATTTCCAGATGTTCTTTTCCAGAGGAAGTAATCAAGCATAGGCAGGGGGAAGTAAGAGAAGTCGTTGCCTGGGAATAAGGGACTGCCATCACGGGGATGTCTCGTAAAGTGAGGGGAACTCCCACTGTAAAGTGGTGCTGCATAGTGGAGTGTTGCTGGGCTATATAAGCGCGCATAATTGCGGCTGTGATGTAGTCGCTTTCCGCCCTTTCACCGGGCTAAATATACAGCCAAAGAGAAAGGCGGCGTCATTCCCGCAAGCAGCCCAAGAGAAACTACATAAAGTGGGCGGACAATTCGGATCAGCGTAATGTCTCCCTGCATTTGCCAAATTCCATCCGCATAGGAATGACGGAAACGGACAATAATAGCAGAGCCGCCCTGGAATTTCTCTGCTACACACCAGAGAGGCTTATTGGCGGGGAAAGGCTCCTAACTCGTCCAGTGTAGTGATGGACTGCTTCACTGTTATAGTGGCTGTCAAGGGTGAAGTTGCGATCCTCCACCCAGTGGGAAGTGAGTGGGAAATTGCCGTGTTCTTAGTTTGATGGGAAATGCACGGTTCGCAAGGTCGGCTTTAAAATTGGACGTCACGACAGCAACCACTTTAAATACCGGAGTAGTGAATAATTACAAGGCCAAATTAGTGGCTTTAGTTCTCCATCCATCCTAACATCAGGTATACAGAAAAGAGAAATCAAAGGCCAGGGAATGTGCATCTCCGACGTGCGTGACTGACACCCATACAATCTAGAAACAGCTGGAAGTAACAGCACTCCCCGCATAGACACACAGTCCTGGCCAGTCCCTGTGTCTACACACTTTTTTGCAAGAGCAAGCGCTTAGACTCAACACATCGACAACCATCATTCCGAGTTTGGGTGATGAGAAGACTCAAGCATGCGATTCCTGGGTGGAGGCTGAGGCAGTTGGCCGCGGTCTAAGGAATCTTGCCTTACTGCCTATTATTAACCCTTGTGAGCTCCGCAGTAACTAGGCGCGCCAGCACCCCCGCGTCCTTGATGACAGCCTCATCAGTAGTGAAATTCACAGTGAAGTAGTCTATGTAGCTAGTCACTGAAACAGATATCGGAATTAGAGTTGAAACTGACCCGTATATATTTTTGATTTGGACGCCGCCGTAACTCAGAGGCGCCTTCGGTCCCTGCAAATTCGTCAGAACGAGCGTTTCTTTGCCTGCGAATAACCCGAAAACCTTGAGTCTGGCTTTAACTGGCACTAATGTTAGTACTTTGGTTAGCATGTTGCAGGACTGGGTAATCACCGGAACAGCAGTAATGCCCTTGATGACTTTCCCAATGTCCTTTTCCAAGGTCGGCGAATTCACAGCAGGCATAGGCGTGAGGAAGTAGGCAAAGTCATTGCCTGGAGACAAGGGACTGCCGTCACTGGGGTGTCCTCGTAAAGTGATGGGAATCGCCATTGTAAAGTGGTGCTGTACTGTGGAGTGTTGCTGGGCTATGTAGGCGCTCACAGTGCGCAGAACTGCCGCTGTGATGTAGTCGTTGAAAGTCACTCCCAGCGCTTTAGCCCGGGCTAAATGCTCAGCCAGAGGGAAAGGCGGCGCCATTCCCATGCTTTTAATGCCGCTGGGTCTGATACCCTGCAAGGGGTTGCTGTCTCGCGGCAGGCGCAGTCCTTCCTTTACAATCAAAGGCACACACATTAAAGCCAAAGGAGCAGTGAGCAGTCTTTTGAGTGAACTGGACTTGTCGAGGTTAAAGAAAGCTCGCGGACATGTAGGATCGGAGTTATGCACCAACATGTTAACGCCAGCGACTCCATCTCTATAGGAATGATGGGTTCGGATAATGACTGCTGAGCCGCCCCTGAAGTCCTCCACTACATAGGCGCACCAGCGAGGCTTGTTGGCGGGGAAGGGCTGGATGGCCACTGACCCTGCAAAGGCTCCTAACTCGTCCAGTGTAGAGATGGACTGCTTCACTGTTATCAAATGGCTGTCGATGTTAAAGTTGCGGTCCTCTGTCCAGTAGGCTTTTCCAAGGATGTAGGCCGGGTATTGCTTTGCTCTCAGTTTGTTGGGAAATACGCGGTTCATAAGGTCGGCTTTGATATGCGCGGTAGTGGTTTTCGAAGTCACAACCGTGGTCACTCCAACTAAAAAGTCGAATATGAGGAAATGGGCATCACCGGCCTGCATAGGATGGTAGCCCCACATTCTCGGCAATTGCGTGCGCAGTATATGGGTCCCCACTGCATAGGCACACAGGCCTGACCAAGCCCAGTGTCCGTACACAGCGTAGGCTGAAGCAGCCCAGAGCGAGCGAACTCCGGCACCCAGCATATTACTATGGCGCTAAAGCAATGTTATCATTATACGTTTTTTACGTAGATAAGGACGTGTGGGCTCCTACTGATCGCTGAATCGAGAAGAAGAACTCGAATTTCATTAGTTTGAGGTCTAAATTTAGTTTTACGCGAAAAAAGCAGGAACTCTCATCTGTTTCATAAAACAGCAGCCGCTTCTCGAAGCCACTGGAACAGCCGCTGTATGTCTATACAAGCAACAATTTCCCATATTCGCGAGGTTTGTGAGGCATTTGAATGACATACACTTCCTTTACCCTACTCCGCACTTCACACTAGTAACAAACGCATTTAGCTTGGTGAACGCAGCTCCCTCCACAAGAAATGCCAAAACCAGAGAAATCAGGCTTTCTAATGGAAAAGGGCACTCAGCTTCTTGGGAACTGCACGACTACAGTGTCCAGTACAACTGCCGAAGAGGATAGTACTGCTTGTGTTGCTGAGCGATTCTATCACGAGTGGAGGTACAAGTATATGCGAGTAGGAAGTTTTTGTAGGTCTATGGGAAAGTGGACATTCAGACCTATGTTCTTAGAAGCAGTCCTGTCGGAGATGCTTGTGAGTTCCGCAGGAACTAGGCCAGCCAACGCACAGGAGCCGATATGGTAGAGGTAGTAGAAGGCAGGGAACCGGGATAACCGTCCCTCCCATAGCCAAAGTCCTTGCGCTACCCTTAGCCGCGAGAAAACAATGAAGCGGGGAAATGCAAGTACTGCGACTACTTCCATAAAACCTCAAGGAAAGGCGTAAAGTGCCAAGAAGCTAAGACTCTGCGACTACAACGGGAGAAGCGCAGGGTATTAGAGCTCTGGGCGATTACTAAGTCGAAGTGAGTTGGGTGGTGGCTAGGCGAGCCAACGCACTTGGGTCCTTGATAATCGCGATATCCGTAGTGAAAGTGAGGGTGAAGTGCTCCGCATAGCTGACCACTGCCACAGCTATTGGAATACCCACAATAGGTGAAACGAAGAGAGATTTGATGTGTACTCCGTCATAGCTGAGCAGTGCTTTGGGTCCCGACATGTTGGAAAGCATGAAAGTTTCCTTACCCCCGAGTCTCGCAAATATTTTGCGTTGGAACTGCTTAGGAAACAGCGTCATCACTTTCGTAGTCAGGTTGGGAAATTCAGTTACAGGGGGGAAAGCTTTAATTTCCTTGATGATTTTCCCAATGTCCTTTTCCAAAGTCGACGAAGTCACATCAGGCATAGACAAGGGGAAGTAAGAGATGTCGTTGCCTGCGGGCAAGGGACTGCCATCACTGGGGTTTCCTCGTAAAGTGATGGGAATCCCCATTGTAAAGTGGTGTTGTACTGTGGAGTGTTGCTTGGCAATGTAGGCGCTCACAGTGCGCAGAACTGCCGCTGTGATGTAGTCGTTGAAAGTCACTCCCAGCGCTTTAGCCCGAGCTAAATGCACTCCCAGAGGGAAAGGCTGCGTCATGCCGATGGCCTTATTCCCGCTATAGGGAATACCCATTAGGGGATTGCGGTCTGGTACCTGCCGCATTCCCGCAATTAGCCCGAATAGAACCAGCATTAAACTGAGCGGTGCTGTCAAAAATCTTCTGAAGGAATTGGATTCGCCGAGAGTGAAAAAGACTCGTGGACAGGTGGGATCGGAGTTATGCACTAGTGCATTTACCATGGAAACTCCGTCCATGTAGGAGTGATGGAAGCGGACAATGACAGCAGAACCGCCCTGAAAGTCCTCCACTACATAGCAGCACCAAAGAGGCTTACTTGTGGATACAGGCTCAATGGCTACTGACCCTGCAAACACTCCTAACTCGTCCAGTGTAGTGATGGACTGCTTCACTGTTATCAAGTGGTTGTCAATGTTGAAGTTTGGGTCCTCTGCCCAGTAGGCTTTCCCAAGGATGTAGGCCGGGTATTGCTTTGCTCTCAGTGAGTTGGGAAATACACGATTCATGAGGTCGGCTTTGATATGCGCAGCAGTGGTTTTCGATGTCACTGCAGCAGCCACTACAAATATCGGAGTCGGGAAGTCGAAGATTACGTAATGTGCATCTCCGGAGTCCATCGGTCGGTACCCAAACAGTCTCGGCAAGTGAGTGCGTAGTATGTGGGACCCCACTGCATAGGCTCCCAGTCCTGCCCAACCCCAGCGCTGAAACACTGTATAAGCTGAAGCCGCCCAAAAGGCTCCGACACTAGCACTCAGCATGGAATTACTATGGAAACGTATTAGGTCCCTAGATTTCTGACAAGAACAACTGAGAGTTGGATTTTTGTGGAGGCTGAATCGAGAAAACACGAAATACATTAGTGAAATTTTGCCTTTAAGACGTTTCTTCGATTTGATTCCCAAACTAACTGTATTTTCTGGGAGTAGGCCTAAAAAAGCCACGATTTCCCCATTATTTCGCTAGATCTAGGCGATAGCTGGTGGGCGAAACCACCTTTGCCAATTCCAGCGCCTTGTGCCTGCCAAAGCTATCAGATCTCGGTAGATTCGTGAGGACTGCATTTTTTTTTCAGCCTCATCCCAGTTCTTCCCTCTGCGTGGATGTAAAAGTGCACATGCTAATCCAAAAGAAGCACAGACAGAGGGAAACCAACAGACTATAGAGATCTATTAGGAGTCTTTGTGAGTTCGGTATGGATAAGGCGCGCCAGTTCCTTAGAGTCCTGTATAACTGCCGTATCAGTGGTGAAAGCCAGAGAAAAGTGCCCAGCATAACTTATCACTGCGGCAGTTATGGGCATTGCAGCTACCGGCGCAGCGAAGAGCGATTTGATTTCTACGCCGCCGTAGCTCAAATTCGCCTTCGGACCCTGTATATTCGAAAGCGCCACTGTGACTTTATCCCCCATTACTCTCAGGAACTTCCTGCTGATTCGCGTGGGGACAAGCGCCAGTAGCCTTGTGATCAAGTCTGAGGACCGGAGCAAGGCCGGAGAAGCAGTGATTTGCTTGATTGCTGTGCTGATGTCTGCCTCTAGAGTGGGAGAAGTCGTATTGGGCATTGGGAGAATCAGGTAGGCGACATCGTTGGCGGGAGGTAGGGGACTGCCGTCGCTCGGATGTCCTCGTAGAGTGAAGGGCATTCCCAGTTTAAAAAGGTGGTGCTGAACACCGTATTTCTGAGCGATAAAGGCGCTAATAGCCCTTAGAACTGCAGCTGTAATATAGTCGTTGAAAGTAACGCCCAAGGCTTTAGCCCGGGCTAAGTGTGGTTCTAAAGGCAGAGGCGGGACTATGGCCATGGCCTTATCGCCGCTGTAGTAACTGCTCATAAGTGGGTTTTCGTCCGGGGCCAGGTTGAAGCCAGCGATCATCCCGGAAGGCACTTTCAACAGAGCCGCCGGAGTCGCTAGTAGTCTTTGTGTGAAGTTGGCCTTGCCGAAGGTGAAAAAGGCTCGTGAACATGCAGGGTCGGAGTTATGCACTAGTGCATTCACCATGGAAACTCCGTCCATGTAGGAGTGATGGAAGCGCAGGACCACTGCAGAGTCGCCCTGGAAGTCCTCGATTACATACATGCACCAGCGAGGCTTGTTGGCGGGGAAGGGCTGGATGGCCACTGACCCTGCGAAGGCTCCTAACTCGTCCAGTGTAGAGATGGACTGCTTCACTGTTATCAAGTGGCTGTCGATGTTGAAGTTGCGGTCCTCTGCCCAGTAGGCTTTTCCAAGGATGTAGGCCGGGTATTGCTTTGCTCTCAGTTTGTTGGGAAATACGCGGTTCATAAGGTCGGCTTTGATATGCGCGGTAGTGGTTTTCGAGGTCACTGCAGCGGCAATTCCGAATACATAGTCCGGAAAGGTAAATATCAAGTAGTGTGCATCACTGCTCCTCATCGGCTGATATCCCCACAGTCGCGGCAAATGAGCACGGAGCAAGTGGGACCCTACAGCATAGACACATAGTCCCTGCCAGGCCCAGTGTCCGTACACAGCGTAGGCTGAAGCCGCCCAAGCAGCACGGACACTTAGGCCCAACATGGACTTATTACCAGCGACCCTGAGACTTTCTCATATATACCTGTCGATGCTCGCTGCAATTTAGAGTAGAAGTATCAATTCACACACTTGTAAAGTACAAGTGATCTGCCCTAATGTGAGAATCCTCCATCCTTCTGTGTATTACTGTGCGTATGGAAAGTCTCTAATTTACCTGGCTACGAACCTTATTTCTCCTCCATCACTCTTCAGACAGTAACACGCCCCTCTGACTGATAAAAACGCTTCTTTCTTCTCCTCGTCCACCACAGGAGCCATATTGCAACTCACGTCCCATTCCTCGTGTCTTGTAGTAGCGACTTTTGCAAGTTGCTGGCCTGACCCAATGCTCCACTTCGATGTGCATTTTTCGGATATTATGATTAATTTGTCGTCTTCAACGAACGCACAGCATTTACTATTCTCCGGAAGTCGAGCATTAATCTGGGTAAATACCAGCGAATCCGGGTCAAAGGACTCGATTCGGTCCGAGCCATTGCCACATAGATAGAGGTATTTATTGTATTTGCAAGGAGTGAAAAACGACCGTCCAGTGTGCATATTGGGCAAAGCGGACCACTCAGTTTCCATTAATTTCAACTTTTCGCACCTTTTCAAATCTGCCTATTTCCTACTTCCTGCGTAGGGAAATACCGTGTTTTTTTGAGCCTATGTTTGCAATTACTGACTCCTGCATAGTGATTTACCTCCGAAAACCAACACAGTCGCCTGTTCCTCAAGCCACCAAAGTCCATGATGCCAGCGCACTTCCATCATATCCGCCAACCGCCTGACTTCCCACTGCTCCCCTTCACTCAATATATAGGCGTTGCGCCGGCCGTGATTCCCTTCGTTCCAGCCTGACTAGACTCTACCTCCGCTGCAGAACAGGCCGGAGTCCACCCAGAGGTAGCGAGATCCGGAGTCGACGGAGATGGAAAGTGAGAGTGGGAAGGACTGCCAAGTCAGACTAGTCTGGCTGAAAAGGCGGATTTGATCTGGCTTGATGGTAGCTAAGGCGTGGGACAGGGAAAGGTTGGGCTGAGGGTTGAAGGTTGGAGGGAGTGGGTCGGAGAACTGGTCTATGAGGGTTTGGAGGGTGAGGGAGTAGGAGGCCCAGGCTTGGCAGAGAGTTGGCATGTCCGGGGGAGTCACCGAGTACTTGAATATGAGCAGTTCCTCGGAAGACAGGGAGCAAAGCGCCTTCGCTAGTGGATTAATCGGGTAAGCACTCCGAACTAAGCAATACTCCGCTTCCTCCGTCGCAGCTTCGATGAAAACAGCGACCTTTTCTCTCTCAGTCCTGAGCAAATCCACCCACCACTCCTTGTACTGCTGCAAGCACTCGATTGCTTTGTCCACTGAATTGGCCACTTCCTGTCCGCACTCCTCCATCAGTGCCACACTTCTCATCAGTGCATTCTTCTGGTCTGTCAGCATGTCGAGGGAGGGGATTGACACTTTTGGGTGGTCGATTGATGGGTATTTGGCTTCATGGCAGGCTGTGCAATCTGGACATAGAGGCACAGGCGGGTGATTGCACTTGCAGAAAAGAGTGGCTTGGTGCTTTTGGCACACTTGGCAGGTGCGGTTGCTGACCATTCTGCGCAAGTCTGCCATCTATTACAGCTGTTGAAGACTGCTTGAGCCTGTCCTAACAGTGAATTCCTGAGCTATCGACTGTATTGGTAGCCTGCTTTCTATGCTATTAAATGCAGGTAATATTGCAATAGCAGCCTTTTGTTCTCCAGAATTGACTGTGAGTTAGGGACTTTCGCTACTGATATCGATGAGGTGCTCAGTCAGTCAATGTCATCAAAGCTCTCTGCAAGCAATAGTTGGCCTTACTTCAGTGATCTATAGTCAAATCCCATAGAACTAGCTATTCCGGAATTGCTTTGACTTTGTTGCCATCACAAAACTCAAATCTCTTTCGCCCTGCACCGGTCGTGAGGTAGCCAAATCCATGCATTTTACCCTGAAACCACTCTCCTTCATACTTCCGCCCCTCCCACACGTACACTCCATATCCATGTTTCTTGTCGTCCAAGTACTCTCCTTCGTAACACACTCCGTCTCTGTAGGTAAACTTTCCTTTTCCGTGCATTTTCCCGTTTCTCCAGCAGCCTTCATACCTTCTGCCATCAAACCAGACATAGATACCAAAGCCTTCAAGGCGCCCTTCCACAAATTCGCCAGTGTATGAGCTTCCATCTTTCCACTGGAATGTCCCTTTTCCTGTCTTCGAATCCGCCTGGAAAGCACCTTCGTAACGAGAGCCGTCTTCGAAAATCTCTAAGCCATAGCCTTGGCGCATATCATTCTCCCAATCTCCTGTGAATACAATCTTTGCTTCATATGTCTCAAATCTTCCTTTTCCGCTCCTGATTCCGTCTGCAAATGATCCTTCATAATAATCGCCATTCGGGTAGATAATTCTGCCCAGTAGATGCAGTTTTCCGTCTTTCCAATACCCCTCTAGTAGCGCACCTGCAGATGTCACTGACTTGCCTTTCCCCTTTCTACAGGGTCTTCCATCCCTTCTCACCTCCCATTGTCCAATATAAACATCCCCCGAGGCAGTTAGTTTCCTCGGGCCTAGAATGGCTAGATCCCTGACTTGGCGTTGCAAGACTAGTGGGAAGAGACGTCGATAAGTGGCTTGGGCAGGCTCGGAAAGCAGAGAAATTATGTCCCAGCAGGCGATTTCAGTGCTATGGTCTGGAGCAATATTCGGACTATCAGGAAAATCAATCATTTCTCCTTTAAGTCTTTCAAGCCTCATCCTTTCCATATAGGACTTAAAGGCTTGCTGGATGCAGAGGACATCCCTCACAGTTCAAGGCTTTTTGCCTATTTCCACTTTACTCGGTTTCGCTGAGCTCTGACTGCGGGATAAGGACAGTTGCGACTGAGGATTAGAAGGCGGAGGTAAAGCAGAGAACTGGTCTATAAGGGCTTGTAGGGTGAGGGAGTAGGTAGCCCAGGCTTGACAGCTAGTTTGCAGGTCCGGGGGAGTCACTGAGTACTCGAATATGCTCAATTCCTCGGAAGGCAGGGAGCAAAGCGCCCTCGCTAGTGGATTAAAAGGCACAGTTCCTTTCATTACGCAGTACTCCACCTCTCTCTCTGCAGCTTCCAACAGCACTACGACCTTTTCCCTCTCACTTCTCATCAGCATCACCCACCACTCCTTGTACTGCTGCAAGTACTCAACTACTTTGTCCACTGAATTGGCCACTTCCCGCCCACACTCCTCCATCATTTCCACACTTCTCCTCAGTGCATTCTTCCCACCCATCAATGCTTCTAGTGCAGGAATTGACACTTTGGGATGCAGGGTTGAGGGAAGTTTGACTTCGTGAGTTTCTGTGCAGCTGTCGCACAGGGATGTTGGAGGGTCGGTGCACCTGCAGAAGGTAGTGGCTTGGCGCTTGGAACAGAGGTGGCAAGTGCTGTTGCTGGCCATTGCTATTGTTAGTCTACAGAAGTTGCGGAATTTAAGCTATTTTAGTACAGGCAAATAGGACCAGTCCCTATATCTCCCTAGCCATATCAAGTAAATCTATGTCTAGACCTGTCCTTCTTCTGCTCCCTCCCATACCTCCATATGATGAACGCCCCTAGCAGCACCAACACACTCAAGCTCGTCACAATGCACGGCACCAAGAAATGCGAAGGATTCGCAAACAGCTCCAACTTCCACTCATCCGTCGACCCCCTACTCGGCAGCACCAATAAATCAGAATTCGGTATAATGGGCGTCCACATGCGAGAACTATGCTCAGCTAGTGGCAAAGCAGCGTAAAAGTCCTCTACATAGGTAACAGTCCGACCTGTCCCTGCCAAGCAAAAGGGAGGCAGTAGTGCAAACCACGCACTTTGCGGCTGCTGCGTGCATCGGTAATAGAGCGCATTCATGTCCATGTCAGTGACTGTATAGGTGAAAACAGCCCCTGGGAAAGCACTAGTGGACGTGCCGTCCCTCATAACTGCCTTTAGGTGGAAAGTGTCTTCGACCAGGTTGTTGTAAAAGCTGAGTACTGAAAGGCTGGCTTCGTTCTGAGAGGTCAGCAAAATGTCCAAAACGCCGTTTTCGTCTAAGTCGAAAAAGGCGCCGATTAGTCCGCTGGAGTTTTGGATTTTCGCGAATTCGCTGTTGGGGTCTGGGGCAAAAGACCGGCCTTCGATGTTGTGGAAATAGACCACTTCCGGACCCTCGATTTCGCTTAAAGTCACTAAAAGGTCGGGGAAACCGTCTAAATCCAGATCTGCAAGTCGCAGAGTCGGGGGGAAATCGGGGGAGCCGGGGTAAAGGGGAGCCGGGAGAGTTATTATTTTCTTTAAATCAGTATTCGTCATCGATCCAAGGTCCGTGAGCGTGAAATTCCCCAAATTATCATCAAATTCACATACATGCGAGGCGGAATTTGAGTTAAACAGCACATGCACCTGCTCCCTCCCCACCGGAAACACCAAATCCTCCCTTCCATCCCTGTCCACATCCGCAAAGGCCACTTGTCCAGCCAAAAAAGGCGGGTTTTCACTCAGAACCAAGCAATATTTCGAGTTTTTCGCATTTAGCCAGACTTGGAAGTACAGATTTCCCTCTGGATCGACCACTGTTAGGAACAAATCTGCGAGACAGTCTCCATTCAGGTCAATCGAAGCTGCGGAATGCGGCTCAGACAGGGGCAAAAACGGCCCTTGCAGGCAATTCGGGTCCGCAAATGTATGGAAAGGGACCTGTTTGAAGGCACTTTCAGAGTAAATGAGGACTGTGAGGCCGCTAGGGAGGTTCACTAGCACGTCTACTTGCAGTTGGGAGTTGATACTCATCACCGCGGGCCGCGACTTAGTGCCAATTGGTAGGGAAAAGGCAGGATTCAGCCCCTGGTACAGCACCAAAAGGCTATTTCCCTCATAAGCCGTAGTAAGCAGCAGCTCCATCTCTCCGTCCAAGTCGAAATCCGCAGCATTCACACTGGTAATAGTGGCCTTCCCGCTGGAAACGCTCCAGCCGGGGTGGAATTCGCCCTCTTCCGCGTTCCAAAGTAGGATGTAGAGGCAGTCCTGGGCGGTGGAGAGCAGGGCTATGTCGCAGCTGTGTAGTGCCTTACTATTTGTCGTTGTTTAGGTAGCCGAACAGGGCGAGTTGCCGGTCTGGGGCTTCGAGGCCGCTTTGGACTTGGTAGATGCCGGGGGCGCGGTAGGGCTGGAAGAAGCCTGTGTGAAAGTAATCAATATCGTGCAGCGCCCAGCCCAGCACCAGCAGCAGCAATGTGACTTCCATACTAGCCTAATCGTCTACGCACCCACTTCACCTCTGCCTCAGTCAAGACCTGTTGGCAGGCCGGGCAAACTGCGCCCTGCAGACACTGAATGCAGACCGCAGTTCGGCATATGTGCAGAAGCAGGTTCTGCTTTAGGGTGGAATTGTGGCAGTGGTAGCAAGGAGAGTGTAGTGGGCATGCAGTTTGGCCTGACTTTTCCCAGCAAATTGTATGGAACTTATGTCCGCAGGGGAGAATCAGGCGCTCTCCTTGGTCGAACCTGGGACAGGCGGTGAAGTCGTGGTTGGATGCAGTGGTCGCGAAGTGCAGAATTTGCTCCGGGACTGGGGAGAGGGAAGTGGAGATGAAGTAGTCGCAGGCTGATTTTAAGGCCTGGGCTTGGGAAATGTCTTCTATGTGTGTCTGTAGGGACTGAAGTACAGAAAATGCGGTTTTTAGCAGGCTATACGAGGACTCCGGATGAGCGACCGGCGGGTCACATAAGCGAAACAGGTCCAATACTGGGATAACTTCGTCCGTTATATAAGGAAAACCGCACTTCCCTTCCCCTGCGCTCCCCGTCATGATTTGACTGTGCAGCAAATACACCACACAGTCCGCTTCCTCCGCCAGCACAACCACCATTCCTTTCTTCTGTGGGGCAAGTCGATGTGCAATAAACTCTCCGGCAGTAGAGCGTCTTAGCAAGACGGGACTGAGGGAAAGGTCGAGGGAGAGGTGGAGAAGCAGCGGCCAGCTGTTTCTTTGGTCTGCGCGGTAGGCGTTTAGCTGCTTGTGTGCGATTTCATCTGCATGCAAATTCATCAACGCGGTCAATTTCACCCAAAATCCACTCGTTAAAACGTCGATATCGGGGTGGGACTGGTATTGGAGTTTGACGGATTCGAGTAGACTGGAAAGGGTGGGAACGTGTTTGCAAGCATTTCGCTTCCAGTCCTCCATTCCCTCATACTCCATCATCGAGTGGATGAACAGGCCGTAGCCCACAGCTGTAAGCAGGGCAGAGGAGGATTGTGGCACTGCCAGGCCACTGCTGTATCCGAGCTCTTGGGCCTGGGCGGAAACTGGGTACTGCGCCAACTCCACATAGGCCGGAAACTCCATTGCTACAATTCGAGCAAGCGAAATTGCCTTAAGTCTAGTTAGCCTTAGGACTAATTGCGGAGAGATAGAAAAAGTGCGACACCCGCTTTGATCCATACGTCTTCAATCTCTTTACTCGGCACTTCCATGAAAAGCACAAAGTTAGTGGAGTGTCCAGTCGTGGACAAAGTCCCAGTGCGACTCAGCACTTTATACACCGGACAGTTGTATATGCCCGTTTTAGGCGGAACCCTGTCGATTATCGGCACAAAGTGGACAATTGGGAGTTGGGTGTATAGCTCCTTCGGGTTACTTTCATACAAGGAGTGGACCTGGCTATTCCACCTCGCTCCTTCTAGCCAGAGGCCGTATACGTAGCAGCCGTCCTCCGGCTTTTCAGTAATATCCGCCACTGTCTTATTATCCAGCAGCAGGAAGTCGAAATTGAGTCTGTCGATCGCGACTCTATGCCTCCTTGCGAAGTTCTGAAGCGTGCCCGTGAAAAAGGCCTGAGGGAAAAAGAACCCAGAAACCCAAAATATCCGCGGAGTCCCTTTGGTTATCCACCCCGTCAAGAAGGTAATTCTCTCCTGCAGCTCAGCAAACCAGGCCGCCAGCGGCTTTAGTGATAAAAACCCTCGGTCCGCCCACAGCGCCGGCACCTGGTTATTGAACAGACTAGTCGCGATGTGCTCCAACTCCTCACTCATCACCGTCTTCCCCACCAGCGCTTTCTGCAAGTCTTTCAAAGTGCTCTGCATCGCATCCAGCAGACGCTGGTATCTAATGACTTCCTGGATCAGGACGGTGTTCATGGACTCTTCGTATTGAGTGGGGTATTGGATGCTGACTTCTTCGATGTCGAATAAGGGCGGGAGCCGGGATTCGATGTCGGAGGCTAAATCGCCGATTTGCGCTTCGCGGCTTTTGCCGGTTTTTGAGGATGTGCGTGGCTGCACTGATAGAATGGTCTCGAGTATGCGCCGAGTTTCGCTTTGCGCAGTCGTGATTTCCGCATTGGAGTGCAGACCGAAGGCCTCCGGCTCCGGATTCAGCGGCAACTCCTTAATATAATCCATATAGTCCTGCACCTTTGCAGGCGGAATTGTATGGTATTTCCCCGATGTCGAGAATTTGTAGTTGACATCGAATACATCCGGACAACAATATGTCAATAAAATAGTCCGAATTAGCCTTGAATCTTTATCGTCTGTTACTCTGCCGCCGTAGTTCACGTCTGCACCGAGGATGTTTAGCACTTTGTAGGGAACTACATCGGTGTCCTGGTTCAGGAAGATCTTTAGTTGCTTGCGGGTTACGTCTAGGTCTTCGTAGGTGAACTCGTAGGGGATGTTCCAACCGATGGGCCCGAATTTGCGGCGATCCTGCACAATAGCATGGAAGAAGCAAAAGCTAAAGACCAGTATTTTGTACGCATCCGGCTTCGTGCAGTCATTCAGCTCCTTATCATTGAGGTTGGAATAACTAAGCATTAGGTTGGAGCGCAGGCCTTGAGGCGGCTCAACCGTCATTTTCACCCCATTTTGCAGTACAGAAACCGGGAACTCCTTCGCTGGCATAGAAGTCAGCCACAGTCTGAAGTCCCTATGTATCGCATCGTCGAATTCCTCGACAATTCGCTCCAACTCCGGCATCCAACTGGCTGCAAGGTGGCAGTTTTGGAGCAACACCCAGCCTCCCTTAGCCTTATTTTCCTCAATGAATTTCCTCGCTCGTTCGCCCATACCCTGGCCGAGACTGCAACTGTCCAGTTTCTTGGACATGCCCATTTCCTCTGCGAACTTTTGGAGGGAGGATATAGGGTCGGAGCCGGAACTGAGGACGCAGATTAGAGGGGTTGTGACAGTGGAGTCTTTGTACACTTTGGCTAGGTCGAAGGTGGGAGGCTCGATGTACTGTCTGCCCAGTTTCAGCGTGATCCAGTCGATTATCGCAGGGATCATCTTGTCAGGACGTATGGCTTTCAGGACAATCATATGTTGGAATTCATTAAGCCGGGTGTTCCAAGGCTCGGGCAAGGGCTGTTCATGAGCATTCACAGCGTCAAACATCCCTTTGAACTTGTCAATGTTCTGCATGAAGAACTCTTCCAAGCCTTTCATGACTGGCAAAGCCTCTGCGCCTTTGATTTCTTGGTATATTATGCTGAACTGGTTTTCGTTCAGCCAAGAAGCGGGATTCGCAGGAATGTGAGTACTGCCCGAAGGACCCGCAAGCAAGTATCTCCACTCCGCAGGGTCGATTTCCCCATAGCCGGATAAAATCTTGATCGCAAGTGTGAAGGAAAAGAGCAGTTTGTGCTTTTCAAACAGACTTCTGCAGACGTTTTCATAGAGACTGTAAGTGAAGTAGTCGTTCAAATTCTTCAGTCTTTCCTCGATTATGTTGGAACGGAGACTATTGTCGATTGCCATTTCGAAGAGTTTCGCGAACCACTGGAGCGAATATTGGTACATTGGGTCGACACTGGACAAGTCGACGATGCAAAAGAACAGCAAAGACGCTCGAAAGGCCACAGCGCGGTACTTCTCGCGAGCAGCGTCGATTTCCTTCTCTGTGATTTGCGCTTCTCGGACCTTTTCCATGATTTCAGTGGAAGTCTGCTTGCTGGCTGCAAGTGTATTGATCAGTTCCTCGTCGTCCAATATATTCCCTTCAGTCTGCAGCAACCTTAAAATTTGGTCCTCAATTTCCTTCAGCTGTTTTTGCATTTGCGCACTTTGCACGATTAGTTTGTTTTTGGTTTCCTCGAGTTCGGGGCTTTCCTTGGCTACGACGATTCCGAGCATTTGCTCCTCCAGGCCAGTGGGCGTTATAGCGAAATTCAGAATTGTGACTTTCACTGTGGACTCCGGACTGTAATGCGGATTCGGCAGAGTAGTTGTTATGAAGAACTTGAAGCTGAAGTTGTAATCAACTGACTTTTCCCCGATACGGATAGTGTACCCTGCGCCTTCCTTTAGCACTTGCTGCAGCAATATCGGCTCGAGGGCAGGGTCCAGTTCCTGCCCTGCGTTTTCCATTAGGAACCATTTGCCGTTCATGATAGCGGTGCCGATGTTGCGGATGAGGTTAGGGTCGGAGGCTTTGCAGGCTTCGATGCCCTCCAAATGTTCCTTCCCCATGTTTTTGATATAGCGATTTGCCTGACTTTGAGGGTCGATCATAAGTGGCCAACGGCGCGTTTTATCGATAATGATCCCGTTTTCGATAGAAACTGCATCACTTGGCAATGCAGCGACCTTCCACGACTGTATTTTCACCGGGTTTCCAAGAGTCGCACGCATGGTTACCCCTTCTGTATGCTTAATGCACAGCGTGTCCAGTCCTTCACTCCACTCTTTTTCGAAGAATTGCCTATACGTGCCTGTAAAAGCGCCTACATACCCGACCATTCCGGCTGACAGTAAGCAGTCTCCGGGTAGTAAAAGCAGCCTTGCGCCCAACTCCGCAACTTCATTGGACCATCTGACCTGCTCCCCTCCCAAGCCGCCAATTAGCTTTTCCGCTCGGACAAGCTTAATTTCACAGTCTTCAATACTGGCCTGCAACTGCGCTTCCGTCCTCATCCCTTCTGCGTATTTGTCCTCAAGCCTCTGAATTTGGTCATTGACTTCCTTCAGTCTGGCCTGTGCTTTGGCCAGTTGAGACCGCACGATTGTCAATTCCGCATTGACAGCCTCCAACTTTATCTTTAGCGGCTGGACTATGAGGTTCACGTGGTAGTATTTGACCATCGCGTAGGCCCACTGGCAGATAGCAGAGCAGGCGGAGGAGGACTTCTCTACAGCTTCAACAGTGAACTCCGGGTCGTTGGTGACATAGGGAGTTAACTTCCCAATCAGCGATTCCCCGATTGTGTCTCTCGGGTAGTTGATGAGATTTTCCAGGAACTTCTTCGGATCTGAAAGAATATTCGACTTCGCAGCGTCCCAAAAGTCGCTAATTTTCGACCCTGGCCGATTCGGATCCGGCCTCATCGTCGCAGGAATCTTGAAGAAAAAGCACATAACCTCCATCGTCTTCCTCACAGCATTTGGCGGAGAAGTGTACGACTTCAGCTGCACCAAGTCTCCGACCTTCAAAGTCCCCAGCACTTCCACAGCCTTGCGAAGCGCGGGCAGGGCCTGTTCCAGCTCGGTCTGTGCTTCGTGTTGCAGAGCTTCTGCTTCGTTGTTTTTCAACTGTGCTTCTGCTTCCTCCTTGGAGACTTTTTTCTGGGTTTCGTCGGCTTCGAGCTTGTCACGCTGGATGTGCTCCATCATGCGTTTGTTTTCTTCCTGGTATTGGGCTAATTTCGGCTTCTTTTCCTCGAGTTCGACTTTCATGGATGCGACGTCGGTTTGAGCTTTTAGCAGTTTGTCGAGACCGCTCTGCAGACGCAACTTCTGCAAATTGACTTCTTTGCGCTTTTCGTTCAGTAGCAGTTTGAACATCCGCAGAAGTTCCAAATAGGAAGTCGGCGTGACATAGTTGTACCGCTTCAACTCGTTTAGGTAGTCAGCAGACCGTCGCTCCACAGACTTATGCACGACTTTGAACATGTCAATAATCCCGTCGAATTGGTCCTCCAGGCCTAAATCTTCCTCTGTCATTTGCCCGCGCGCCACTGAAACCAGTGCTTCTTCAGGCCACTCATGGAACCAGTCAATAGTGCAGCAGTTGATGAGGGACGGGAACATGCGGAGACGACTGCGGAACACATTGCCGATGGGAGACATTGCGAGAATCACGTGGATATTCCGCCGAACTCTCAACAAGTACTGCGACTTGATGTTCATTGATGTCGGCGGGATGTTTTTTCGCATGCATTCCGGCCTGCCGACGTCTTCAATGGACTGCTGGTCTTCTTGCTTGTACAGGTTGGGCACGTCTGCGGAGTTCAAGATGTTGTTCACGTCTTCAAGCATTTGCTCCAATATGATTTGTGTGTCGACGAATAGAAACGCGACAGGTTCGTTTTTGACTCCTGCGTACAACAAGCAGTTTTTCAAGTCGTCTCTCCACTGCGCCATTCCGTAATTCTTCGAAACTTCGACCTGTCGTAATTCGTATTCCATTATGAAAGTCGCTAATTTGGACAGACTCTGTCTGCCGGACCCGCCCACACCCAGTAACAACGCATTTCCTTGAGGCTGTCGCAGAATCCGACAAACTCGACTAACATGCGAACACGCATCAAGGAATAGTATCAGCTTCATCTGCTTCTTGGGGTACCTGTCATTGTACCCCACCAGGTACTCATTCACGACTTGCAGCAGCTGCTTGGGCGAGGTGACTTCGGAGTAGTACCGCACTTCCGAACTTGTATTCAGGAAGTCGGAGAAAATGATGGTTTCTTTCTCGAATACTGCTTCAGGGTCGCATTCCAAGGTTTGCTTTATAGTCTCTTTTAACTGCTGCAAAAGCCACTTCTGATCGTCTGAATTGACAAGTCTGTCTCCGAACACTCTCATATTCTCGTGGGTCCAAAGTCGGATGAAACTCACATATTCGGTTAAGGTTTTCGGGTGGGAGGAAACGACTCCTTGGAAAACGTGGGCCATATCACGCAGGTTGAAGGTGTAGTGGGATTTGCTAGGGGTGGGGAGCAGCGTTTTTTCTACTGAATTGTAGACTTCGATTGTCGCTTGGACCACTTTACTGACCGAAAGGCGAATTGCGTCGGAATACGGCTGCAAAAACGCATCCAAAATCCTGGAAAATATGTTGGTGACGTCACTTTCGCTGAGGTAAGTATAGGTCAATATATTGAAATGCCGCATCAAGCGATTCGTAATAAAGGTCCTGCCTCCTCCGGGAGGCCCCATCGCCGATATAAAAACAATATCCTCAATTTCCACTTTCACCAAATCTTTCCTGTTATACCACCCTTTATGGTCCATCCACTGTCTAATCAGTTCAATGGGCGGCTGAGCGCCGAATTTTTCCTTTTTGGGCATGTTTAGGTCGTCCACGAAAATTACATATATTTTCCCAGGCGGAGGGCCGAAAACTCCCTTGCGACGTCTTTGAGTGGTCGGAGGGTCGATCATGTCCTGAGTCTGATTGGCCGAAGTCTGAGCTGAGAACGTCAAAGTTATGCTCTGGAAGTTTTCAGGCATTTCCCGGGTCAGAAGACTGTCGATGTTCACGCTTTTGCCAGTGCCGGTAGGGCCAGGGACCAGGACGTTGTATTTGTTCAGTAGTAGTAATTTGCAAAGGTACTTGGATCGAATTGAGTCTTGGGTCGGCATGACGATTTCGGAGAAATTCAGCTTTGGGTCGGCTTCGAATTTGGACACAGTGTCCATCCACATGCGGTATTTCTTGTCTTTGGGGTCGAAACACCAGTCGAAAACTGACCTTTCCGAGGGAAATGGCGGATTTAGCGTCCTTCCAGCGATTATTTCCTTTAAAGCTGTATCGAATTTCCGTCTTCCTTCGACCATCCCTGTGCATCCTAGTGACCAAGTGACTGCATAAATGAATAAATTCTCCAGAAAAACCTCCAAGTCGTTAATTTCCTCCGGACTTACGATTTTCAGCTCCGAATCGATATACGACGCAAAGTAGCAATTCATGATTCTGCAAGTGCTTTGACACAGGTTATTGTCCACAGTGCCTACCGGCTCCACTATATTCCTCCTCAGGAAGTGAATAAGCGGCAAAGTATACAAATCGTGCAGGGCCAATAGAGCGTTTTGGATGGACTCCCGCTCTTTTAGCTTCGGGGGAATGCTTTTCACCCATGACTTGATGAGTGGCTTGAGACCCATAGCGCTAGGCTCCATATAGACCATCCCACATCGAGACACAGTCGCTGGAGAGGCCACTGACAGGTCCTCGACCTCGAACATCATTGTCATGTACGGCGACAAGGGGATGATTTCGCCTGAATTCAGACACAGTTTCTTGTTGTCGTCCAAAACGGTGTTCATGTTTTCGATCCACAGGGCGTCCACTGGCCCGTCGAACATCACCCAGTGCTTGTTGGTGTAGGGCGGGTTGTGCTGGTCTTTCACGCAGTTTCTTATGATGTTCGCTAAAATCCCGTCTGTCCATTCATGCGTCAATTCGTCGAATTGACCGTACAGCTGCCCCATCTTGATGGACTTCGGATTCAGGATGTGGAAAAAGACGTCGTCGAATCCGGGCTGAGACTTGATGGAAGCCATCGCAGTGCCCAGGACCTTGTAATTGGACGTCTTCCCGCCGCCTGTCGGGCCGACTATCATAAGCCCGTGTCTGACCTGAATAGTATCGTAGAGTTGGAAAACCTTCTCAATGAATATTTCTTCCGGCTGCAGATTTCGCCTATTGCACATGTCTTTTATCGCCACCAGTAGTGGTCCTCGTTCGATTTTCGGCCTTTCGACTCCTGGGAACAGGTCCAGGATGATGTTTTCAAACAAGGGCAAGTCGTCCTTCAGGAACTTTGGCACGTTCACATCTCGCAGTGCTCTGAGCAGCAACTGGTCTTCGTTCATATTCGGCTCCGCTCTTTTTATCAGCCCCGCAGCGTTGATTACAGACCGGACCGCCCGCATGCCGTAGTCATAGTGGTCCTGCGAACTTAACTGTTCTGAGGAAAGCTTGAAAGTCGCGACCATCTTTTTGGCTAAGTCGCGAGCTTTGGAGAAGCCGAAGGAGTAGAGCATGATTTCGCCGATTAGGGCGTAGTCAGGGACCATCATAGCCACTGCTCGGAACAAGGCCTTTAGGTTGTCTGGCAGTTCCGTCCTGCCGGCGTATCCAGGGTTCATGGTGATGAAGACTGAGAAAGTCGGCTGCATGCGGATGAGCGACCCTTCGAACTCCAGCTCTGGGACGCCGATTCTTTTGGCTTCTAGTAATTGCTGCAATTGTTGCGCAATGACTGACAAGACCTCAATATAAATCCGGTTAAATTCATCGAAGCAGGCCCAGGCTCCCGAGGACGCCAAGCCTTTGAAGAACTTCCCCACCATGATGAAGTCCATCCCTTCCGAGCAGTTGAAAACCACTACTTGCTTCGCTAAGGCTTTGGACAAGTCTTTCACCGATTCCGTCTTTCCGGTGCCTGCGGGGCCAGCAGGCGCTCCGCCGAGGTTCAGATTCAAAGCGCCCATGAGAGTCATATAGCACTTATCAGTCAGTGGAGTGATAACCAGCCTGGGCGTGTTTCCGAGGTACTCATAGCCGTAGGGGAAACGGGTTTGAATGCACTTCACGAATGTGTCCTGTTGCTCCCAATAGTACCGAAGCTGAGAAATCCACTCGAAATCCTCCACTGACGTGATGTTGTTCTCCACTAGTTTTTCCACTACGTCCTTCGCATGCACGTCGATCACAATTAGTGCTCCCACAGTGATGTTCTCCAACTTATTCAGCTGTCCGCGGACTAATTCGACCGTCTCCAGGAGCTGCTTTTCCAGGTAGTGGAAATATTCCTTCACAGTGTTCCCTCGAATCGCACTTTCGACCTCTGCGGTCCAGTGCACTTGCGACCCATTGAGCACGCATTGTCCAATATGTCTCAAAACCCAGCCATTTCGAGCTCCATTTTTATAGTCGTCGATGCTGTTTTTCAGCACATGCCGCACTGACACCTTCATCATCTCCTCGACTTCCCCCATCCAAAAGGTGACATCTTTGTCCTTGGGGTTCACATGTTTTACGTACTGCACGATTTCGCCTTCGGAACTGTACATTGCGGTGAAAGTGCCTTCGGGGCTGTAGTCCAGCTTAGACATGTTTTCGAAGACTTTGCGGAGGTGAGGCTGGACGCGGGTCGGGTCCTTCGTTTCTGATAAAATCGACAAAAGTTCCTCATCAGATAGGAAATAGAAGCGAGCGAAACCGGTTCTTTTGGTCTCTAGGTACTGATTTAGGCCCTTTTGGACCATTTCCAGAAGGCGGTTCGACTCGCGAATTCCCTCTAGTCGCCCTTCTTTTTTGCTGACGAGCAGGACAGCTGGTCCGGCCTTCACTTGCGTCATGTTGGATTTCCACATGGTATCCACAGTCTTGAACTTCTTGTGCTCAGTAGGCAATTGCCGCGCAATATCCTTGGAGTCGAAAATAGGCGCTAAATACATCCATGAAACTTGGCACTTCGCCCACTCCTCAATAGTGTCCTGCACCAGCATCAGAGTTTTCACCCATTCCTCGATTTCCTCCTCAAACGGCTTTTTGAAGGGCGATAGTTGCATCGCCTGAGCCTGCAGAATTTGCTCATCTAGTAAAGTTTGAATCTTGTCAAAGCCGCCCAATAGGTAGGTCTCAGTCCCCTTGGCGGGCAGTACGTCGAAATCCACCCCTTCCCATGCCTTCTGCATTCGACTCAAATTCACCTCGATTTGGTACTCCTTGTAAGCGCGTTCCCCGACTTCTTCACAGAAATCTTCATGCTTTTTCAGGCCTAAATCAATGACGCTGGTCAGTGTAAAGCCTTCTTTCGGCCGGATGTCCATCCCCATCTTTTCACTTACTTGGTCCCAGTGGCGGTCTGTCATGCCTGGCTTTCTCAGCGAAACCGCCAAACGCACATATTGGCTGAAGTGCGTAACTTGGTTTTTCACCGTTTCCGCAATAGCGAGCATCGTCTGCATGTCGCGATTTTTGAAGTAGCGGTGGACTGTGGTGATTGTTTTGTTCGACAAGTCGACTACTTCTTCGATTTCGTTGCCTTGGAGGGTCTCCCAAGGGTCGTGCATCCAGTGGTGATGGGACGTATACCACTTCCTGACAGTCAACCACAAATCCGAATACGGCTTAAAGTCCTTCGCACATTGCGTCACTTGCGAGTAATCCGTAGGCTCCATGCCGAACAAATACTCCCTATGGTTATACATCTTCGCTCGCGCCAGTCCATCTTCAATCCTCTTGTTAATGTTTTCCACCATGGCCGCGTTTTCCTCGTACTGGTTAATATCCGTGTATTGCTGGAAACTTTTGACGATGTTTTCCAAGTCTTCGATGTTTTCCTTGAATTCGGCCTGCTCGGTTACTGTTTGGTTCCGGAAGGTGTTTTTTTCCTTCTCCAATTCCTCTAATTTGGAGTCGATCAATTCGAGGGTTTTCTGCGGATGGCCGAAAACTTCCCATCGTCTATTCAAGTCCTCGGCCGCTAGACGATACCCGAACTTCTCTAACACTATAAACATAGCAGCCGCTTCCTCTATTTCCAACTTCTTCTTTTCCAGTTCCTGCGGCACTCTGGCCATAAGCTCCTTTACAGCCGTCAACTCCTCTATGTCTTTCGGCGGCTTGCTTATCTGCTTGAACAAGTCCTTGAAGTAGTCCTGCAGAGTGTTGTTCCCGTCGCGTGTCCTTTGCGCAATGAGTTCCAACATGGAGTCAGCAATAGTGCTGTGCTTGCCTGCCAAGTAGGTTCTCAGCTCTTTGCAGCCGACCAGGAAGCACGAGACTTCGATAGAGTCTGGGATGTCCATGAGAACGGATTGCTGCATTGTGCGTCTGTCCCTGATTTCATCCCTTAGTTCGTCGATGGATTTCGGAGGGTCCATGTCTTGCACGGTTTTGATGTACACTTCCACATTGAGAGACATCAAATTGTCGAACTTTTTGAAAGTGGTCAAATAAGTCTCAAGCGGGGCAATGGCTTTTTCCATCAAAACCACTAGTCTGCCCTTCAAATGCCACAGCCACGCATTATCATCCAGCAACTTCCCTTGGTTCTTTTCCGCTTGCGACGGTACAAGCGGCTCCTCGGTCGGGATCGAAGGCGGCTTCAGCATATTGCGCACCCCTTGTCTCCGGAACAAATGCTCCATCACCACTTCCTCTATCACTGGCTGGTCCTTCATCCGCATCAGTCCTTCCTCGAATATGCCCACGACTCTCTCGACGAATTTCTTCAATTCTGTGCTGTAGTTCAAGCCTTCATGCGTCCGAGTCACGTCCACGGCAAAGAGAGGCACGGGCTTGACCACTTTCGCGTGTTCCGGGTCGACAGCGAACAAAGCCGGGTCGACTGCGTATTTGTTGATCACCTCATTTGCAGTGATAATCTCTACCTGAAACGGCACTAGTCGCTCCATTGCCTCCACGAATTGATTAGTGGAGGTAAAGACCATCTGATATAGAGAATCCTGCATCATCAATTTCACCATCGTCAGGAACTTCTTGAGTTTCCCCAATTCGTACGCGTCCCGACTGGTCTCCGCCAGGTTCAAAAAGTCGCAGTTCTGCAGACCTCCACTGACCGCCACATGCACAGACTCCTTCCAACTCTTCAAGTAGGAACTAATCTGCGACAGTGCCCCGGACTGGAACAGTCGAAAGTCCTCCAACTTCATCGTCCTTTCGAAAGACAGGTGGAAAATGTGCTGCGCTTCAGCGGTTCTGCACAGTTCTTTGACTTTTTCTGTGGTGTCGATGGTCTCGCCTCGGATGTTGAGGGAGGTTAGGCAGAAGTCGTTGAATTGGAGCTTGTAGTTGTGGGACTGGATTTGGACGAGGGCGTATTGGGGGGCGGGCTGCTTGCCGGGAGCGGGGGGGAGTTCGAGGTTGGTGGCGAGGAGCTCTTTGGGTGACTCAGCAAAGTGCTTATCAAAAATAATTTTGTTCATAACTCTCGAATATCCATTCGCGACTTCCACCACTATCGACGAGTTTTCCTGCGCATAGCTATGCTGCAGGCCCAACGAAGCCGTAGCCTTGTGCAGCAACTTCTGCTTTTCAGGCGACGTCAGCGTGGGCACCTCTTCCATAGGCATATTGTCGATGTAGAAGTTGTAACGGATGAGGTTTTCAGCGTATTTCCTGCGTAGGTAGGCGGACAGGAGCCGGGTGGAGAAGCGGCTTGGGTCTTCGGAGTGGAAGAGGACGCTGATTTTGGGCAGGACGAAGGCGCCCTTTTGACTGTCGTCCCAGATTCCGGTGAATCTGCGTCTTTCCGGGTCCCAATTGACTACTAGCGCAGGCCTCCACCTCGCAGTCGCAGGCCCTGACTGGTCCCTAAACAGTGCCAGCGCAGGCACTGAATCGCCTGTTTCCCCTGCGAACGCTATCCACTCCTGGGCCGTCCTCGTCTCCAGGTCGTAGTCATCGAACGGCTCCAGCGGCAACCAGGCTGTCTGCGGCTGCGCTAAGTCCAGCCCTTCCTTCTTCAGCAAGTCCTCGATGTTCAGTGCAGCGAACTGCTTGCGCTTGCGGTCAATGACGACCTTGCGAGGAACTTTGCCGGGGATGGGTTCGTGGGACTCGAAGACCTTGGGGTCGAGGAGAGCTACGCCTTCGCGCTTGAGCAGCTGGGAGGTGGACTCCTCTTCAGTGCTTTTCTTCTTGCCGAAGGAACGAACGGACGGCGGGGAACGCACTGGGGAGTCTTTCGGCCGGACCTTGGAGGGGCTTGCGTCCATTATTATAACTGACGGAGGGACTTCACGGGGAACAGATAGACTGAAAGTGGATTTGGAGGAATTGGGTGGGAGTTGAAGTCTGTTTGCAGCGAAATGTATGTTTGGAAGGATTTCGCTTAGTCAATTTAGACATTGTACAAAGCGTTTGCAGCTGATTTGACCCTTTAGTATGGTCTCCTGTGCTTCTTTTAGCTTAAAAACGCCAGATTAACTAATCCGGATCAACACCCACTCCTGTCTTTCCCTACCTCCCGCATCACTTCCAATTTTCCTTCCCCTACATTCCTCAGTGCACTGACCACATCCCACATGCAATCGCGGCTATGTCGAGTTACTACTATTGCTATTCCTCGCCGCACAGAACTCATCCACATTCTCAGTCATCAGATCAATGAAGATCTGGAAGCTGTCCTTGGTCAGTGCAGTGAGTTGGGAGGTCAGTTGGCTAAGTGTGCTGGTGGCGTTGGCTGTGGCTGTAGGGTCTGCTAGTAGTTCTCGCAGTGCATCGGACATTTCATTGGTTATGCTCCTGAGTGTGTCTGAAAGGTTCTGGATGTCTACATCCGGCACTTCCAGTGAACGCAGGCGAGTTTCCATGTTTTGCTCCAAATCACTGATTTCAGTTTCAGCGTTTTCGATCGCGTTTTCAGGGTCGTCCGGCATTTGCGTCAGCATATCCCTAAACACCTGTTCAGTCCCACTCACAGTCATCTGCATCAAATCGATCATTAGCGGCACCTGGTCCTCATCCAGCAGTTTCCGATCCGCCAAGGACTGTATCGAATTGGAAAAATTGGTCACCAGGTTATCATTGAATGCGAACATTCTCTCTGTCATGTTGAGCAGTGCCTGGCTTGCAGCTTCGAACCCGGTGGCGTTGCTTTGTCGGACTTGCGACAAAACCATCATTTGAGCCACTGCCATGTCCGCCGCAATGTCTCTGTCCAAAGTGCAAGGCGAGACGAGGGGAAGGAGGATGTTCAGCAGTTGGGAAAACAGGCGGTTGGCTTGAGGGTCTGGGTCTACCTGGTTGCATAAAGTCAGAAATTGAGCGCTTAATAACCCCACTCGCATCCCAACGCCCAACAACGAGTTTTGCCGAGTCCTTTCACAAACCCGGAGCTGACCCATCAAAACTGTCCCTTCGTCCTCTCCATACAACCGGTCAAACACCTGCTCCATCACCTGGTTAATAGACTCAAAGACGGCCGAGGAAATGCCGTTCATCCAGGTTAGCGGGTTCATGCTGACTTGAGGCTGTTGCTGCAGAAGGGCGGGGAAACAGTTGGTGCGCAAGTTGCACACTGCCAGGCCTGCTCCGAGGAGACTTAGGATTAGTAGCGCTTTCATACTATATGCGTTTTGGAAAAGATGCAGGGGAGAAATAGGGAAGTGGACTGGGATTTGTGGGTGGATTGGTGCAGATGCGGCTTAGTTAGGGTGCGGAATGCTTTGTGAGAGTTGTAATGACAATATGAAAAAAAGAAGTATCATCGCTATGTATGCAGAGTGCAGTTTCTCGCCTCAGTCCACAAGTATTGCGAAACAATCCATAAATGTTCCCTTTACTTCTTCCGTTTCTTATGATATCTCTTCTATTGATACATGCCCGGCAGAGACTTCTCCCAATTCGATCCTACACTCTACTGCAAAATTCGGAAACGCCATACATCATAAAGTGCAAGTGGCTAAACACACATTAGTGAATTCCGAATTTCCGACATATACACAGTTCCAAAGAAACAGAAAATCGCAATTCGTCCTCTACTGACTTAAATCGACATCCAGCGAGAGCAATTGGCAGTATATACATCCTGCTGATACAACGTTTCCGCAGACTCTTAAAACTCCCTACTACACATATAAATGGAGCAGAGCTCGCTCCTCAGCCAAGCGAGACTGAGACTTTGGCAAAGCCTGCAGACCTGGCACGACCGCTTGACCGTCTACCGCCTCAGTCGATGGACCTTCACACTGCTAGTCCTGGCCATCTACACGCTACGCATAGCTCTCATAGGCGGCTACCATATCATCAGCTACGCATTAGCAATTTACCTGCTGAACCTATTCCTCGGCTTTCTCACTCCCAAGTTCGCAGACTTGGACACTGAAGAGGAAGACCACCCAGTCCTGCCAGTCAACGAAAAGGACGAATTCAAGCCATTCGTCCGGAAAGTGCCAGAGTTCCGCTTCTGGGAAAGCTTCACTTTCGGCTGCGTGTCGGCTCTCATTTGCACCTTTGTCGAAGCGTTGGATGTGCCTGTGTTCTGGCCGATCCTGGTGGTGTACTTCATCACGCTGTTCGTGTTCACTATGAGGAGGCAGATTGCGCACATGGCGAAGCACAACTATGTGCCGTGGGATTCGGGCAAGAAGGCCTATAAGTAGTTAAGTGGATTAGTTGCCGTCGACTTCGCTTTCTAGGGATGTCATGATGTCACGGAGACGCTCTTGCACATTCGACATCTTCTCACCGACGTCTTCAAACTTTTCCTTCGCTGCAATCTGTCTTTCCAGCTCCGCTATTTGCTCCTTCTGCCTCTCTTCCAAGCCTTTCGTCTCCACCAATAGCCTTTCCAAGTCCCCAGCCGCCACCTCCATCTTCCCCACCCTCACCCCCAACTGGCCACTTCTCCGCTGCAGCTCCTCATCCGACAACACCTGGTTACAGGCCTCAATTTCCCCCTCCAACATCTCATTCCCTACTGCCAAGTCCTTGATTTTCTCCTTACACTGCAGTAATTCCCGCTTCACAGACTGCAGTTCGGACTCCAGTTGGACAGCTTGGGAGTGGGTTTGGGACTGGGTGTGGCGAGTGAGACTGAGTTGGAGTTCTTTGCGGGACAGGTCGGAACGCAGGAAGTCGAGGGAGGAGGCGAGTTCAGAGGACTGGAAGGCGAGGGCTTGGGTGGAGGCTTCTGCGAGCCTGATTCGGTCGGTGAGTTCGGAGTTGGACTGTTGAGCGGCTTCCAACAGTCTTTCGTACTGAGTCAACACCTCTTCCAGGCTGTTCCCCCCGCCTAATTCCACTCCCCGGGCCCTCAACTCCCCCACTGCCTGCTGCATCCGTACCTGCAACTCTCCCACAGTCCCTATCAACTTCTCTATATAGTCTTCCTCCTTCCGCCCCCACTCCTCTATACAACTCTCCAATTCCCCCACCGTCTCCGCCCCTACCTCCCTCTCATTCCCCTGCGAGTCCCCACCCACAGTGCACAAGAACTCCCTCACACTCTGCAGCTCTTCCCGGATCAGCGCCCGCAACGCAGTGCTTTCAGCGTCTGGAGAAAGCACTGTCACTGCCCTGATTTGCTGCTGGAGCAGGTGGATTTGGGACTGGTAGTCCTGGGCTTTGTCTTGGTAGGCGGTGAGGTTGGAGTGGAGGGTGTGGAGGTCTTGGGCGGAGAGCTGGTTTGGGCCTTTGCGGCCTTGGCAGGCGCCCATTAGATGTATTTTCGTGGGAAATTTGATGTATTTTTCGCGGTTTGCGGGAGTTATTCGTTTTTTCATGTGAATAGTAACGAAAAACTGATTTATTGTAGCAAAATCGCAGGAAATAGGCTTATATTTCAGTGTTTTTGACCTTTTCTTAGGAAATATGGAGGCGGAATCGAGCTTCGACCCATGATTTTTTCCCTTTTCCAGCTTTTGGCTGTTCCATTGTCGCCTTCCAGTCAATTTTCTCTAAATTTTCCTTATATTACTTCTTAAAACGTCGCAAACATCCACACAAAAAAGACTTTTCGCAATAAAAAGAAGGGTATATGGAGAATATATAGTGGTAGCCTGCTTGTGAAAGGCCATTTAGGCCAAATATGTGCTTTTTGTCGCTGTTAGCGTGCAAGTTATAGAAAAGAGAATAGAGAAATCAGACGGAATATGATTTTCTCTCTGAATTCGGGTTTAATTGGGCTAAAAGTCGAATTTGTAGCCTGGGAATTTCCCTAAATAGCTCGATTTTCTCAGTAAACTGCCAAACTATAGCTAGAATTAGTTTTCTTTTGTTAGCCTTAAGAGTGCCTTGAAGCATTAGCTACAGCTCTACTGAACTAATTCGCTGTTTACAGCAAAACTAGTAGTCTCGTAGTCGCCTTTACTCCCTGCCGCACCCAGGCCCGAATCTCCATCTCCCGTTTTTCATGCAGCCAGACGTGGTTTCTCCTCGTGTGTTTATACCCGAACAAGCGTCCACAGCGAGGACAGGGAAAGGCCTTGACATGGTCGTGGAGCACTCTTACGTGCTTGGCCAAGTTGTATTTGCTGGAAAAGCAGCGACGACAAGTCGGGACTGGACACTGTACGGTGGAGGGCTTTGCCATTATTCTGGTATAAAGGTGGGTTTACCGTGATGTCTGTGGGGGTTAAGAGTGGATTGAGAGGGAGTGGAAAGCAACTGTTGGACTATTGGAAGATGTATTTACAACGAATTGGGAATTTGCCTCTATTTAGACTTTAGTGTGAAGCGAATAGTGCCAAATCTCTCTTCCCACCAGCTAAAATCCCATCCAACAATCCCCTTCCCCATATTTGCCCTCCACAGGCCAGCCATGGGGAACACCTGCAGCGCCTGCCTGTCCGACCTGAGTTCCGGCTTCAAGTCCGAACTCAACCTCCAGTCCGTCGCAAGAACCAGTCTCCGCCAAGCCTCTCTCCTGCACAGCAACACTCTGCAGCCAGTGGAAGACCTGCAGCTGCCTCCCTTCGACTATGGAGACTTGGAGCTGCAGGGAGTGGAGAGACGGCCTGCGGTCGCTATTGAGGGAGATGTGCTCTATATTGGCGAGTGGAGCATACAGAAGCGGGTGAAGGAGGGACGAGGAGTAGCGGTGTGGCCGAATGGAGCGAGGTACGAAGGCTTCTGGAAAGAGGACCTGCAGCACGGCAGGGGCAGACTGATCCACGCAGGCGGAGATGTGTACGAAGGCGACTGGGTCCGCGGGAAATGCGAAGGCCAGGGCGTGTACACCCACTTTGACGGGGCGAAGTATACAGGCCAGTGGGTGGATGACTTCCAGCAGGGCTCTGGAACTGAGGAGTGGCCGGATGGATCTCGCTATACTGGCTCCTATCTAGCTGGCAAAAAGCACGGCAGAGGCGATTTTGTGTGGTCAGACGGGTCTCGGTATCGGGGAGAGTTCGCTGAGAACAAGATCGAAGGACGGGGGAAGTACGAGTGGAGCAATGGAAGCTGCTACGAAGGGGACTGGGTGGATAACTGCATGGAAGGGGAGGGAGTCTTCACCTGGGCTGACGGCCGACAGTACAGTGGACATTACTACAAGGACAAAAAGCAGGGATCGGGAGAATTGCGCTTGCCTGACGGGACCAAGTACGTAGGGAACTGGGTGCAGGGGAAACTGCACGGAGCAGTCAAAGAGCTAAAACCCGACGGAACCGCTCTAGACACCCACTGGTCCAACGGCTCCAAAGCCGACAACAGTCCCACTTTCGACTCGGAAGAGTGATTTTAACCCTAGATGTAATTCAGCGTCTTCCGAATGCCTTCCAGTATCTTGGTCTCGTCGGGGTAATAGTACTTCTCGTGGATGTAGGGGAAGGGCGTGTCGTAGCCCGTGACTCGCACTACTGGGGAGTGGAGGCGCAGGAGGCAGTCTTCTTGGATGATGGCGCTCAGCTCTGCACCCATGCCTTGGGTACGTGGTGCTTCGTGACACACTACCGCTCTCCCCGTCTTTGCAACACTCTTCACAATAGTGGCTCTATCCAGCGGCAATATCGACCTCAAGTCAATAACCTCACACGTGATTCCGAACTCCTTTTCCGCTTGCAGCACTGCCTTTTCCACATAAGGAATTTGCCCGCCGTAGGCTATCACTGTCACGTCCTCGCCCGGCTTCATCACTTCCGCCTTTCCAAGCGGAATTTCATAGTACTCGTCCGGCACATCGGCTTGCGACTGACGATACAGGACTTTCGGCTCGAAGAATAGGACTGGGTTTTTATCCTTGATAGCAGCTAGTAGCAGTCCTTTGGCCTGGATGGGTCCTCGTGGGACGCAGATCTTGAGTCCGGGGGTATGTGCGAAATAGGCCTCTGGACTTTGGGAGTGGTAGTGGCCTCCGTGGCCCACTGCGCCACATGGCGACCTAATGACCAGTCCGCCGACATTGAATAGGTTGCCAGAGCGGTACCGGTACTTCGCAGCTTCATTGACAATTTGGTCAAAAGCCGGGAAAATATAGTCCGCGAACTGAATCTCAGCAATGACATTCATCCCCACAGCCGCCATCCCAATGGCAAACCCCGCAATTCCCTGTTCACTCAGAGGCGTGTTAAACACTTTCATAGGCCCGTGCTTCTCCAGCAGCTTCTCAGAACACCTGAAAACCCCTCCAAACGCCACGTCTTCCCCGAACAGGCAAGCCCTTGCTAACACTTACATTGGGTCTCGGGTGAGGGCGAGGTCCATAGCGTTGTTCAGTGCGTCGGTCATGGTGCGAGTGGTGGCTGCTAGGCCTTTGGGCACTTCTGGGGAGCTGGAAAAGGCGTAGGACGCAAAGCAGCGGAGCAGGGACCGCTTCATTAGGCTGCTTTATATGGCGAATATTGTCCTCAGGACTGGGAGAGTTGGTCTTCTCGGACTGAGTGGATCGATAGGGTGGGTTAGCCTGTGATTGCACTCGAAATCTAGGGTGCAGAGTGCAGTTCCTACATGCAAATCTTCATATGAAAGGTTCTACCTGTCCTATGCACGTGTGAATTGCATATACATCAGTGTGCATCTCCCAAAGTCTCCACTGTGTCGCTTGCAAAGATGTCCTTCAATTGTATTCTTGACGTGGTGGTGTTCCTCGAACGCTTCCGCAACATCGACCTGTACCAGCAGGGTCTGTACTGCGTTCGACTTTCCCTGTCTGGGAGCTCGCAGGAAGGACAGATTTTCGCACATCCCTATGAGACCTACAAGGGAGAATTCCTCGACAACAGCGTCCTCCACTCCCTAATCCCTCAGCGAGTCTGCGAAGCCGAGCACTGCTTCGACTCCGGCGTATTTCTGATTAGATACACAGAAGAAGAAGCGCTACTAAGGGAACAGACGACATTTCGCCTGGAAGTGGACTACCCGGAAGAGGACTTTGCCTTGGAACTGAACTGTATGTTGCTTTATTCTGAGCTGGATGGGGACTTGGACCCCACTACGCTCCCGATGCGCATTTCGCTGTTGCCGAAAATCCAATTCAAGGTCGTCTCCACCCTTAACCTTCGTCTGGACCACCCTCACCTCGGCCTACACGAGTACCTCCCTATCATATTCGACGAGTCTCACCGCTGTCTCGTGGTCAGCTCTCTTCACTGTGTGCTGCAGACCTTTTTGCTGCGGACAAAGGAGGGCAAGGAAGAGGCCAGCAGAGAGGAGCAGGCGGAGAGCCTGGCGAAAGTGCTGTTTGCGGATAAGAAAGGACAGGCGAAGCAGTATATAGGCGCGGGGGAGACGGACCAGACGTATAGGAGGTACGTGGGCTTGGTGGCTCAGGGACATGAGCGACTGAGAAGTCACCTCGTGACCCTCATCGACCGTCCCCTGCCGCTCGAAGACTTCCGCACTCCCGCCCCTCTGCTGCTGCCCCAAAAGCGCTCCCCCGACGGGTCCGTAGTGGGGAAATTCAGCGAAGCTGTGAGTTCCCACGACCCTGTGCAGGTCTGTTCCAGTCTGCTGTCAGAGCTGGCGCTGGTGTCAGCAGATGTGTACCAAATGCTGAATCAGCTGAAAAAGGCAATTCGCATGTATCCCGTCCAGTTCATTAGGCCGTTTGTGGATAGACATGTTGAGCGGGTTAGGAGCAGATATAGCAGGTATATCGTGAAGGAGAAGATAAGAGTCAGGGACCAGCCGGTGACTTATCGCTCGAGTCTGGAGACGGATTTGAGGGAAATGGCGGCCAACCGCCACTCTGTCCCCGTTCCTGCCCCTTTCCCTGTTGAGCCGCTGCCGCTGCCCACTGACTTCCCGCTCTTTCACGAAGAAACCTATATCCCAGACTACCCGGACAAAATGACCGCCGCTCCCAGTCCCCGCTCTTCCTCAGACGAAGAAGGCGCAGACCTCCCCGCCGCTCCCAAGAACTCCATCGGCACTCACAAAGACGTATTCGTCCTGGTGCACGGCTTCCAAGGCAGGTCCTACGACGTGCACCTCCTCAAGCAAGCCATCGGCCTGGCCAACCCCGACTCCCTAGTGCTGTCTTCCTCTGCAAACGAGACTAGGACGGAGGGAGACATAGCGGAAATGGGATTGAAACTAGCGAGTGAGGTGCGGAGTTTCATCCTGGAGTGGTGCACGAATAGGAAATTGGGCAGATTGTCCTTTGTTGGGCACTCACTTGGAGGACTGATCATCAGGGCCGCTGTGCCTCACTTGACTGAGTACGCAGGGAAAATGCACCTCTTTATGACCTTTTCGACTCCTCATTTGGGTTACATGTCCGCTTCCAGCAGCAGACTGATCGACGCTGGGATGTGGCTGCTGAAGAAGTGGAAGAATTCGGCGGCGCTGCAGCAGTTGTCGTTGAGTGACGACCCGCACATGCCCAGCACAGCGCTGTACAACCTTAGTGACTGTGCGGGGCTGCGCTGGTTTAAATATGTGGTTTTTTGTTCCTCTATACAGGACCAATACGTCCCTCACGACTCCGCCCGTGTGGAAATCCCGGAAACAATCGACCCTCAAAGAAGCCGATACTACCAAGAGATGGCGGGGAAGTTGCTAAGTCAAATCTCCTTGGAGCGATTCTATCGCCTGGATGTGTCTTTCGCCATAAAAGGAAAAGGATTGGATGCGCTCATAGGCAGAACTGCGCACATCCAGTTTTTGGAAAGTGAAGCTTTCTTGGAGATGCTGGTGCAGAGTTACCCCGAGTTTTTTGGCTCACAGTAAATAGGCTGTAGTATGGAGGACTCGCCGACCCCTACCTACACTGAGAGCGACGCAGGAGAAATGGTCATCCATACCGCCAAAGCCAACCTCGTCTGCAGCAAAGTCCGCAAGTCCTTCAACCTCTGCCGAGCCGCCCCCTTCGGCCGATCAATTGACCCTTCAGTGTGCAGTAGACATGCAAAAGACCTGCTACAGTGCTTTCACGATGTCCGTTCACACATCCGTGAATGTGACATGGAGTACCAAGAAGTCTATAGGTGTGTGCAGCGCAGAAAAGACAAGGAGGGTTTTTTTTCGGTGGCGATGTGTGAAGGAGACTTGAACAACTACTTGAACTGTATGGAGTCGGGCACAGTGAACTGGGCGAACTACAGCTAGAGTTAATAGCTGTCGTAAAGGCAGTTTAGCTTCACTACTAAGCCGAGGTAGGTCTTGAACTCTCCAGCGTCGCACAATGGAAAGGCCTTCACATCTGGCTCAGGGTTCGTTCAGGGAATGCAGCCCGGACTCAACTTCACGTCTAGTCCGAAGCTAGTGATGTACAAACTAGAATTTAGACTCAGGACCTTCATGCGCTATGGTCAGCTGATAGGTCTGAATAAGAGGTCTTCGCCTGCTTTCGCCGAGGGAAGACGTACTCCTTGAGTGGACGGTTGGCAGATGCTGCAGACTTGGGCTCTTGCGGCTGCAGAGGCGGAGATAACTGCTGGGGAGTGGCAGGATTGAAGGCTGACTGAGCACTGCATGTGGAGGCCTTGCGCAGTTCTTTCCGCTTGTTGTAACGCGCACTCTGTGGATGCACTTGAGCTGCAGATTCCTTGAAGCAGGGCAAACACTGGCACAGTTTGCGCATTATTCTAATGCAGCTTTCATGCGACTGCACGAGGCTTTGCAGTGATAGTTACTTTAGAGCACTGTTTCCTCAGAGCAAAGTACAATTCTAGATGCAGTGCTATTAATGCAGCAAAGAAAAGCACTTCTTTTTACCTTCAAAGAGGCAACTATCGCCTTACATTGCAAAGGAGAAAGCCTCATTCGGCTTATATGCCCAGGGAACTGCGGCTTTGCCATGTAGTAATTACGGTCTGTTCTCTATTTGGAGACACTAGTATTACAACATTAGCATCTTTCTAATCCTGGTGCCAGTCCTCCTATGTCCCGCCGCTATCTGCAGCAACTCCCTATTCCCCGCTATCCGACCGCCCTGCACTCGCCTATATCCACTCATAATCCGACTCGTGTTCTCCTTCTCCGCTGCTAGCAGCGACTCAGCCCTGCTGATCACTTCGCTACACCTAGTGCGACTAGAGCAACTGCGTAGGTGCAAGGAGCGGTTGGAATTGCTGCTTTCCGCCTCTGTCACGAAGAAGAAGTTCTTTTCGCTGAGTTTTCTCGGCCTTGATAAGCCGATATTGAACCGAGCAGCACGCAATTTGGCCTTTTTGTGGGAGGGGGAAGGCTCGTACAGGTCTTCGTACTGCCTTTCGATGTGATAGTGCCAGTGCGGAGGCTTGGGAGCGCGCATGCGAAGTGTGGCCTTGCGGTGGGGCAGTAACGACCTGAACTCTGCTTTGTGGCCGCTGAACATCGGTGCGGGGAGCAGGTGAATGCGGGAGGAAGAGGGCTGCTGGCACTCACTACCCAGCAGGTCTCTTGGAACACTGTTAGATCGACGCTTCATAGGCTAACGGTCGCTTTATATGGCGGCTCACCGAAACGACTGTGGTAGTCACTGGGAAACCATCCTTGCTCTCTATTGGAAACACTGTCACTACTGCGCAGACCAGATTAAGGCTCGCCTACGCTGCAGCAGGCGCTTCTGTATGGTACACGACTGTGAGCACGCAGTCGTGCAAATCGAAGCCAGTCAAATTCACAGCCTTCTCCGCTTCTCTGGCAGTCTCGAACTCCAACACAGCGCTCCTACCCTGCAGCTGTACACTCTGCACAGGTCCGCAAGGACTGAAGAAGGACTTCAGCAGGGCGGGGTCAGCGTCGGAAGGGAGGTTCAGTACTTCGATGAAGCGGGAAAGCACCTGGCGACGGGCTGCCTGGAAGGTCGAGTCGGGGAAGGGCGTGAATGAGGGGATGCAGGTGGCTTCAGGCGAGTTGAGGTCGATATCGTCCTCTGTAGGGTCTGTATCCATCGCCTCAGTATGCAGGGCTGGAGGCTTGGTGACCGAGGCACTGGACCTAGGCCTGGGTCCCTCCTCCTTTGCACCTATGCGCTTGGGGGCGATGCTTCGCTTGCTGGTCACTGAGAGACTGGGCCTGCGGACGTAGGCGCCCAGGACCTTCTGGATGAAGGCAGAGTCGAGACTCAGTAGCTCCATATAGTCTTGAATTGCTTGCGTAGAGCCCACATTGCCCTTCCCAGCCTTCTCCCACACCCACCCATTCTTCCACACGTCCAGTCCTGCCACATGCATGAGCAAGCTTTCCTTCTCTGAAGTCCTGGCCACTACTCTCTGAGCCTGCAGCATGGCCCCGAGCACAGTCTCCGCCTCTCTGCTTTGCCCTGCTTCGTGCAGCACCAGGCGCAGCTGCTCCGCCAACTTCCCCAGTCCGTTCCTGGATACCTGGCAGGCTTCTTTGTGCACTCGCTTGGAAAGACACTTCAGCCACTGCTTGCGACCTGCCTCTTCCTTCAGCAAGGAGTGCAAAATGAACTCCTCCTCCAGTCTCATTTTCACCCCCTCTGCTGCTCTATCGAACTGCCCAGCAATAAAAAGCCCTGCCTTGTCTTCTCCCCCGAGCTGAAACAGCCTGCCAGTAGCTCGCTTGATCTTGCCCATCAGTCCCACGGTTTCCTCTATAGAGCTATCAGGCTTCCCTGCGTCTCCGATCCAGCCCTTGTACTGGACTGCAGGCAAAGGCTTGAGGGTCAGTTCCTGCGCCAACTGCCGCATGTCCTTCTCAACGTCGATGGACTCCATTATCTGTGTGGAGCCTACTTGGGCCATTTTCTCCGTTTCGTACTGGAAGTTCCGCAGCCAAGCGGTTTCGTAAACTACCAGCTTCCTCAAAGCGTCCTTCATTAGCTCTCTGCGACAGCGCTCCACACCCAGCACTCCCTGCACTAACAGCACCTATGTAGCGCCTACCATCTCCCCCTCGCATTTCCCCTTCACCTCACTATACTGCTCCACTGCGGCTTTATAGGTCTTCGCAGCCTCCCAGCACTCCTTCTTCAAGGTCACAAGTCGACTCAAGTCGGAGTAGCGTTGGTCTGGGTCGGAGGAGCGGAGGTCGAGACGAGAGAGGAGCTGGTCTAGCTGAGAGCAGATGCGGCGGTAGCGGATATGGGCGGAGTCGTGCTGCACTTTCGCACGTTTGGAGTCGCAGAGGAGATGAGAGATGTCGGGCAGGTGACCATACAGTGGGGAGAAACTGGAAGCAAGGAAGGATTTCACCGACTCCACCAAATCCGCCTGAATAGACTCCCCGAAAACACAGGCCTGCTCCGCTTTATTGCCACAGTCACTCATCAGTTCGCTCACTGCGTGTCCCAAAGAGCCTCTGTCGCTGAGACTCAGTGCCTTCATTGCTTCCAGCCCTTGGCCGTGGCTGTCTTCTAGCAGGGCTCGCTGCTTTAGCAGGGAAAGCACGCCTTCGCTGCTCTTTTTGCTCGCTGAAAGGAGAACTTGAACCTTCTCGTATAGTTCCAGCTGAGGCATACGAACTACTTCTGTCATGTTACTGATTTATGTACCAATGAGAGAGCTTAGCAGAAGCGCCTGACAAAGTGTTAGAAGAGTGGGAAGGAAAGGACTGATTTGAAGCTGTTAAAACCCGGTCTAGAGGCTTTGTCTCTAAATTGGCGTTTATGATACGCATTTGCTTTACTTCTTTCTACCAGTGCTTCTGTAGCTGCCCAGTGCTTCCTATGCTTTTCCCCTGCACATACTAGCATACTCTCCCACAATATCCGTATATTCAGTGCTCAAAACACAGCACCAGGCCTAGAAAGCTTGCAGAAAATATCCGTTGATATCTGCAAAACCTACCCAATTCCCTCCCCTCCCTATGATAAAGCCTCCTAAAGGTCTAGAAGCCTCGCTGCAGGTGTGACTTCTCAGCATGCAGGTGTTAGGGTGGTGAGGCGGGCTAGTAATGGATCAAGCCTTCGTTGAACTTGAGGAAGCCTTAACTACCTGGGAGTTCCCTCAAGAGATAAGCTGTTTGGAGCAGCACATACAAGCAGAGGACTTGGGGGAGTGGCCAGAGGCCTGGAATTCCACGCAAAGCAGCTCAATGCTGGGGTCACCGGAAAGAACGTGTGGGGACTGGGTGCTGCAGCTCGCGGACTGGCAGCTACTGGGTCTGCCTCGCTGCTTCGAAGCAAGGAAAAGGACAGTACGGCGCTACATCACTCACAGACACGCAAAACGCCGCACTAAGCGAATGCAGAGAAAGTAGAGTAATGAGACTAGTGGAGGTATTAAGGCTGTCCTCTCCAGTTCTATTTCCTAGCAGCCTTCCTCGCCTCGTCCTTCTTCCTCCTCTCTTGCATTGGGGTCCTCGACTGCCAGCAACTCGAGTCTGCTGCCCAGTCTTTCTCTCAGTTTGCCCCCGTCCACCACCTCATGGAACACCATTTCAAACCTGTTTTCCGCCATCGTCTCCATACTAACGCACCGTCTGGATGGAGGCTCCGGGAAAAAAGGGTCCACCGCCAATCTACATAGCAACTCACTTGAGTGCATTATCCAGCATAGAAGGGATGATCCGAGCCAGCAGTGGACTGGACAGCTCCAAACAAGGGTTCGTATTCACTTCTATGAGCCACGGGTTGAGAGTGTCGTCCAGGAGGAAGTCGTAGCCGAGGATTTCGAAGGAGTGGGCTCGGTGCTTGGGGTCGAGTTTGAGGAACACTGCTTGAATTGTGTCTTTTACGATGGATTTTATGTTAGGGAGCACGTCTCGCTGGAAAGACACTCCTTTCTCCCGGCAGTGCAGGTCTAAATACCGCTGAAAGTCGGTATAGGCCAGTTTGTTTCCTACTTCGTACTTCCCATAGTCTTCCGCCAGTTTCTGCACTGCGTCGTTTGTTAGATGCACGAGCTTGTTGCTGATATTGGCCATGGAGAACTCCTTGGAGCTGGTGCGGAGATAGCCCTCCGTGTAGTAATAGGCCTGCAGCACGCCGTTAGCGCTGGTGAGAAGGGCGTAAAGGCGGATGTCGAATTTGCGACGGTGGATGAGGAAGGGGCGGGAAATGTAGTGCTGTATGATAAAGGTGCGTCTTGGGTCCACTGCAAGTCCACTTCTGATTTCCTCCCTTATTTGCTGCAACGACTTACACAGAGCAATTCCCGTTCCTCTGTTAGTATTCTCCCCTGGCTTCACTATCCACACAGGCTTCCCGTCTTCCCTCTCCATCTCCTCGTGCTTAGCCTCCAACTTCTTCATCTCTGCATCTTCCTCCCCTCTCACAAAGAAAGTCAGTGGCAGCACGCGGAATGGGTCTTGTCCCATTACTTGATAGTAATTTCTCATGTTTAGGAAGAGTGCCTTCTTGTTGATCAACTGGTGGTTGCCTTCCACCTTGTTGTGAGTGCGAAAAGCGAAGGAGCGGACTTTAGTGACTGGGTCAATTCGAGCAAATGACGGCGATTTGAGTACTAAATCGTACGCCAAAGGCGTCAAATCCACCAACTTCCCAATCGTTCCCAACTGCACCGAGTTGGGATAAGGACTATACCTGACCTGTTCCTCCGCCTCCCACCCTCCTCCAGGCCGCTTGTAACTCGCAGACAAGACCCTGCTAAGGCCTGTGAGCCAGGCCCGGTCTTTCCACTGCGTCCAGAGGAGGTGGGCACTGGACTTGTCCTCTGTGCGAGTCCACCACCAGCGGTTGGCGAAGGTCTTGCGGACGAGTTGGGAGTTGTTGCCTGGGGCGATGTAGACTTTGTAGGAGGGGTGGAGGTCTGGAGAGGTTTCCAGCGCCAGGCCGAAGCTCCTTAGTAGTTGTCGCTGGAAGTCCCCCACAATGGTCTCCTTCGTCCTCTTGAGCCACTCCTTGTCCCTCATAGCCAGCTTCACAGAGACTCTCTCCTCCCTGCCTTCCTCCGGACTGCCCCTGTCCTCTTTCAAACAGAGCGAAGCAGCCTTGCCCAGTCTCATCTGCGGCTGCACCAATAGGGGAGTCCTGGGCACTTCACTATCACACAGCAGTTCCACTAGGCGGCCGATAGGGCCGTGAGGGCGACTGACCTGTCGCTTGGCTTCGTACAGACCTTTGGACACTGGACGGCTGAAAACATTGTTGCTGCTAGCCAATGAGGCTAACGCCTCGTCTAAGCTCTTATACGGCCCTTTGAAAGCGGACCCTTCGGACTTGACTTGAGGTCGGTGACTCGACCCTGTCAGTGCTCTGTGCCGAAACGTGATGGTGACCCTTTCATCCACCGGCCAACCTGCTCGTTTACGCTCCATCTATTTAGCTGCCTTCTAGTCTTAGCAGTAGCTTCACCTGTGGAACACACACGATCTGCAGATGCACATTCAGGAGGTGCTGCAGGTGAGCACGGTAGCTGCTGGTGCCTATGTCGGAGAAGAGAGGGTGGCGACTGAGTTGACGTACGATGGTGTACAGTTCTTGGAAGCGGTCTGCACCTAGGCGTGAGGTCAGGTTGTGGCGGAGGACGGAGGGGTCAGGGCCTTGGCCTAGCCTGGGAACTATGACTTGGGGGAGGGGAGAGGAGTGCGGCTCTGAGGGAATGCTGTGCTCTGGGATGATTTCTACAGGCGGCTGCAAGTCCTGGTACTCCTGCACTGCTCTGACATCGACCTGCTCCATCTCCACTCTCCTCACATCCCCGGGCCCCTCCACCATCGCTAGCTCCGCCTCTAGCATCTTCTGTTGGTTCTCCTTATAATCCTTCTCAAACTCTTCATGTTCATCAATGCAGGCTAAAGGGGGCGGCTCTCGACCTATTTCCTGCTTCTTGGCTTCGAGTGCTCTAATAACTGCCTGTCTCTCGGGCTCTCTTTGGCTGTAGTCCTGCAGAACCACTTCAAGAGGCAAAGGCTCTGGGTCTCTGCCGAATATCTGAGCTTCCGGAGAAGGCCGAGGAGCTACATTGCTGGGCGTCAGCACCACAGTGACTTTGGGCTGTTGAATGCGTCTAATAGTCTCAGCTTTGAGACTGACATTCAGCTCCAAACCTTGACTCAGCTGCTTACTCAGTTCTCCTTTCAGTACCGGGTGATGCAGCAAGTCCTTGACAGTGGGTCGTCTCGAAGGCGTTTTATCCAACATACGCTTCAGCAACTCTTCCAGTTCCCGGGAATAGCCTCTTGGCAAGGCAGGCACTTTGGCGCTTTTGATGACCTCGTAGAGCCGCACTATGTTATTTGCCTCGAATGGGTGTTTTTTGGAGCATAATTCGTAGATCAGCACTCCTAGAGACCAGATGTCGGTTTGGCAGCCGTAGGCCTCGTTGCGGATTATTTCTGGACTCAGGTAGTAGGGAGTGCCGATGATTGAGTTGGTCAAGTCTCTAGCACTGCGCAACTCTTTGGACACCCCGAAATCTCCCAGCTTCACATCGCGGTTTTTGGAGAGAAATATGTTTTCCAGCTTCAAATCCCTGTGAATTATATTCCGCTCATGCAGATATTTGAGCGCCAGGCAGATTTGCACCATCAGTCTCTTTACCTCCGCTTCTTGAATTAAAGTAGTGCCAAATGAATTCTGATATTTCTGCAAGTCCCCTCCCCCAGCGTACTCCATCACAATAAGGATCATCGTCTTGCTCTTTATGACTTCTTTGAATCCGACTATGAAGGGATGGTTCAGCTTTTCCATCATTTTGCCTTCTTTGAGTGCTGTGTCGACTTGCTGTCTTGTGAGCTTTGCTGTATTTATTACTTTGCCGACGTATTGCTTGTGGGTGGATTTCTCTTGTATTAGGTAGCACTTGCCGTAGGAGCCTTCACCTAGTAGCTCCTTGGAGCGGTATTTTTCAGCCATTTCTTTGTATAGAAAGAAGAGTTTGCAGCTGGAAAGCCATAGGTTAGTGTGTTCTAGGTGAAGAGAGGCCAGAAAGGCAGGGAAAAGACGCAGTTTTCCACACTGGTGAAGGTGGCGGAGGCACTGGTGACGACGTGGGGCAGGGAAAGGCTGCCAGGCGCTACCAAGACAGTGCGCTGCTCTCCGTTCCTTCCAAAGCCCAGCACTTCCCCCTCATACCCTCCAGTCACACACCCCTCAGTCACAGCTCTCACCTCGAACTTCCCTATTCCTCCAGGGGAGTTGAAGGCACTCAGTACGCAGCGCAGGTCTGAGGTCACACTTATAGTGGACACAGGACGCAGAGGATTGCGCAGGTCCCAAAAAAATACATTCTGGAAGTCGCGAGAATACAGATAGTCGCCTGAAAGAGCGAATTCTGCACCCGTTACTGAGGAAAGGACGTCACTATAGTGGGAGTCTCGGGCCCTAGGTCTTCTCAGCTCGAGCGCAGGTGGAGTCATGCGGGCTCTCGTCCTCAAGTCTCCAATCCGCACTACACCTCCTGTGGAGGTAGTGAGCAGCACCGAGTTCTCGAAGGGGTGGAAGGCTGCATGCAACAGCACTTCCTTTAGGTCTTTTATGTTTAGAGGCTTGTGGTCGGCTGCGCGGTACGTTGACTCTGTTCTCTCCACGTCCCACAAGTTTAGTGTCAAGTCGTCACAGGTTAAGAACTGTCCCTTCCCACAACTTGCAGAAACGGAGTGAATGCGGAACTCATGTCCGCCCTGAAACACTCTTCGGCACCTGGAAACGGCCCCCACATGCCACAACTTGATCACCTTTTCATTGGCAGCGAGCACTGCACACGCTCCAGGCAGCCGATACAAGCACTCCAGTGTCGTTATTGAATCCGACTCATGCTGTATCGTGTCCCTATCAAAGCTCCCCACATGGCTCACAAAGCTGCTCACCAGCTCCCCGCCCGCATTATACACGTGCACAGTCCCTCGCAAGTCCCCTACACACAGGACTCCCAGCTGACGCTCATACAGCATCGCAGTGACGCTGTGGCCAGCTGGCAGTCGCACGGTCTCCGTCATTACTCTATACACTAGGACTTGGACTTCGGCTTCGGAGGACGGGCGAAGAAGGAGTCCCAGCCACTGTCGGGCTTGGCAGAGCTGTGGGTCTCCAGTAAGTACCCTTTCTTAGTGCCGGGCAGGCCGATGGACTTGGACTTGCGGGCGAAACGCTGCTGGCGGTAGCTTTCCAGCAGTTGGGTGTACTCGGGCCCGGGGTGCATGTTCAGTCCCGCTTCTTCGTCTTTCAATAGCGCTTCGATTTCGGCGATTTTTGGTTCCGATATCCTCGATAACTGCAGCAACTCTCTCAGAAAGCCGTTTTCCCTGGATAGTTTCTGCACCAAGACCTGGTCCTCCTTCTCCTCCTGCGACACATCAAAGGCAGTCTGTCTAAGGAACTCCACCAACGACAGACACTTGTCCTTCAAAGCCACATTCTGCTTCAAAGCCGCCTGCGTCTTTTCATTCGCAGTCTGCAGTTGCAGCTTCACCGCGTCGATTTCAGAGTGTTTCAGCTTCTCGAGTTCGAGCTCTTTCTGCCTAGGTGACCAGTACCTGCAGGTCGAGACAGCGGGTGTGCAGGATGCTCGCCACTCGCCGGTAGTCGTCGATTTCCTCCTGCAGCAGACGGTTGTCTTCCATGAGACTTTCAATCAGTTGACGAGAGTGGGTGAAGTCCTCCCCTTCTGAGACCTGTCGGGCGCTTTCCGGATTGGAATGAGCGCCTGGGTCGGCCCTTAGGGGCGCAGGCGGCTTGGAGCGACTTAAATTGCTCTGCATAGCTTTACCTTCAGCCTGCTTGTCTGTTCCTTGATGGAGGAAATCAGTCCTCGCATGCTTTCGTCCTTCCCTCTCGTCTGATTTGAAGCCATTACATATGAAGATGCCCGACACGGCTCCTATGCGCAGGCTACTAGTCTAGGTGAGCAGCTTCCTGTCCACGTGCTTCACTGACCCATCCTTGAGTCCAATGACTATAGAGTACCTGACCCCATCAGTGCCAGGACGTAAAGGCAGGGGACAGAGCCACAGATACCAGTGCGGCCCACAGACCTGCACCCAGTTCCTAGCTACGCCCAGGTTGAATATGTTCCTACTGCCCAGTTTCATTTCGAGGGTAGTCCGGTTCACACTCAGGAACACATAGTGAGACAGGGTGAATGACCCCACACCTGCAAGAGTAGCGAGGCCGATTACTGCTCCAGCGAGTGTTTCCTTCCGGTAATCGTCATGCCTTCCAGCGTATACAGCGCAGGTCACTCCGATGAGTCCCGCACATGCAGTTACACTCGTCAAGTAGAGCAGAAAGAGGCGATAGTTCCTCAGACCAATGCAGTTGCCGATCCAAGGACAGTGGTGGTCGTAGCGGTAGACACAGGTTTTGCACAGGGAACAGTGGTGGGCCCGGGCAGGTCTCAGTCTGCTGCATTTGTCACAGGGATTCACTTTCCCTGTCTGATAGTCTTCTGCGATCATATCCTCAGGCTGGCTTAGACGGCTTTCTGTGTCTACAGCGTCTAGCTCCCCGGACTTGATGTTCCCAGGGTTGACCAGCATGCACTGCACTTGAAGGACGAGTGCATAGAGGAAGAAGAAACTGACGAAGACGTGAATAGTGACATTCGCACCAGACAGGTCCGCTATTTGATAGAAGCCAGCGATGTAGCAGTAGTACACTCCTCCTTCCAACACGAAAGTAGTAAGGATTGGAAGGGAGGACAGACACTGCCTCCATCGTCCCTGCACATAACACATTTCCAACTTCGCTCTTTGCAACTAGGGAAGTGCACTTTGAAGTCGCAGGAAGTGGACAATTACAGCTACTAAAGTGATACACAATTTTCCCTTCCCTATCTCCCAGTTCTCCTTATAATATGGGCTGCGCGTCCTATCACCATTTGGCCTCTGAGCATGAGCGGCTTTCCAAGCGTCTCAACCAGATCTTCAAGGAAAAAGAATCAGTGTACGACGACAAAATCCTGCTGGAAACAGAAGTGGCCCAGCTGAAGCGTAACTTCTACGATGCACTCAACCAGAGCGAAAGCATGAAGAAGGAAATCGACATCTACCAAAGTCGCGAATTCCCGGAAATCTTCGAAAGCAGCAATGTGGGCACAGATGAAGTGTCAGAGTGGCTGGAAATGGACTTGAGGGATGGAGATCGAATGCTAGAGATCTTGATGGAGGTCTACCCCCCAGCTGCACCAGACATCAAGAAGCTGCAGGCTACCAGTGAAAAGATGACTCGGGAGTACTCCACCCTGGCGGACTACCTCGCCTACTTCCACAAGCGCTACGCCCTCTTCCACAACACGTGGAAAGACATCATCATCGCTCAAAGAATCGTGGACAACAGCATGCAACACCTCAAAGAAGACCTAGCCACAGGCATACAAGGCGTCGAGTCCTTCCTCGGCAAGCGCAGTGACGCTCTTACAGACCTGCAGACTGAGTTCCGCCGCATCTCCGCCCTGCCCTCCTACCAGTTCGTCTCCGAACAGCGCGCACTGCACAAGAAACTGCAGGGCTACCGGGCTGACATGTCTCGGCAGAAGCTGGAGGAGAAGGACGTGGAGAAGCAGCGAGTTGTGCATCTCTTCGAAGGCGAAATCAAGCGACAGACGCAGCGGCACAAGTCGGAAATCGACCACTTGAGGAGTTCGGAAGGCGTGGAGACGGTTGTGAGGGCTGAGGTGGAGGAGAAGTACGCACAGAGAGTCGGGGAACTGCAGGGGACGGTGGAAACGCTGCAGACTAGACTGCATATGATGGCGGAGGAGTTGCTGGCCGCTACTTTGCGCCTGCAGGCTGAAAAGGAGGAAATTCAGACTGTGCTCACTGAGGAAATCGAGCAGAGAGTGGCGGAAACTAAGCAGATGAAGGACTTGATGAAGCATGAAAAGGCGATAAGCTCCATCAAGCAGTCGGAGGAAAGCGGACATTTCAAGAAGGAAAACGAGTTGCTACGCAGGGAACTGCAGACGCTGGGAAATGCACACAGAGAAGATCTGGAGCGCTTGCGCAAAGCCTTTGAAGACGAAGACTCCGTGCTGAAAACACAACACTCTGCAGAGTTACAGCGCAGAGACCTGGTGCTCGCCCAGCTCAAAGCGGACTTCCTGGCCAAAGGCGACGCACAAAAGACTGTTTACGAGGAAAAGGTGAGTGCAGAGCGAGAGAAGCACCAAGCAGAGATGATGAAGCTGCAGGAAGAGGTGGCGGAGCTAGTGAAGGAGCTGGGGCAGAGAGAAGTGCTGTGGAAGGACGAAAAGCGGAGTTGGCAGGGACTGGCAGAGGCACTGGCAGCCAAGGTGGATCTCTTGGACGTAGAGGCAGGCGCACTTGTGTTAGAGCGCACTCAGCCAGAAGGCAAAGCCACCGCAGCAAGTTCCGACCTTTCCCTTCTAGACAAGGTCAATTCCGCCAAGGAACTGCTCGGCAAGCTGCCCGCAGACTCCACTCTCCGCACTTCCCTGGAAAAAGCCCTCAACTGCCCACTCAACTCCCTCGCTTCCATCCTTTCCGACCTTTCCACCAACTCCACTTTCCACCTGGAAACCGAGGAACTACGCAGCTCTGTAGAGTCTTTGAAGCTGCAGCTAGCAGCCGCCAAGCGACTTGAGAGGGAAATGCGAGACTCTCAAAGCTTCCCCCTGACTCCAAGACAGGAGTCGGAGGAGCAAAGCGCAGCCCTGCAGCGGCACTTGGAGGACTTGAGCCACAGAGATGCGAAGATAAAGGAACTGGCGGACGGGAAAAGGCAGCAGGAGGCGGAAAAGCAGGCTTTGGAGTTGAAAATGCGGCTCAAATACACGATTTCCAGGATGTGCTCGTATGGGCAGTTCCTGAAGCGGGCAGCTGTGTACCGCTGGCGCCTTGCAGCCCGCTCCCCACTCACTCTCCCCCCGACTAGTGCCATTTCCGCAGGTCATATTAGGGCGGGGTCAGCGCCCAGCATTCCTTTGAACCGGCATTTCTCCTTCCCTGCGGCTTCTGCGACAGTGGAGCAGGTCTTTGCAGAGGAAAAGCGACAGCTCTTCGACTCGTCCTCACTCGGAGGACTCTTCCGAGCAGTTTCCAGGACTGAAACGCCCCTGCTGTCCCAACAGACCTTTAAGCTGATGGAGGACATCATGGAAAGGAAGTACGAAGCGGACCTGTCAGCGAGACTGAGACACAGCAGACCCAAGCCTGTCCCTGTCTTTGCACTGGAACACTTGAAACGCACTATAGGCAACCAGAAACTGGCGCAGAAGACGCTGGGACAGGCGCTGATTTGCCTGCTCAGACATATGAGGGAGGGACAGCCCTATGCGGAGTTGTTCTGCAAGATCCTCAATATTGGAGTGTCGGACCCTATTTCGCTGGAGTTGGGAGTCTTCATAGTGAAGGTGCGGGCGGACTTCACCAAGTTCTCAGTGAACTACTACCGCGAGTTGCCTGACAGCCAGGCAGCTGTGGACCTGGAGGGCGGCCGCGCCTTCCTAGTGGACATCATATCTTATATATACGATTTGTTTGAGAAGGACCCGAAGTCTGGAGAACTGGCTTTGAAGCTGATCAAGCCGCAGGATGTGCCCATAGAGCAGTATGTAATGTTCAAGATTTGCCACAAAATGGCCAAAACCGGCGTCAACGCAGAAGGCACTTTCGAAATAATCGACACGAACAAAACCGGAGTAATCGAGCAAGAGGAATTCAAAGACAGTCTGCGGAAAGTCCTCGAGCTCTGGATCTGCCCAGAAGACATCCAAGAGTGCTTCGCTTCGCTCTCCAACTCCCAGCCCGTCCTTCGTCGCAAGGGTTTCTTGGAGAAACTGAATTTCAAGCAGTACTTGCAAGATGGGCTGAGTGAGCGTTTTTCCATCTCTCGTGCGCGTTTTTTGAATGTCCTGGTGGAGGTTTCTGCTCTGCGCGAACGACAAATTGCCTCAGAGCTATTTAATCTTCTGGGCTCTGACGCGACTATTTCCCAGCAGCAGTTCTCAAGTGTACTGGCGAGTGTGGACCCAGGTGTGGAGGCGGAGAGGGCGGAGTGGCTGTGGCAGAAGGCAGAGGAGCTGTCTGCGGGCAGTGCTGTGAGTGCGAAGTCGGTGGTGAGGACGCTGCTGAGACACAGAGTGGGGGAGTATGCGGAGTCACCTTTTTGTATGCTCCAGGCAGACGAGGGGCGCTTCGATCCCTCCCTTCAACCACTCGCGGACGAAGGTTCAGACAACAGCTTAACAGAGGCAGAAACGCTCCGTGAAGGTCTCCATTCCAACCGTCTTACTATCTAACTCCTCTTCATAATGGGCTGCGCTGAGTCTCAAGCCTTCCATCCAGACGTTGAAGCGCTGACTCCCTTGACCGTCTCTCCGCCTGCCAAACTGTCCATGTACGAGGACAAAATCCTGCTTGAAAGTGAATTTACAGCTCTGCGCAAGAATGTGACAGAGGCCATCCACCAAACCGAAGTGATGAAGACTCAAATCGACCTGTACCAAAGCTCCCTCCACCCTGCCGAGTTCGAAAGCATGCGGTCCAAAGCCGACGACGTGGCGGATTGGATGGAGTTAGACATACGAGACGGAGACAGACTGGTGGAGGTGCTGATGAAAGTGCACCCAGCCTGTAAGGACGTAGCGACTCAGTTACTGGCAGATAGTGCTAGATTGAGGCGTCAAGAAGCCTCCATACAGGACTATTTGCCTTACTTTCAGCAGCGGTTTGACTTGCTGAATCGCTATTGGGCGGATATTGTGACTGTGTGGAGGGATTGTGACAACCACACAGCAGTCCTGAAGGCTGACTTAGCAGGCAGAATAGGAGCGCTGGAGGACTTTCTAGGCAAGAAAAGTGACCAATTGGAGGCGTTACAGCTGGAGTTGCGGAGATTAGTGAAACTCGACATGCACACTTTCCTGTCTGAACAGTGGACCCTTGCCCGGCAAATTGCGGTTTACTCTGAACAAGCAGCTCTCAAGAAGCAAAGAGATGTGGAAGCGGAGAAGAATAGATGTGTGCGGCTGCTGCAAGCGGAACTGGGGGAAATCACCAGAAAGTACCAATCCGCAGTTACTACTTCTGAAGCCAGCAGGCTGGAGTCTGATAGTGCTCTAAGGGCCAGTATAGAGCGGAAGCAGGAAGCCACACTTGAAGAGTTCAAAGCCAGGGAAACGGCGCTTACTTGTAGGCTGGAAATGCAGGCTGAGGACCTAACCAGCCACCTCCTCCGCCACAATGAAGAAAAACAGACCTTGGAGCTGCAATACAAAGGAGCAGCATCCCTCCAGCAACTGCAGCGAGTCAAGCAAACAGACTCCAAGGAACTAACTCTAAAGCACTCAACTGAGCTGACACAGGACTGCGAAGCCAAATTAGCCACTCAAAGGGCAGGTTATGAAGAGAAACTGGCTGTGGAAAGGGGCAGTTTAGCAGACTTTCAGGCCAAACTGCAGGCCTGTGACCAGGAGTTCCGCACTAAGTTTGGAACTTTGAAGGCGGACTATGCAGACAGGGAGCGGAAAACTGCGGAAACACTCCTAGTGCTGCACACACAGCTCACAAACACACAGGAAACTGAAGGCCGAGTGCAGGGGGAACTGAGAATTCAGCTCAAAAGCGTTTTAGAACAAGTCAAACGCTTGGAAAAGGAGCATACAGAGCAACTTCGGAAACATGAAGAGGCGGAAACTGGTAGACATGCGCAATTAGCTGAAATTAAGGCCCAATTGAAGGATTTGCGCTATGAGTATGACTCCGCTAGGCGCCAATTAGCGAAATTGACCAGGGAAACGCTGGAAAAAGACACACTTCTGACTGATTTGGGCTTGCAAAACGCACAGAACTACTGTAGAATCGGAGAACTGGAGAAATACGCGGATTCGCTCGTAATCCAGCTGCAAGAAGCACATTTAGTGGAGGAGTCTCTGCGCAAAAGTGCCTCATTCAAGCCAAATCCCACTCAAGACAGCACTCTCAAGCGCTATTTAGAGGCTTTGAGCCTCAGAGACGCGAAGATAAAAGAACTCATTGAGACCCAGCAAGAGAAGGAAAGCCAGTATCGCACTTGGACCCAGCGCCGTACCCTCAGACACGTATTTACCCTCAGCTCTGGCTTACTTCTGCATTGCAAAGGGGTGGTTTGGGCTCGCTGGTGCTCCTTACACGCATTTTCCTACAATTTCAGCCTTAAAGGTGGTCTTTCCTGCGCATTTGAGCAGGAAATCGAGTGGGTGTTCAGCCAAATCAGTGCAGAATTGCTGCAGACCTGCCCGTTAGTGCCGATATACAACCGGGCAAGGGAGCAAGAGCAGCCTTTGAGTCCTGCCCAGGCCTTTAAACTGCTGGAAAACATCGTGGAGCAGAAGTACGAAGCCGACTTCGGCCCTTTCCGCACCAGTACTCCCCAGTCCTTCCCCGACTTCGCCCTGTCTCTGCTGACCAAGGCCTTCCAACACGCTGCTTTAGCCCAGCAAACCCTCGGCCAAGGCCTGCTCGCACTGCTGCAGACTGACCAGCCCTACGCTCACTTGCTGTGCAGACTGCTGCATATTGGCACTAGGGAACCGTACCCTGTGGAACTGGGCTTGGTGGTGGAGCGGGCGAATGCGGAGTTTGGGAAGGTGGAGAAACGGCTGGGGGAGGGACAGAGAGGCGGGAGTGCCTATTTGGTGCATGTGGTGACCAGTCTTTATGAGATATTTGGGCAGGATGAGGCTTCTGGGGCGGCAGTGCTCAGACGCCTCAAGCCAGACACAGTTTCCCTACCAGAGTTCGTCTCCTTCAATGTGTGCTATTGCCTCGCAAAGACAGGCCTAAGCGCAGAAACTGTCTTTGCTTCTCTCGATACTCCCAGGAGTGGAGACATCCCCATTAATGAACTAGTCCAAGGACTCAGGAACTCGCTACCAATCTGGCTGGCTGAAAAAGACCTGAAAGCAGCCTTCACTACCATCGCTCAAGGCCGAAGTTCGATCAACCAAGCAGGCTTTTCAGCCTTTTTCGACTTCAAACGGTACCTACAACTAGCCTTCACCGAGCCCTTCACAGTCTCAAAACGCAGCTTTTTGAGAGCAATCGGAGACGTCTATTTCCTGCGAGAACGGCAAATCGCCTCCGAACTCCTCCACTCCCTACCCACTCCAACAGACCTGACCCAGGCCAGTTTCAGCCAAGTGATACGAAAGTTAGACTCTGAGGTCGACTCGGAGCGAGTAGCACTGATGTGGGAACTGGCGGACAGGTATGGACAGGGGCAGGTCACGAGGCGAAGTGCCTTGAGAGCTTTGTTGGCCTGCAAAGTAGGCCCTTATGCGAGCTTTGCTTACTATGATGCAAGACTTGACCCTTCGGTGCTGCAAGTGAAGGAGCGGATTTCAGCTTTTTCGCCTGAATTGGCGGAAGACCTGCAGAGATAGACTAAATTCCTGTTACTATTTTATGCAGAAACGGTCCAAATCGACTAATTATCTTTGCTATTCGACTCCAAACCGTCTACTCCAGTTCCAATACCCTGTATCCAATAGAACACTAGCGAACTCTAAAGTCTATATCAGAAGATTAGATGCAGGCAGCACGAAAATGAGTGCTTTGAGGGATATAAAGAGGGCCGCGGAGTTGTAGTAAAAGTCCTTCCAGTCGCCTCCTTGGCGCTGAGGATAGCGCATAATCCCCCCTAATACCCCAGCTAACAGGAGCAGAAACCCGTCATCCCGCCAAAGAGCCCGCGCTTGGTCTCGCAGGTAAAAGGCTAGCAAGCCTAGTGTGAAGTAGCCCACGATTAGCAGCATTCCCTGAGTCAGGAGGTTGGCGAGCATGCGGCCGAGCATGTCCGCCCCTGCCTGGTACAGTGAGTCGTCTCGACTCTGGTACACGATTTCGTTCAGAGTGAAGTAGGATATCAGGAAGAAGAGAAATATGACCAGCGCGTAGAGAGTCTCGAAGGCTAAGTAGTGCGTGAGAGGCACGAAGACTTGGTATTTGTAGGACTTAAGTCCGTTAGAGCCCGCTGGCACTCCCATGACTCTATCGAGCACTACGTCGAGACTCAGCATGACATGGAAGTGCAGGAACGCCAGCACAGAGACGTAGGCCATTCTGCTCCACGTCTTGCTGAGTCTGCGGTTCCGCTTGTACACCTTCCGCAGGTAGGAGAACAGTCCCAGGCCTGCACAGGTCAGCAGCAAGTCTCGCAAGTCCACCATATTAGAGTCTAGATCTCGGGACCCCACATCCACTTGGACTCGGAGTGGGTGGGGTTACGGTAGCGCTCCAGTACCTCGACGGCCTGCCACTCTTCGTGCAGTAGTGCCTTTTGCAGGGGAGTGCTGCCATGTGGGTCTCGCTGCAGAGGGTTGACGCCCAAGGCTAGGAGCTGCTTGAGCATGTGGACTCTGCCTAGAGCTGCAGCTTTGAGCAGGGGTGTGTATCCGTTTCGGTCCCGAGTGTTGGGGTGTGCGCCTTGGCGGAGGAGGAAGTCGAACACGTCTTGGCGATCCATCACCACTGCTTCGTGCAGCAGGGTCGTCATGCTGTTGAGACTCACGTTATCGTCCACTTTCCACTCCCCAGTTACTATCTTCGTATGGATAGTCTGGAAGTCATTGGCTTTGATAGCGGCTAGGCGAGGGTTGATATTGCGAGAGGGGAATAAGAGCCTGAGTTCGTGTGCCTGGTAACCGTAATAGTAGTAGACCATGTGGCGGACATGAGCGAGACGGGATTTGAAGCCTTCATAGGTCTGCCAGAGGTAGTCCATTTTACCTAGGCGCTGTGGGACTTGGAGAGCGGAAATACTGATTGAAGCATGCGGACAGTCATGCTCCAGGACTTCATAGCAGTGGAAGGTTTGCCTGATAAAGTTTCCATGGAAAATCTTTCCTTAAAATTCCCCCTCAACTAGAATGGAGAAAATTCGCATTTCAAACAGTCCTTATTCTCAGCCACCCCAATAAGCCAAATTCCTTACTTAGAAGTCTAGAAAACTCAGCCAAAGATTGGAGTTTGTAGAGGGAAATGGTAGTTTGCAGTTCAGACGATGAGTGTTCCGGCCACGGCTACTGCACCCGTGAACAGTGCAACTGTGACCTGGGCTGGTTCCACGACAACTGCAATGCAAGCGGGGTATCAGAGTGGGGGGTCTTCTGGATACTCTTCAGAGGCATCTTCGCTGCGGGGTTTCTCTTGCTGGCTCTCTACGCCTTCAAGAAGCTGTGGGGAGGAGTGCTGCTGCGCCGCTCCTTGGGGTGCAGGTTGATAGCGTGGAGACTTCTCCGTAGTCCCAAGAACCTGTCACTGTGTCTGATATTGATGGCTTCCCTGCTCAGGGGCCTGTGGGTCTGCCTTGACCCGCTTTCCTTCGAAGGACTGACCAGTCACTTAGGAGACAGACTGCTGTATGATACGGTGTTCCCGGCTATGTACTGCGTGTACAGCTGTGTGCTGCTCGTGTGGTCAGGCCTGTACCACGCTGTGACGAGTGGACGGAAAGACTGGTCCAAGGGAGTGCGCTACACTATTTTGGTGCTAATGGGCATATCCTTCGCTGTTTCCCTCTCCTTCAGCATCTGCCAAGGCCTGCGCACAGGCAGCAAACAGCTAATTGTCCCAGGAGTAATATTCGTGGTATTAGCCGCCTGCACCATCCTCGGCGGCATCTGCTTCTTCGGCCTCTTACTAAACAAATACATTGTGCGAAGCGGCTCAGGCCAGGAGAATGAGTGGGAAGAAGTGCCCCGCAGTCTGCTGATCTCTAGTAACCTGGACAATACGGAAGACCACTTGCCTGTGCTCACTCCGACGCTGTCTCGACAGACTATGGAGTCTGACTTGGTGCTTATGCGGGCGCAAACTGTGAGTATGAAGGCGGTCATGGAGACTGAGTACTGTGAGGAGTCGCAGGAGAAGTCTAGGACTTGGAGTGTGTCCAATACGTCTTTCCGTCTGGAAGAAGCAGCCAGTCCCTGGTCTCGCTTCAACAGCTCCCTGCACCTCTCTTCCCCTCAACCCAGTCCCCCGCCTGCACCACTGAAGCCCGCCCAGTCAGACGAAAAGAACTACATCGTGCTCATGTCTTGGCAGGACAAACTCATTCTCCGACAAATCATCATCCTCACCACTGTGTCCACGCTCACAGGAGTGACAGTAATTGCACTCACGCTCATTATTGCTGCTAGTGAAGTCGTGCATGAGTCGAAGTGGGCGCTGATACTACTCTACCTAGTTTCTGCAATGGAGTTTTTCGCCTATGTAGTGGTCCTGCTGATTTTCTCGACTGAAATAAAGGTGAAATCCAAGGAAAACCTGCAGTTCATATCAGAGGTAACAGTCCCTCAGATTGCTCTCCGCATTTCCAAAAGTCCGGGAAAGGTGACTCTACAGCCTCGATTCACAGCCACAGCACTGGCCAAGCGACTGAACAACTTCGTGTCTCCGTCGCAGTCTGTCTAGCCTAGAGGCTTTGTTAGTTGCGTTAGGAGCTAATGAGGGCGGGGTCGAACAGAACCCACTGGGAAGCCGGGTAAATGTGCCGGTTCTTTTCGTACCACTTCCGCTCGAGGAGTTTGGCCACTGGACCATCATCTCTGTCTTCCCCAGGCGCCACTGTGTGCAGCGACAGCAGCCCCGGAGAGCCAAGCTGCAATTCATAAAAGGTCAGGAAATGTGGCAAGATCGTGTCTCCTTTGACGAAAATGAGGTGGTCAGAAGGCACTTTCTTGAGTGAGGGGTAGTCCTGCACCAGTAAGTCCCGTGCTTGTGCTAGAAACTCCGAAATCGAAGTGCGTTTGGGGACAACCAGCATATGCCGGTTCGGAGATCCGTCCCAATACATGAAGGACAGGTGCAGGCGCTCGTCTGCCTAAGTTCTCTCTACCTTTGATAGCTTCCTGCTGGACTTCGAACTCGTGTTTCAGGCCTTCTCGCAGTTGGCGCTCCTCCGCAGACTTCTGGAAGTCGGGCAGACTGAGAGGACTGGCGGAGGGGTTGGGAGGCAGGCGAGGACGCTTCACAGGCAGAGGGTCTTCGTCGGTGTCTTCGAAGGACAGCAGTTCTTTCCCTTTCCTGCCTTTCATATTGGATTCCATTCCTTCCAGAGGAAACTAGGCAAATAACCGATAGACTGGTGGATTTTACTCAGATTAGGCGGAGTAGGTGGAAATTGGAGAAGGTAGGAGACACTTGTATGTTTATATGACGATTGGAAAGTTATGGGAAGATATCAGTAGCTATAGGCGGAAGGAACGGTTAGAGGGTATGGAAGGGCAAAGAGGAAGCAGTAGCGAGTAATGTAGAGCAAGCCGCCTAATAGCCGGGTAATATATGGACAAAAGCGGTCCAGTCCCCGCGAGTCTCTCAGTCCCAAAGCCCCTCCGAGGCCCCTTCATTGTAACAGGCCCGCCCCCACCTCCCCATACCCGCCCCCGCCGCCACCTTTCCCGCCCACTCGAACATCCTCACAAACTCATACAACTTATCTCACAAACCCACCCTACTCCCTGCACTGTCAGTGTGTCTGCGCAAATTCATATGAATTTGCATGCGCTGCTTTGTGAGTCTGAGGTGATTGGGTGGCTGGCGGGGAGGGTAGATGGAGAGTTGGTACAAATCGTGAAAGCGTTCCCGGTAAAAGCGCATGGAGATACTGAAAACCCCAATATGAACGTAGAAATGGACCCTATAGCAGCAGTCGAAGTGCAGGATATTATTACCCTGGAAGGACTGCAGATAGTGGGTTGGTACCACTCTCACCCCAAGTTCGCCAACACTCCCTCTATACTGGACATAGAGAGTCAAGTGAAGCAGCAGCAGACAGCAGAGGGACACTTCCTAGGGGCTATTGTCAGTCCTTTCTGGACTCCCTCACTGCCTCCGCTCTGTCTCTTCACTGTGGAAGAGGACTTGGACCATCTCAGCACGTACCACTACTTCCCTCCTTGTGCTGTGCGCTTTTCCGTCGTTGAGGAGGTGGGCAGAGACTTGGTGCTAGGCATTGCCAAGGAACTCATAGAGCTGTACTGTGAACACCCGCAGAGAGTCACCTTGGACGCCAAGTGGAGCAAAGGGAAGACATATGGGGAAAAGGTGCGCAGCAGTGCAGAAGAACTAGTGGGTCCGGCACTAGCAGAAGAGATATGTCGGCTGCTGTATCAGGCCTGGGGAGATGAAGTGACGCCGTTGAAGCAGCGGAAGGTAGAGAAGGAGTCCAACTAAGCCATGTTGAGATAGGCTAATAGGCCTCTGTCTAAATGACGAAGTAGGCACTGAGCGATATCGCTGAGTTCGAGACACTGTAGAGCTTGAGTTCGCTATCTAAACAGCAAAACACCTGCAGAATCATAAGCAGTTTATATAGCAATTGGACAGAAGTCTAATTGGATTATTGTCGCTGCAACAGGCGAATTCAATCCCCTGTCCTCTCCTATCCTTGTGGCTTACTGCCAGGATGGACTCGCCCAGTCTCCCTGTTGTCCAAAACTATGGTCAGTAATGCTCACTCTATTAGTCCTCTTTTCCCTCTCAGTTCACAGTCTGCGCATTCCCCTGCTCCGCCACCCTCACTCCCAGCGCTTCCTGGCTTCAGGCTCCACCCAACTCAGCAACTACCTGAACGTACCCCTCAGACAGGCCCAGTATTATGCCAATATCAGCGTAGGAACCCCACCTCAATCTCTGCGTGCTATCCTAGACACAGGGACTGGAGTGTCCTATGTAGCCTCTACTAACTGCGATACGTCCTGCGGAGGATCAGTCCGCTTCGACGGTTCCAAATCCACTACATATAAGGGAAGTGGAGGGGCAGTGCAGAGTGTGGGGTTCCACAGGGAGAAGGTGCAGGGAATAGCGGGCAGTGACAGTGTGGCAATTGCGGGACTAACAGCCACTGATGTGCCCTTGCTATTGGCCAGCAGTATGCAGAATGCAACCGGGGTCCAATACTCGGGGAGAATTGTAAGAGATAAATAGGCCTTGGGAGACTCTCGGCTGAACCCTGCCTATACCACCTTTATCAATGGGTTGAAAACTCAGGGTGTCATTTCCGAGCGAGTTTTCTCCTTCTATCTCAGCAACAACAGCTTCGCAGCAAACGATTTCGACTCCACTTCGGAATGCAGAATTGGAGAAGTGGACACCACGCATGCTAGTGGAGGCCTGACTTACCTGCCTCTGTACACTTCCCAAGGCTCCTGGAGTCTCCAACTCACTGCACTCCATTGTGGCTCCTCCATCACGCCTACAGTCAATATAGCCACTTTCGACACTGGCTCAGCGCTCCTACTCGCCCCTGCAGCAGACGCTTTCAACATCATTACGGGCTTAAACACTGTTGGTGCCTGCGCTATAGACGCCTTCATCGGACTAATTATGTGTGACTGTGAGACGCATGCGAAGGCAGACTACCCAGATATGGTCTTCTCCCTAGGAGGAAGCGACTTCGCTCTGAGTGCGGACGACTACTTTTGGCAGGTAGGAAACATGTAGGATGGGAACAGGTGCGGAGTGCTGCTGAATGCATATACAGGCTTGGGACATTGGGTGCTGGGAGAGGTGTTCTTGCGGAAGTACTTTGCTGTGTTTGATGTAGACCAGCAAAGGATCGGACTCGCTCAAGCGACAGAGGCGAGCATGGCTCTAGCAATTGCACTCTGGCTTTTGCTCGCCTAAACTAGGCCTAGTTCCCAGGGCAGTGTGTCTTTTATCCGAGGAATAGAAAGCGTTTAGAGGACTTTCGGGGCAAATCAAGGCTTTATTAACTAGTGGAATTTTGATTTTTCCTACAAAAGATTTTGCACTTCTGTGGCGTCTGGACAGCATTGATATAATCCTTCGTCGTGGCTGCACTCAGGCGTTTCGCTTCATACCAAAGTATATTATTAGGGAGCAGTTGTAATGACTTCTTGGTGTTGGTTCGTTCTGCTGTTTTCCGTCATTTCAGCTCTCCGCATCCCAATGCATCGAAGAGTTCGGCCTGGTCGCCAGCTGGTTGGGAGTTCCCCTCTCGACAACTACAAGAACGTAAGCACTACACAGATGCAGTACTACGCCAACATCACCCTGGGAACTCCTCCGCAGTTCCTCAGCGTCCTCTTCGACACTGGCTCTTCCTACAACTACGTGCCCTCTGCAGCCTGTGACAACACTTGCTCGGGGGAGGACCGCTTCGACACTTCCAGGTCCTCTACGTTCAAATCTCTCAGCACCCCTCTCACTCTGGAGTACGGCAAAGGCACGACGTACGGCACTTTGTCCAGTGACACTTTCACCTTCGGGGATACACTCACTGCGACATCGGTGCAGTTCGTCCTGGCGCACCGGATGGAGGATAGCAGCAATGCACTGTTTGAAGGACTGATTGTAAGTTGTAGCCAGGGCTTTGGATTTGCCACGCTGAGTGATGGCGTTCCTACCTTCATGGACATGCTGAAGACGCAGGGGGTGATTTCGAAGCGAGTCTTTTCCTTCTATCTCTCGAATTCCACCTTTGGAAAGAACGAATATGACACTGAGTCCGAGTGCATTATAGGGGAGGTGGACACTACGCATGCTGACGGAGACTTGACCTACATCCCTATCTATGGAACCCCTGGCTATTGGTCCGTTTCTCTGGACTCTATGTCCGTGGGCAGCTCTAAACTCGACTTAGCCTACAAAGTAGCTATTCTGGACACAGGGAGTAGTCTGATTGTGGTCCCAGCGGCAGACGCCTACTCTCTTCTCGACGCTATGGATGCAGCCGGAGACTGCGGAGTGGACGACAACGGCAATCTCCTCTGCGACTGTACCACTTACCAGGCTACAGACTACCCCGACTGGACCTTCGAGCTGGGCCAGCATAGTTTCTCTTTGAGTCCGGAGGACTACTTCTGGCAGGACTCAGGCCTGTGTCTGTTGCTAGTGCAGGGCAGCACGATGCCGATATGGATCTTGGGAGACGTGTTTTTGAGAAAGTACTACACTGTGCATGACATGGACCAGGCGAGAATCGGCATTGCGCGGGCTACGGCGGGTGCAGTGGGACTGGAGCTGCTCGGTACAGTTGTAGGTCTTCTCTTCTTATAGTCTAGTTGAGGGAATGAGAAGGTACGGTACTGCCTAGGGTTACCTGCTTACGCTTTCAGTTGCTTCTTTTGCAGTCATCACTTCAAATCTGTAGATTATATATATAAAATGCTGATGCTCAAGTGGCTTTTCCTTGCGCAAACAGCCTTAGCCCTCGCACAAACCGCCTCAGTCCTGCGTCTGTTTCTGTATCCTTTCCAAGTGTACCGCCGCCTCAGTTCCGACTTCCCTCTGTCCAACTTCGAAAACGTGACTTCCACTTAGATCCAATACTACGCAAATGTGACCATCGGCACTCCGCCTCAGACCTTCACTGTCCTGCTGGACACCGCTTCAGCCTACATCTTTATCCCCTCCACACAGTGTGATCACTCTTGCTGGGGCGCCTATCGCTTCGACGGGTCCAAGTCCTCTACGTTCACCATGGTCCCCACTGGTGCAGTGAGTCAGACTAGTAGAGGGGCAATCGTGGATGGAGTTCTTTGTGCGGAAACCATTGCACTTGGGCCCTTTAGTGCTGATAATGTCACTTTCGTGCTTGCGAACGCTATGAGACAAACCACTTACGAGCGCTTCGAAGGCTTGATTGTACGTTCCACGCAGGGCCTCGGCTTTCCCGAGTTAAACAACAATATACCCACCTTCATTGACAAGCTGATGGAGCAAGGCCTCATAACCCAGCGAGTCTTCTGCATTTACCTAAGCACATCAAGCTTCATAGAGAACCAATACGACCAGCAGTCCCAGGTAGTCATTGGGGAAGTGGACACTCAGTTTGCAGATGGAGAATTGGAGTACATTCCGCTCTCAGGCACCCCTGCCTTTTGGTCAGTCAAGTTGGGTGATGTGACTGTTGGCGCGAGATCCATCACTCAAGACACTGGCATTGCCATATTCGACTCTGCGACTCCCACTCTCGTGGTCCCCAACACATACTGGCCTACGCTGCTCGAATCTCTGAATGCGGAACGAAGCTGCGGAATGAGTAACTTAGAGAACTACATCTGTGACTGCAAGGAATTCTCAGTGTCTGACTACCCAACTTTTTCACTGATTCTGGGGAAAAGCACCTTTACCTTGGAGCCGGAGCGGTACTTGCTGGAGAAGGATGGACTGTGTAAGCTGCTGATGAAGCCAGGGGATGCGCCTTACTGGGTGCTCGGACATGTGTTTTTGAGGAAGTATTATACGGTGTATGACATGGACCAAGCAAGAATAGGCTTGGCGCTTGCTAGCAGTTCAAGTCAGGCGGTCGTTTTAGCCTTATTTGGCCTAATTCTAGCTTAGTTTTCTTCTGTACAGGGTCACACTATTGAAATGCATGGCCGGGCCTCCTCTGACTTCGAGCCGGTGCTGCCCGTCTCGCACATTGTGACCTGTTTTCAGCGGGAAATGCCCTCTGTGCCTATGTACAAGTACTCCCGCTGCTGCTTCGTCCTGTCCGTCATCATCTTCATCCTTTCCATGACCTCCCTAGTCCTCGGCTGTGCCGCCAACAAGGTCCAATACGCGATCATCGCCAACCTCGTGCCTGTGCTCGTGCCAATGATGATCTACTTCGGTATAACCAAGAAGACCTGGGGCAAAGAAGCCTTGCGAGTGCAGTGCATAGGCGCTTCCTGCTACTTGGTGTGCATCATAATCGTCAACTCAGTGATACTGTCCTCACTAGCTACGGTGCATCGGTACTGCTATGGGGACTTGGTCAGTCACTGCGAGCCGTCTACGTCTCTGGACTATGACTTGGAGTGTGAGTCGTCGGAGACTTCGCAGTCCACGGAAAATACTCATGTGAGCTGTCCTGGAGAAGCCCCGCTGCTCCTCTACCTCATCAGCATCATCTGCAACATGGCTTTGGCAATGATCATGGTGCCCTACCTCGTGCTGTGTCAGACACTCAAAGGCATGCTTTTCCGCATCTTCATCCAAGAACACGTCAGTCCCTTCGACCAAAGTTCCTTCTTCCCTGTCAACGACGACCAGCCGATTCCCTTCACTACCCTGATAGTCAAATCAGGCACACTGCCCATGGACCAACTAAAGGCCCAGCCTGAGGGGCTAATTGTGCCTCCCACTCCTGAAATCACCTAGCTAACATAGATGGAAGAGCGGCTGATTCCGCAGTTTCCCCCGCTTCGCTCGCCCTCTCCCAGACTCAAGTCCTTCGTGCGTCCCAGTCCGACCCACCTCAGCCGCAGTCCAGCCTTCCACCAGCTGCTGCAGCACAGGAAACTGCCCCTAGTACCGAGGTTCAGGGAGGACAGCCTTTCTCCTCCGCCTAAAAACGACTTCTGCCTGGACGGTCGTCCGGTCCCTGTCACTCATACTCGCAGAAATGACTACAGAGTGGCTTTGGAGCCATTGAGAGTGTCAGAGTCGTCCCCGTCCAAGCACTCTCGCAGAGTACTGTCAGAGCTGGGAGCGAAGGCGCTACAGTGGGGTAACAAGCGCAGGAAAGAACTGCTAACGATGGTCAACATCTCCCTCCCCGCAGTGCTGCAAACTGAGGACGAGCCAAGTTGGTCAGGCCAGTCCTTCGACTCCAGTCTTCTGCGCAGTTCCAAAGCTACTGCCAAACTACGTGCGCTGTAACTGTTCTTATCTATAAAGAATGCGCAGGATTGGGCCGGTGATGAAGTGCTGTCCCGGGCATCTTTCTCCCTTTTCGAAGCCTATGGTCTGTATGAACTCCCAAGCGTCTCCTCTGCTTCCCACTTGCTCTTCGCAGCGAGTGAGGTGGTTGCCTCGGTAGAACAGCATTGTATTGTCTGAGCTTTGCCTGGTTAGTTTCACTTTTATCGTATAGGAGGACATGGCTGAGACTTGAAACTCCTCTTGGAAGAGAAGGTTGGTCAGTACACCGCTAGCACCTGTTAGGACTCTAGGAAAGGCTAAAGTGGTCAGCCGAGGTAGACCAGAAGTGTCATTTCCCAGGTAGAATTTGACCCATTCCACTGTCACCTGACTACCAGCATCCACAGGGTTAGCTAGGCCGATTCCGCCGATATTGGCATCAGCATAGACAGTGAAGCTAATGGCTTCTATTTGGTTGACACTGAAGTCGACGGTGTAGCCCTTGAAGTTGCCAGTTCTGTGGCTCGCTGGTAGCCTTTCAGGCGGCATTACATGTCTGAACAGGTTCACATAGTGAAGATACCCAAAGAAGTCCGAGGCTGGGTAGGCAGTCAAGCGACTTCCATCCTTCGAGGACGGTGGCGGAGTAAATGCGGGTAGTTTACTCACTGCAAAGGGACGCCTGTCCAGTGCACATATCACTGTTCCACTCTCTATCTGAGTCCGAGCACATGACTCGCAAATCACATGATACACCTGATAGCAAGGCAGCTGCATCATATTCATACGTTCTTTAGACACGCAAGTCAGACACTGCATGCAGCACACCTGATCAGGCAGGGAGTCTTCACTCTCGACAGGCATTCCCACAAATTTATGGATTTGACTGATGAGCTGCTGAACTTCGGGCTCGGAGTCTGGAGGGTTTTTCCAGCGACTGAGCAGGTCCTTGGGGAGCAAACAGGAGTGCACTTTTCTTAGGTCTTTCAAACCTTCGCTCAGCAAGGCTTCGCGAGGATCGCTGTGGTCTGGACCGTTTAGAGCAGTATGGACGGATTTGTAGAGCTTTAGAAGGTCGTGCAGAGACTTCCGCAGCGCTCCATCGATGTCATGATTCAGTTCGTCGGACAATTTGTTCTGCTTTTTGAACTTCCTAAGCATTTTATCCAGGTCTCTTTGGATCGATTCGAAGTCTTCAGAGATTTCATAGACTTTGCAGCCTCTGTGCGCATCGCAGTTTTCGCACAAAGCTTGCACATGAGTCATGCAGACTCTCTCTGCCAGAGCGCTGTGAAGCCAGCAACGTGTCTTTAGGTTGGCCATTACGCCTTTGATGTGGATATTGGGCTGGAGTCTGAGTAGTGATCTGCTCTCTTGCTCACTGTAGATTTTGTTGCACTCAGGACACTTAAAATGCACCTTGATTCTCACAATTTCGGTAATGCACAACTTGCACAGAGTGTGGCCGCAGGGGATAGTAATGGGCTCCTTGTCCTCGAAGTACAGCGCGAGACAGACGGGACACTTAGGCGCCATTATAGACCTATGGCTGTTGGAGATGAGTGATTTCGTCGCCTGTTTCAGACCGTCTGAGTACTCTGGCGGCTTGCACTGCGGCGGCAGTCCAGCCACACAGTGTCTTCACATCCTCTAGTGTCTTCCTCACCTGCGCCCTGCCTTGTCCATCTGCAATGCCTTGGTCTTGCAACTGCAGGTAGCGGTCCACCCACACACTCAGGACTTGGTTCAACTTCTCTATTTCCAAGTCCTTTCCCTTCAAGTCACTGTCTGTCGCCTTTCGGTACTCCTGGATGAAGGCCGCCCAGCGAGTTCGCTCCTCCTTCTGGTCAGTCTGAATTTGGTGCTCGATGTCCAGCGCTATCGCACGAGTGGCTTTCGCCTCTTTCCGCATTTCTTCGAGTTCAGCCTTTAGCTGTAGACTGTAGGCCTGCTGCATCTGCAGTAGACTTTCCGAGCTTTTCAGTCTGGAACTAACAGACACTTCCAGCAACTCATTGTCCAGGAAACAGTGAGAGGACCGCTCGCCTGTGGGCTCGGGAGTGGGAGTTTCCTGCATTCTTATCCGCCGCCCAATGCCTCTGTTGACAGGCTTCACAGCGCGGTTGCGAGGTGTAGCCGGGTCTACGATTTTGGACATAGTGTCGATAATCCCCGCGTAATTCTTCTGTAATTGGTCCAACAGCTCTTCCATCGACCTCACTCGGACTCCCATATGCTTCGCATACTCATTCCGCATGTTATAGGTATGAGTCAGAAGAGCGTTTTTCCAGCTATAGACGCGCACAGTCCTGCTTAAGTTGCAGTTCATGAAGTGGGCTCTGAGTGGGAATTACTGCAGCAAGTTGTTTTGGAGCTGTCTAAGCAGTGATTCTTTGTTCAGACTGGAGTCTGGGTCCAGCTTCATTCGAATGGTTTCGAAGTACTTCTTCGTGGTTTCTTCTGGACCGATGCTGAGGGGTTTGGGAGGTGCGGGCATGTGCACTTCTTCCTCCATTGGTAGGTCGTCCGAGCCTGAACTGGAGCTATGCGAGTGACTGTAGTGACTGTCCACTCTATCATCGAACTCCAGTATAGTGGAAGAACTGGTCTGCAGCTTTTCATCTAGCGACTTGCTGAATTTCTCGTCTAACTGCTCTAGCTCCAGTCGGAGCTTTTTGACAGTTTGCATCAGTTCGGAGTTGTACTTCTTCATGAGTTCGCATTCGTCGTTGTCTTTGCGCATCATGATGATGGCGTTGTGGTACTTGCTCTTGTAGTCCAGTGCTTCTCTTTGCTGTTTCAGCAGCTTTTTATTCGCTGAGCGCATATTTTCCTCCAATTCGGTCACTTTTTCCCTCAACGCCTGTTTATCCGCCTCCAAACTTCGTATTTTTTCCCTCTGCTCCCCAGCCAACTCCGCCGCCTTTTTCAGCTCATCAATATGGTTACAGGACATCACAATAGACCTGCGGCTTCTAACTCCCTCAGTGGACACTTCCAAGTCCGTGCTCAGTCCTTCCTTATCCCTGAAAGACCCATCAGCAGTCACTAGTCCATTTCTGCTGCGTCTCATTGACCCGCCACCCATCACAACTCTCGGGATGAGTCGAGCGGCTTCCAGCTCCGATTGAGCCTTTTTCAGCTCTTCTGTGAGTTTGTCAATGATGGCTTGATACGCCTCTGGCGAGCTTTTGATGTTGATGGTTACTCGGTTTCGAATGTGCTTTGCGCGCTGCACGAATTTGATCGAGTTGTAGGTTTCGTCGTAATGTCGGTGACAGGGCGAAAGCGCGACTAAGACTGTCGTTTTGAAATTCCCACCTAACGACTCTTGTAATAGTCGAGTCAATTTGGACTCACGGTAAGGCACGTGGTCAGCACTGGTCACCAAAGCGTGAATAACGTTTCCGAGACAGGACAAACTCAGGTTGATTTTCTTGGTTTCTTGCAGAGCGTTGCCAGTGACTCCGGAGCGGTTTACCTTCTCACTGCCTGCTAAGTCCACCAGGTTGAGAATGCCTCGCTTTTCGCTGTCGTTCGGAAAGCGCTGCTTGACCTCTAAGACGAAGAGTTGGTGACTGCGGGAGGACACAGCGTTGCACTTGGTAGCGCTCACGGTCCGCATTTGCTCCCCTATTGCGATCACTTCCAGCATTTCTTCCTCGCAAGTAATCCACACTTCGGTCAGGCCTTGCACGTATATGCCTTTGCGCGGGTCTTCCTTGATGCGCAGGTCTGCACTGTCAGGTCCCAGCAGGTCTCTGAGCGTTTCCTTGTATATCTCCAGCATCGAGCAGCGCAGAATGAACTCGACCTCACTGTCCGCCTGGTTGACCTGCTGGAAAATGGCAGAAGCAGCCCTCGGCATAATGCCTCTTTTGCCCTCATCCAGCACATCCAAGCCCATCATAGTGTAAGTCTTGCCTGAGCCTGTTTGGCCGTAGGCGAAAAGCGTGCCGTTGTAGCCTTCCAGCACATCCTCCACCACAGGCCTGCCAACCGCCTCGAACACCTCTTCCTGACTCGCTCCCTGGTCGAACACTCTGTCGAAGCTGATCACCTCATCCGCAAGCTGGATAGAGGTTGGGCCGAGGTACCTGTACAGCTGCGGCTTAGCGGCTTCCAACTGTACTTCGCAGTCGGTTTTGGGGCGAAAGCGGGCGACTACCTTGATGTTGTTGCAGGAATCAGGCTTGGAAAGGCGGGTGGGAGAGTCGTGGCTTGGTCGGAAGGACGGGTAGGGACACTCGCTGGCGCTTTTAGCCACTTTGGCTTCTACCTTGATTGGCCTCATTATATCAATTATGCTAACTGAAGGGGACATGGAAGCGGGCAGCTGAGAAGGTGACAAGAAAGGAGCCAATTGAAAGGAGCCACATAGTGATGGCGTTTATAAAGTAGGGCTTAAGACTGTGTAGTCAAGGCTGGGAGGGATATGCTTTGCCAGGATTCAGCGAGTTCCGTAGTTTTCCTATCGAATGAATTCCCTCTAATAGCACCCGCTCCTATATGTGTGGGCCAATACGAACTTCGCAACTTCTGCTTTAGCCAGGAGAAGCACAGCTCCAGCACCACACATGTCTTATTGTTTCATCTGCCTACAGCCTCTCTTTAAGTCCTAACCCGTATAAGCAGTATGTCAGTCCGCAAGTTGCCATCGCCTAAGGCCGCCCCCTTCTTCCTCGCGCCTTTCAAAGAAGAGCCTCCCAAAAGGCCTGCAACTAAGGAACTTCCCTTAGTGCGGCAGTCCCCACCCCACCGCAAGAGCTCCAAAGGCCTTCGCAACCACAGTCCCAAATCCCCCTTTTCCGACTTGAACGACCTCCTGCTGCGGCTTAGTCGCAAGGAAATCAACAAGAAACCTACGCAGTCCTACAAGCCGTCCAAACACCACTACAGTCCTCCGCCCAAGCAGTTCTCTCCCTGCGCTTCTCCGAAACAGCGTGTGAGTCCGACTCCAAAGGCTTCGAAGCCTGGGAGTCCCAGGCCCTCCTTGGCTCCCTCGAGACTGGCTATGCAGCTGGACCAAGGAGTCATCAAATCCCCCAAGATATATGCGAACCAGATCTTTAGGGATGTGTTTGATCCGACTGGAGCGCATGACAAGGAACTGTACTCTACCTTTAATGACCCACTGGAGATATATCAGGAGACGAGGGGGAAAGCGGGGATATGTGTGGTGGTGCCGAGTTGCCTGACTAGCAAACATATCAGGACAGCGTCGATGGGGGAAATGGGCAGGGCAGCTCCTCAGTTCATCCTCTCGTCCAAGGAAGGACAGGAATCTCCCTTGCAGCAGCCTTTGGGTCCAGAGCTTTGGCGCAAACTCAGTCACCTACAAGACCTGCGGGGCAACTCAGAAAGCGAAACGGCGTGTGAAGAGTTCAAAGACTCCAGGAAGCCGCTGGGACCTCGGTAGCTTCAGTAAAAATATGCAGAGACCTCTTGAGGTGGACAGGTACCTTAGGCACTTCCCTAAGGTACAGTGGGACAGGAGTCTGGAAGTGACGCTGCTGATTGGGATCCAGGCGGTGTATCAGCACTTTCCCTATGGATTCACTCTCGATATGCTGCAGAATGCTGCAGCTCAGCAGCCGGAAGCCGAGCGAGAGTCAAAGCGGCCTCTTGACAGTCCCGGGAACCTCACAGGCCGCAGTGACCAGCCCTCTCGCTCATCTCCCCAGAGACGTGACCTCCCCGACTCCAAGCGACTCCGCATCCCTGAAAAGCCTCGCGTCGAGTCCGCTCACCACTCCCACGCAGAAGCCAAGCGTCTCCCCAAGCACCTCAAGGAAGTTACCAGCAAAATCCGCGTAGAAGTACAGAGAGACATCCAGAAGTACCACTCTCCAGAGAGAAAAGACTCCCTGCAGATAGACGCTTCCGCCTGGGAAACTCACATCAAGCCCTACCCCGCTCCCCCTAGTAGTAAGCCCAGTTCCGCCAACTCCAGCCGTCTAATCGAGCCCAGGACTAACAGTGCCTTTGCTGAGAAGCTGGGAGCGCGGGTGCCTTCGGACAGCAATGTCCTTCGCATTACGGACCGCTTCCTGGCGGACTCTTTCCTGGCTACTCTGTCCAGCCAGACTTCGCCCAAGGCTGATCCCCGCCTATGGGCGTACCCTAGTTAAGTCCTAATAGACATCCTACCGCTTGTCTGCATAACTCCGCCAATACCTGGATTTGTAGATATGGAAGGATGGCAGCTGTGCAGACTCCTCACTGATCCTATTAACTCGCTTCTCCTCGATAATAATATGTGGGAAGATACAGGTAAAAGACCTCGTTTGCTGCCTTTGGACAAGTTCTCTACCCGGCGTTACCTTAAAGCCAGTAACCTCGAAGTCACGCGAGACCTCCGCAGGTGCGAAACTCTGTGCAAGTCCTCAGTGGAGCCTGCAAGGCGCAAGCGAAACCGCAGTGCAGTGGAAGCAGCGCTGGACCTAGCCGTGTTCATAGTCGCTACAGAGCAAGAGGTGCATTGCCGCGGACAAGTACTGATGTGTGCCTGTGCTAGGGATGGACAGTGGAAGCGGAGAAAGGTGGGTCTGGTCGGGTCTGAGGGAAGGCTGGAGTCTGCGAGGAAGAGAGGGGGAGCAGTCCAAGCCTGGTAGATACCTCGTGTTAGCTGTGAATGTAACAGAGAGGGAGGACTTTGCACAATAGCGGCATAGCGCAGGACGGGCATTGGCACAATTGATCCGATGGGAAAACACTCGGCAGGAGTTGAATAAGAGCGAGTCGCTACTGGAAAGAGCTGTCAGAAGAGTAAGGCTGGAAGCGCTTTGCGCCCTGTTTTCCTCTAGGACAATATAGCAACAGGGCCATTTACTTTGGCGTGAGATAGACTTCGGCTCGTAGAGTTCGGAGGCATCTCTAGTTCATTTCCCTGCTTTTCCAACCTATGACTGCTCACTTCTAGGTACTGAATGCTGAGCATCCTAGCTGTCAGTTCGAGAACGACTGCTTTCAAGTCATATGTTAGTACCTATTGCAGGACTACACCCGCTATATGTCTGCTTCCATTCTCCTTGAAATAACCCCACTGACTGCACCAATGACACGCCTTTAAATCATTGCTATTGATATGAAGGACTTCCAGGTGCAGCTCACTTTCGTCCTCCTCGCCAACACAGTCAACTCAGCACTGTTAATGCAGCTGTACCCCTACATTGGTCTGTTCATCCAGTCCTTCCAACTTGCAGACCGCAGTGACACTGGGTACTACACAGGCTACCTCTCCGCAGCCTTCATGGTGGGGAGAACTCTCAGCTCCGGGCTCTGGGGCTGGACTACGGATCACTGGGGGAGAAAGCCTGCATTGGTGCATAGTTTGTGGTTCTTGGGATTGGCTTCGCTGGGACTGGGCTTGTCTGGAAGCTTCGGAATGGCACTGATCTTCAGGTTCTTATCAGGGTTTTTGAACTCGCTGTTTGTTACTACAAACACGCTGGCGTCAGAGGTCTGTCCTGAGAGTTACCAGGCGCAGGCGATGTCTCTGCAAGCTCTGACCAGGCAAGTTGGACTCATCGCAGGCACAGTCATCGGCATTCTGCCGGACCCTATGTTTGCCCAGTACTTCCAAGGAACAGTGCTGGAGACTTACCCCTTTCTGCTGCCTAATGCCTTGATTGCCTTGCTTTGCTTCGTTACGGCCCTAGGAAGTCAAGTCTACCTCAGCGAAACTCTCGACCTTTCTGCTAAATCCGACCTCTCCACGCCGCTATTGGCAGAGTCAGAAACTTCCTCGGAGCAAAATACCTTTAAGGCGCTTCTTGCAGACAACACTGTTAGGCTTGTTACCCTCATTTTCAGCCTAACAGCGGGCGTACATGCAGCAATGATGGACCTGATTCCTGTTTGGAGCTGGGCGAAGAAGAGTGATGGAGGTTTGGAGCTGAACATTCAGACAATTGGCTATACTATCGCAACTGCTAATATTGCGACGACAGTAATTCAACAGGTTTTATTTGTGAGACTTAAAGAGGCAAAAGGCTATTTGTGGATATTTTACTGCAATTCCATTTGCTTTATCCCTCTGTCTTTGCTTCTGCCGCTGTCCCACTACTTACTGGACTCCCCTGTCCTCTTTTGGGCCTACTTCCTCACAACCTTCAGCTTCTGGTGTTTGTTCTGCCAGCAAATCTTCACAGTGGAGTATCTGCTGATTAACAACTCAGTAATGAGAAAACAACGAGGGAAAGTGAACGGCCTGTCCATGACTTTCAGTTCCCTGTTCCGCTCCGCTGCCAGTCCTATCTTCACAATTCTCTTCGCTGTCACTGCCACCGGAGGTCTCGCCTACCCACTGGACTTCACCTGTGCATTCAGCCTCACAGGACTAGTGGCTGGGATAGGCTTTTTGCTCAGTTTGAGACTGCCGAAGAGCATTGAGCGATCCAAAGACTACCAAGTCAACACAGTAGATAAATTAAAGTAGAGAAGCAGTGCTCATCACAGTGATTTAAAGACACATAGGGAATTTTCATATGAGGTTGCACTTCAGATCTCAATAGGTCATCTTTGCAAAGCTATATATACTCCTGAGCTTTAGCTGCCAAATACATATTGAGGTTGTTGCGGTTTCTAAACCTACGATTCTCTCCTATCACCCGAACTCCTGGACCGATTTCCTTAAGACCCAAGCCTAGAGCTACACCCGAACTGTGAATCGAATAGAGGCCGTTACAAAAGCATATATTAATAGGCATAGAACAGATTGTCCGTGTACGGTATAGCTGTAGAACCATTTATTTAACTGTTCTGTAGTGTTAATCTCATACAGTCATAGCTACTTTGGAGGTGTAGGTAAAGGCTAGCCGTTAGCTCTAAACCTAAAAATCACCGCGTTCCAGCCTTCGAACTGCAGGGAATTAGTACCGATTGAGACTGAATGCTTCGTACCATCATATACCCGCTTCCATTATCCTTGGAAAATAACAGTCTGAAGCAGAGTGAATGTAGCAATGTTCTTGTGTTTTGAATAGCTGAACTGAATGAAGGACTTCCAGGTGCAACTCACTTTCGTCCTCCTCGCCAATACCGTCAACTCAGCAATCGTATTGCAGATGTACCCCTATGTGGGTCTCTTCATCCAGTCCTTCGAGCACTTAGACCGCAGTGACACAGGGTACTACGCAGGCTACCTCTCCGCGGCCTTCATGGTGGGCAGGACTCTCAGTTCCAG